>Ga0079037_100000046_pt1 | contig 36174 bp, 32 predicted proteins | sample Mud3Dept4metaG_FD_71479 | JGI IMG/M metagenome (GOLD analysis project Ga0079037, IMG submission 71479) | Freshwater wetland microbial communities from Ohio, USA, analyzing the effect of biotic and abiotic controls - Mud 3 Core 4 Depth 4 metaG | ecosystem: Environmental > Aquatic > Freshwater >... | reverse complement strand
GGTCCTCCACCGACGGCGGCGGGACGAAGATCTTCCGGTTGAACCGCTTCTTCTCCTTGATCGCCGCCTGGTCCACCACGTCGATCCGGTAGCAGGAGCCTACCAGCCGCACCCTCGGCTCTCCAAGGAGGGAATCCAGCAACGCGAGGAACCTTCCCGTGAATTCCCGATCCGCGAAGGTCGGCGGTTTCCCCCGAAGGTTCCCCGGCCCCCACTCGTACGAGGCCCCCGCCCGGGGGCAGAGCCAGTCGATGTCCGAGATGAAAAAGACCGAGGGAGCCTCCCGGACCGCCATGGCGAACGCCTCTTCCATCCGGTCCAACTTCCCCAGCATCTCCTGTCCGGAGACGTAGACGAAGGTCGCGCCGGCCTCCCTTGCCGCCGCCTCGGCGAGCATGGTGATCCCGAGTCCCAGGGGACCCCATAGCATCACCCCCGCGGGGAACGTGACACCCATGGCGCGGAGGACATCCCCCTTCATCAGGGGGATGCACACCATTTCCTCCACCTTCGCTTTCGGGCCGGCAAGCCCCCCGATGTCGTCCCAGCAAAGCCGGGGCTCCCGGATTTCGTAGAAAACGTTCTCCAGCGTGCGGTGCAATAAGGTCCCCGGAATCGGATGATCGTTTCGTTTCATGATACGGCGTGCGGGGCGCGATTTCCACAAAGGGGGCAAGATGTTATAAAATTTCTCATAACTCGCCGAAGGAGGGAAACCCTGGCTGCCCCGAAGGTTCCCGTTCCGGGATCTTCGCCGGGACGGGAAGCGGACCGGTCCCTGCATCTGCGCCCGGTGATGGAACAGGAGGTGCCCGTCGCTCCCGAAGCGGGACGCGTCCTCGTCGTCATCCCCGCCTACCGCGAGGAAAAAACCATCGGGGCGGTAGTCTCGGCGGCCCGGGCGCAATACCCATACGATGTGCTAGTCGTCAACGACGGCTCCCCCGACGGAACGTCCGGGGCCGCCAGGACCGCGGGGGCGATCGTCCTGGATCTTCCGTTCAACCTGGGAATCGGAGGTGCGGTGCAATCCGCCTTCCTCTATGCCCGGGACCGCGGTTACGACGCGGTAGTGCGCATCGACGGGGACGGGCAGCACGAGGTGGAGGACATCGGGAAGGTCCTCGAGCCCGTCATCGATGGCCGGGCCGACGCCTGCATCGGATCCCGTTTCCTGGGATATACGGGGTACCGGGGCTCGATTCCGCGGATCTTCGGGATCCATCACTTCCGGTGGCTGGTGAACCTCTTCACCGGGTACCACGTCACCGATCCCACCTCGGGCTTCTTCGCCATCAACCGGCGGCTCGTCGAATTCTATTCTGCCAACTACCCCTCGGACTACCCGGAGGTGGACGCCTACATCCTGATGCACCGACTGAACGCCCGCGCCGTCGAGGTCCCGGTCCGGATGTACGCCCGGGCCGAGGGGAAATCGTCCATCACCACCTTCAAGGCGATGTACTATATGGTGAAGGTGACGCTCTCCTTCCTCATCAACTGCATCCGGAGCCTCGGGTGAGCCGGGTGGCCCTCATATCCATCGGCGCGTCCGTTGCGCTTTTCCTCTACATCCTCGAGATGGTGCGGCGCCGCAAGTTACGGGAAGAGTATTCGATCCTGTGGCTCTCTGGGAGCCTCGTCATCCTCGTTCTCTCTGTGAAGCAGGAGTGGCTTGGCCGCATATCCCAGGCGATAGGGATCGCCTACCCCCCCTCCTTCCTGTTCCTCGTCGGAATCCTGTTCATCCTGCTGATCCTCATCCATTTCTCGATCGCCATCTCCAAACTCCACAACATGAACAAGAAGATGGCGCAGGAAATGGCCCTTATGGAAAACGCAGTCCGGAAGATCGAGGAAAAACCGGGAGGATTTACCGGAACGTAGCCCGTCTCACCGGTCCACGAAGACTTTGTACCGCATCCAATAAAGGCTTACCGCCGTGCCCCGGGGCTCCCTTGTGTACGGGCTGATCAGGACGGCGAACGCCAGGATTGGGAGATCAGCAACATTCCGGTTTAACGGCCGATACACTCTGCCACACACGATCCCTGTAGAGGTTGAAATCGAGTTTTCTGGAAAAATAGTCCAACGCATTGCGTTTAAGTTGATCGTCCAGACAATTGTCCAATTTGTGCCGGATCTGTTGCGGACATTCAACTACAAATCCAAACCGATGCAGCCGTGCCTCTTTGGCGTAGAGACCAATTTCATTTATTACAACAGGAATTCCATATCTCAGATACGTACTTATCTTCCCGGATGACAAACCCAGATACTTGAGATTATTCCCCGAGTGTGAGTCTTTATATGTTGGCTCATAAAAAGCCAGCCCCACGGATACGCCGGACAGAATACCACCTAAATCGCCGATGTCCTCTGTTGCAGCGTCGCTGATGAAAATCTTTCTCCCGACAAGATGTCTCAAGGGGGCAATTGCTTCTGTGAGGTTTTCACTTGTTCGCCCATACCGTTCATGTACTACAAATACCCAGTCTTCTGGCCAGCCCTCGACACTTTCCAGTATTTTTCTGGTCATCGCCCAGTCGAACACGGAACCGATGGCGATAGCGACATTTTTGTCAATAGGTACTCCGAGGAAATCACGGAGCCGCACGCTATTCGGTCGCCCGATGCCCGCTGACGCGACGGGCAACAACATCTTCTTGTGCGGGTCGAGGCCGTTTTCCTTTTGTAGTTGTTCTGCTCTGAAATCATCCTGCACGAACCAAACGGTCACGCCCTTCGACGCTTCTCGCTCAAGCGATTTATAGCGAACAGATGTCTCACCTTCAAACATGATCTCAAATGAAATAAATGCGTACGGAGTTCCCGTAAATTTGTTTATAACGCTCGCCTCGATCAATCCCCGCCGGTCCACTCCAATGATCAAGTCATATTTTCTATAACAGAAATATATCTCGGCAATAACGGATAACAAGACCAATGGACGGAGACAAAGCAAATCAAATATAATTGTTTTCAATATTCTTATCATCGCACCAAAAGGCAAGTACCGTATACCTGCATACTGTGGCATCGGTATGTGCGACTTTGCGTATCGAAGATCGATTTTGCACCCCTTTTCGAGTAGCAGATTCATGATTTCCTTCATGGATGGGTTGTTAAAAGAGTTTCCCTCTATGTGAATTATTAATACGCGCACTTATGAATTACTCAGCGTTTTTCTCAAGTCTTATATATTTCAAGATTTCGCTTCCCTCTCGGGCAAGAGCATCGATGGAGAATCGATCGGCGATCAATCCCCTGAGGTTTCGTGACAAGGAAATGGCCAACTCCCGATCCCGAATGACATTCGCCACCGATCGGGCAAAATCTTCCGGCGTGTCCGCTATCAGGATGTCCTTTCCGTCCATAGCCGGAATGCCTTCCGCGCCGAGAATCGTGGATACCACGGGAATGCCGCATGCACCGGCTTCCAGGATCTTGAAACGGGTGCCAGACTCGAATCGGAGGGGAACGACCGAAACGGAAGCATTGGTCAGGTACGGCAGTACGGAAGGGAGTTCGCCGGCAACCGTCACGTCTTCCCCTCTCACGCCGGCAAGTACCTTCTTTGAACCCCTCCCCGCAATATAGAAGTGAATACCCGGAAATTCCTGCTTCAGCAGGGGAAGAACCAGGTCCAGCATCCAGCGTGCGGCATCCTCCATGGGACTTCCCGGCCAGAAGGTTCCAGCCAGATACATGCACGGTTTTTTGAAACCAGCCGGTGGAGGGGTTTGGACATAGGAATCCATATCGATCACATTGGAAAAAAGATGTATCTTGTCCGGATTTTCACCCAATCCACGGTAATATTCCGTATCGATTTCCGAAACTCCCGTTGTTACATCAGCAAGTTTCGTCCCCCATCGCTCCTCCTCTTCTTTCTGCTTTCCTTCCATTAATATGCGGTTCTTCTCCTTTTCACCTTTTACAAAGGGAAGTCCTCTCAGTACAAATCTCGACCAGACGCTATCCGTATCCAGCACGACGGGAAAACCGGAATGTTCCTTGATGTATTTCAACAGCGGATACGAGATATTGCCATACCCTAACCAGATAACATCGACCCCCAACGCCTCCGCCGTCCGGATCACGTCCTGATAGTCTGCCTCCCCTTCTTCGGAGAAAACGACGAGATCCCGCCCCAGCAAAACCCGCGACATCAGATTGATCCCGCGAGGGACATACGAGGAAAGCCGAATTTTTCTCCGACAGAATGGCGCGAACCGTATCCCATTGACGAATGCCCCGAGATAACGGACCGCAGCGTCTCCGCCCATCCGTGATCGGGATATCCGGCAATACAACGACAGGGTGGAAATCTTTGCCAGCGCCTTGATCGAATTCTCTATCCTCAGTTCGGGCCCCCCCCTGGGAGGATGACCGAGCACAGGCGTGACGAACAGGATGGAAGGATTCTTATTCTGCACGGACGAACAACTCAGCTTTCCGCCGGCCATCGGTCTTCCGACACGATCGGGAACCCGGCCATGACGCTGTCGACAATGTAATCCAGATGGCGGTTCCTTCCGGCGAGAATATCTGCCAGTGACCCTACATTGAGGCGGGGAGTCTCGCCCCATTTATAGTCCATGATGCCGATTTTCGTGTAGTAGTGGAAATGCTGGAATAGGATGAACTTGTACGCCAGGTCCACCTGTCTCTCCCGTTCCGGCATCTTTTCTCCCTGCAACACCCGATCGATGGTTTCGAAATAGTCTTCCCTGGTGACCGGATCCAGCGTGAAGCCGAAACCCCGATACGGCGACCGGGCCGTCGTGATCACCGGGATTCCCCGCGCCGACATCTCAAACCCGACGGTTGTGGTGTGCACCAATCCCGCGCTCGCCAACGGCAGCAGCCGATATATGGTGATGGCTGACCTGGGGGTCAGGACGGCGACGTTGCCGGGAATGGCGACGCCCCGCTGCCGGAGGGCGGTGCCAACCCGCTCCTCGGTTTCCGGGATGGAGGGATGCTGCTCGCCCGGATGCGGTTTGACGATCAACTGGTACTCCGGATGGCTGCCGAACCAGGCGATCGTTTCGGCAATCCATTCGATCATGTCACCGAAGACGACCTGTTTGTTCAACGCGGCCAGATCCCATATGACGTTTGCCGCCAGTAGCGCGGTAGGTTTGCCTTCCCTGATCTTCGACAGGTTCGCCTCTTCGTTGCAATGGGTGGCGAGAGAGGCCGTGTCAATCAGCATGTCCTTGCCGGAAAGGCGTCCTGCCAGCCATTCCTCGACCGTCGCCCGGCGGGCATCGGTCAGCGGTATGGACGAGAACGAGGGCCACGCCCTGCCGTAATCCAGATTCATGGAAGCGTCGTTGCGTGCGTAGCACCAGGCACCCGGTCGCGTGCCGCTCCAATGGGAATAGAAGGGGATTCCCCGCCGTTCGCACAATTTCTGCATTATGGCCCACATGCCGTAATAGCTGTCGTTGGTTACCACCCGGTCGGGTCTGACATCGTACAGAATCCGCTCGTAGGCCGCATGGACGATCAGGAGGTTCCGCAGGTGAGCCCGCCCCAGACGTTCGTGCTCCCGGATAAGCCGGTAGTCGCCCACCACATAGTTGTTTACGAGGATATCCCTGGCCCACTGGCCGAACGCAAGTCCGTTCCAGGAAAATGTCCGCCAGCCGTCATCCGGGAGGGATGCAACCCGGTCGTCGATGCGTCGTATCTCCTTGCCGTCAAGGTACCGTGAAAAGGGCAGGGGCATCAGTCCCGCCTCCTTCCACAGGTTCTCCGATGTCCGGCAACATCTCCGGCAGTTTGCGGAGAATTTCTCGCCTCCGCCCCAGACCCCTCCGTAATAGTTGCATTCGGTATGCTGCACCCTGTCGCAATAAATCGGGATTATCTCCGCCCCCCTGGCCCTGAGAGCCGCAGAAAACACGGCATCATGGGCATAACAGGGGGAATAGATACAGAAACTCGGTCCGTAGAGTATCTTCGGTCCGCCATCGCGCTTCAACGGGACGGCGTATCTGGATACCTCCCGGCCGATCGTCCCAAGGATTCGACGAAATTCGGAGCCGTGATCGCCTCCGAATCCATTGAAAAACGCCTTCATCTTATTGACGAACACGAATCCCGACTCCTTTCACCCATCACCAGGCAAAGAGCATGTACGGCCGCGGTGGATGGAACCATCCGTACATGCCCCGGAATTCTACCGTATAGCCTGTATTCCCTTTCAGTATGAGTTCCTTGCATCGTTGTGCGTTTTCGTAGCCGTGGTAGACGGCGACGGCAAATTTCGGCCGGTGGCGCGCCATGGTGCGCATCGCCCCCTCGAGAGCCGCCATTTCGGCTCCCTCGATGTCCATCTTGACGAAACCCTTCTCTCCGAGCCCCAGCTGATCCGCCAGGGAATCAATGGTGACCACAGGCACCTTCTGGTCGGATCCTGCATGATGTTCGTCGAGGCGGGTCTGGCATGAATGGTGCGGGTCTTCTACCAGAAACGAAAAACCGCAAGCATCCCCTAATCCTGCAGTTATCACGCGGAACCGTTCCCTTTCCGCGTACCGACCCAATGTTTTTTCGAGAGCGGGTTTCAGTTGCGGAAGCGGTTCCACAGCGATGACGCCCGATGCGCCATTCTCAAGGGCATATATCGAGAAGAATCCTTCACCGGCCCCAGCATCCAGAACCCAGCCTGCATCGGAAAGCGGGATTCGGGGATGTTCATACGAGGAAGGGTTCACCCGACGTGGATAGAACACTTCCGCGTAAAGCCATTCGAGGTCGTCGACAGGAAAGCGCTCCGGCCAGAAAAACTCCCTCCCTTCCACGGCCAACCGCAGGTGTCCGTCTTCGCCACCCCGGTTTTCAAGCCGGGCGCGCTTCCAGAGACGCTCGCAAAGGTGGATTCGCCTGTCCTCCGCAGTGAAAACGTACGCAGTCGCCCTGCGGCTTTTCAGAAATGTTTTCCAGACCTCGATGCAGGCGGGAATGTCGGAGAATCTGGAGCGTACGAATCTGGAATAATCGGATTTTCTCAAATCAGCAGTTCATTCCCTGGAACCGTCATCCCGAGAACTGCCGTATTCCGATGCAACGCTGTTGTAATCGCTCACTCGTCCGATGTCGAGCCAGTATTCCCGTATGGGGAAACTGACGACCTTCCCCCGTTCCGCCAGGAGCCGCTGGACCAGGTCCGTCATGTTATAGCTGACCTCTTTCGGGATGTGGCTCAGTACCGGCTTTTGAACGAAATAGATCCCCGCGTTCACGAAAAAGGCCTGCACGGGCTTCTCGACCAGGCTTCGAATGGTCACGTCATCGCATTCCACGACACCAAACGGCACCTGGAACTCGTACAACCGGGTTCCCATGGTCAGGTCGGCCCCGTGCTCCCGGTGGAAATCGAACATCGCCCGGAAATTCACCTGGGTGAGGATGTCCCCGTTCATCACCAACACCGTTTCCCCGGTGAAGTTCATCAGACCGAGCGCCCCGCCCGTTCCCATCGGCTTCTCTTCCGCGAGGTAGTCGATTGTTACTCCAAATTTCCGCCCATCTCCGAAATACGTGGATATCTGTTCTCCCAGGTAATGGGTCGTGATGGTGATGCTGCGGATACCCGCCCCCCGCAACTGGTTGATGATGTGTTCGAGAATGGGTTTCCCACTGACGTTCAGCATCGGCTTCGGAACATTTTCGGTCAACGGCCGTAACCGGGTTCCGCCTCCTCCCGCCATAATGACGGCGGAGAGGGGAAGCAGCTCCTCTCCCGTGAGGTCGCTGCGCAGGATCAGGTCAACCAGCTTCCCGGAGTAATCGACGACCGGCAACTGGTTGACGATAAAACCCCTCCCCGTATCCATAAGACGGAGAGCTTCGGCTCTTGTGACACCTTCCCGGGCAACCAGGGGGGTCTTGTTGCATATCATGGCGATATCTCTGTCGAACGGGATACCCTGAAGCAAGGCCCTGCGGATATCTCCATCGGTAACGACACCGATTAACTTGTCTTCCTCTCCGCAGACCAACAGCACCCCATGACCGGATCGGTCAAGCAGTTCCACCCCCGTTGTTATGGAAATACGAGGAGAAACCGTTGCTTTGGCGAAACGCTTATACTTTTCTTCACTCATTCTCTTTGTCCTGGTGTGGAAATTCTGCATGCAAACTTATTGCGGGAGCGCCCTGAAGAATACGCATCAGGATGTCCTTCCTTGCGCGGGGCGCTCACTCCGTCTTCACCTTGGCGGGTACGCCATGCACTACGGAACCGTCCGGCACATTGCGGATGACCAGGGCTCCTGCGCCGACCACTGAATTTCCACCGATCCGGACTCCCTGGATAACGGATGCCCCCGTTCCAACATGGGCTCCCTCTCCAACCTGCACGGAACCCGAAAGAACCACTCCGGGCGCCAAGTGTGCATGGTCACCGATCTCACAGTCATGATCAACCGAAACCCCTGTGTTCACGATGGAATTTATTCCGATCCTGCTTCCGGGCTGGATCACTGCGCCTGCCATCACTTGCGCGCCTTCCTCCAATACAACATCCGAAGCGATCACGGCGGACGGATGAACCACTACTTCGAAACGGAATCCGGCATCCCGGAAACGCTGGTAAATCGCCCGTCGCCGTTCCGTGGGGCCAACGGAGCCCATTCCGTTTACCAGCAGGACTGTCGTCGGGTCCCGTCGGAAAACATTCTCGTCATTGCCGATTACCGGAATCCCGAGAATTTCATGGTCGATTTGTGTTGGATCCGCGTCGACAATACCGAGAACCACCTTTCCCTGGAGTTTCAGGGCCTCGATGGCGACCTTTGCATGGCCGCCCGCTCCGATGACGATCACTGGAAGATTCCGTGATGTCAGGTCAGGTCGAGCCATTCCAGTTCTTCCCCTTCGGAAATATCCCTCTTTATGGCCCGGCCGACTACGTACTTCAATTCATCGGGATGGATACCGTTGCCGGGTCGTTTGAAATCAAGGTCCGATTCGGCAAGCACCGAACCCTTCTTCAACCCCCTTTTCAGAACAAGCCGGCGGCGGTATTTAAGCCGTTTTTCCATTTCGGCCTGCGAAACGATCCGGACAAAGGAACCCAGCGCATCGAAGATGTTTTTACCTCCCTCCACGATCGTCTTCATCTCTGCCGGATCGGCCGAGATCCAGTGGTCCCAGCCATCCATTCCCTTGTCGAGGGTGAAATGCTTTTCGACAATGCACCCGCCGAGCGCAATGGCGGCGAGCGGGATCGCTGTCCCGAGGGTGTGGTCGCTGAATCCTACGGGGACATCGAAGGCCTTCTGCAGCATGGCCATATTCCTCAGATGGATATCTTCGTGCCGCGGAGGATAAATGGAGATGCAATGGAGGAGCGCGACCGGCCCGGAACCGCTCTGTCGCAGCACATCGAGCGCCCGCTCGATCTCGCCGATGGTCGACATGCCGGTGGAGAGAATCACCGGTTTCCCCTTGCTTCCCACATGTCGCAATAGGGTGAGATGGTTTATATCCATCGACGCCACCTTGAAGCATGGAACGCCGAGGGAATCCAGCAGGTCGACCTCCAAGGGGGAAAAGGGAGATGACAGGAACTCTATCCCCCGCTCCCTGCAGCAGGATGCTGCCTCCTTGTGCTGCTCGGGGGTCAACTGGTAGCGCTTAACCATTTCTTCAAGAGTCCCGAAATGCCGGTGTGCGTCCGTATAACTCGTATTGCGGGCATACTCGGCCCTGCTGATAAGTGAATCGACCGACCAGGACTGGAACTTCACGGCATCGGCGCCGCAATCCTTTGCGGCATCGATGAGTTTCCGACAAAGCGCCATGTCTCCGTTAAAATTGGCCCCTATCTCGGCGATGATGTAGGGGGGGCAGCCGGGGCCTACCAGACGCCCGCGCAGATTCAGCAATTCCATATATCTTCCAGGTCGGGATGTGCGACCGTCAACCACCAGAGGCGGTGCGCGGGCCTCTGATTCAGTGCGTTCACATATGCTTCCAGCTGACGCAGGGACGAACCAATCGTTGTCTTGAATATTCCTGCGCGAGACGCTGCATCTTCCAGCATTTTGCGTTTCCTCTCCGGCATCGGGATGCCGTTCTCCATCAGCAGGCGATAGTGCCCACAAACGATGTCGGTCGCCTTGAGGATCTGTCCGGAAGTAAACGGTGGCACGACGCAGGCGATGTTCGCTCCATGCTGACGGTAGCGCATTCCGATCTTCCGGTCGAAAGAGATGCGCAACCCCTGACACCAGCCAGTTGTCGCAAGAAACCAATCCATAGCAACGCATTCGGGGCGCGCGGGTAGACAGTCTCGCAAGGCCCCGGCGCGCCAGGCCGTATTGGAGAGCCCCAGAAAATTGTACCGGGGCAGAACTTCGCCGGGATCCTCGCCTTCGGTCAGCCCAAAATAGGTCTGAAGGTCGTTACCATGACCATTGATGAGGCCCAAAGCACACCCATGGATATCCGCATTTTCCAGTCCGAGAAGCGAAGAAGAAATACGCGTCGGTTCGAGAATGTCGTCGCTGTCGGCGAATACGATGGCATCATATGCCCCCGACATCCATTCCATGGCATGGTTGCGCAAACCGATCGGCGTGGCATCCTTTCCCGCTCCGACGAATTCTACTCCGAATCTCCTCCTGACGGCCTCCGGTACGATATCTGCGGAAACGTTATCCAGCCCGAACCATATATCGAAATCGCTCATATCCTGTGACAATGTGGAATCCAACCAGTCTGGAAAATATTTCTCGACGCCGGGATACAATGTTGCGTACAGGACGTTTCTGCTCATCCGTTCATTTCCCTTGCATACCGAGTAACATTTCGGCCATTTCCCAGTCTTCTTCCGTATCGATATCTACCGCTCTCTCCCACGGCATACACCATCCCGTATAGTTGGGAGCATAGAAGGTGCCGTGAGCAACCAGGGTGCTTGTCTTGGCCCACCATATCGCGCCGGTGGGACACAGGAGACGAGGCAGGTCCTGACTTCTTGCACCCATCTTCTCCTGAAAAACAGGATGAAGAATATTGCGTTCATCGCAGGTCAGTGCCCACCACGGGTTCAGCCATCCGTATTCTGTAACCGATATCTGGGAGCCGGCACCACTCGCGACAAACTGCTGAAAGCTTTCGAGGATATCCCCCGCATTCCGCAAGGGGCAATTTGCCATGAGTTGTGCGACATTCCGGTAGATTGTCCTTGTGGGGTCGACTCTCTCCAGGGCGTCAATAGTTGCCGCGGATACGGGAGTAATGTCGTCGGCAAGATCCTCTCCGCGCAGGAACGGAACGTTCGCTCCATATGCCCTGGCGATGTCGGCAATTTCCGCGGAATCCGTGGAAACTATTACCGCCTCGAAGATCGAAGTTTGCACCGCGGCCTCAATGGCGTAAGCAATGAGGGGCTTGCCGCCCAAGGCCTTGACGTTTTTCCCCGGTATGCGTTTTGACCCGCCCCGGCAAGGTATTATTGCGATATTGCGATGCGGTTTCATCGTCATCCGGCAAGCTCGGCGCTGCTCGGAATATTGATGATTCTCCTCTCCAGGGACTCCGCAATGCTCAAGTCCATGCGGGGACACCCGGAAAACATCGGCAGGCGGTGCATGAGAGTCCAGGCCGGCCGGGTCATGATGCCCGCGTCGTTGGTGAGCGCCAGCAGGCGGTCACGCGCCGTAGCCATTTCCTCGTCCAGGAGGAGGGTATTCAGCCAGTAGTTGCTTCTGGCAAACTCGGGCTCCGAAACAAACCGAAGCCCGGCGATTCCTTCGAACGCCGCCGCGTACCGTTCTGCCAGACGGCGCTTTCTTGCCAGAAACCCCGGCAACTGCTCCAGTTGGGCACAGCCGAGCGCTGCGTTGATGTTGGGGAGGCGATAGTTGTACCCGACCCTGTCGTGGGCGAACTCCCAGCGGTGCGGGATCTTTGCGGTAGTCGTCAGGTGCCTGGCCCGCGATGCCAGGTCCTCGTCGTTGGTCAGGATGGCACCTCCACCCCCGGTAGTGATGATCTTGTTGCCGTTGAAGCTCAGTGCCGAGAGGCGACCCCAATTTCCCGTGTGGCGCCCTTTATAGAGTGTCCCGATGGACTCGGCCGCATCCTCGATCAACTCGATACGAAAGCGTTGACAGACGTCAAGAAGCGGGTCGAGATCCACGGGATGTCCGAATGTGTGCATCGGCACGACGGCTTTGATGCGACGACCGGTCGCGCGGTTATGGCTGCCATCGCGGCGAAGTTCAGCCGCTTCGGTGAGGTAACCACCGAGCCGGGCAGGGTCTATGCCGAGCGTGCGTTCCTCCGAATCGACGAAATGAGGAACCGCGCCGCAGTAGGCCACAGCGTTTGCGGTGGCGATAAACGTCAGGGCAGGCACCAGCACCTCGTCACCGGCCTCAACGCCTGCCAACATCAGGCAGATATGGAGGGCAGCCGTGCCGTTCACCATTGCAACGGCCCGTTTCACCCCGGTGTAGGCAGCCAGATCCCCTTCGAACCGATCCACGAAAGCGCCAACGGACGATACCCAGCCGGAATCAAGACATCCCTTCACATAGGCCCACTCGTTGCCGGCAAACCGGGGCTCATGGAGAGAGATGAAATCACGATCCGGCGGCAACACCCCGCGCAGGATGGCTACCATGTCGTGGCATTTATTTTTGCTGTCAAATGTTATAACGGTCCGCCTTATAGTTCTTCAGGTTATCCTGGTCCGAGAACCAGCGCACTGTTTCGGCAAGCCCACGGCGCAGGCCGTCCTTTCCGGCATAAACCGGGCGCCAACCTAACAGGCGGAATGCTTTTGAATTATCTGCCCGTAGTCTCTCCACCTCGCTCCTGGCAGGACGCACCCGGACACCATCCGTCTCGATGGCCACATCGGCCCCCATTACATCGGAAATCATCCTGGCGATTTCGCCGATGGAAATCTCGAAATTGCTGCCCAAGTTGATCACCTCGCCAATCGAGCTATCCGCTTCGGCAACGGAGATAAATCCGGCCACCATGTCGGTGATATAGCTGAAATCGCGCGTCGGATGCAACGATCCGAGCATCAAGGTTCTGGCGCCATTGGCAATCTGGGAAATGATGGTAGGTATGACGGCCCTGGCCGATTGCCGGGGACCGTACGTGTTGAAGGGACGGATAATGGAGACCGGGACGCCGAACGATGTGTAAAACGACATCGCGATCTGGTCCGCGCCGATCTTCGATGCGGAATAGGGCGATTGTCCCTGGAGGGGATGTTCCTCTGTAATAGGTACAAAGCGGGCGGTACCATATACCTCGCTGGTAGAGGTATGCACCACCTTGGATACACCGAGTTCCCGGGCCGCCTGGACGACATTCAGCGTACCCTTTACGTTTGTGTCGATATACGTGTCCGGTGAATGATAGGAGTACGGGATCGCTATCAGCGCCGCTAGGTGCAGGACGGTCTCGCATCCCTTCATTGCTTCCCTGACTCCATGGGGATCGCGGATATCACCGGGAAAGACATCCAGCGACCTCCGGATCGCCGGTTCCGAATGGTCGAGCCAGCCCCATGAATTGAAGGAGTTGTACATCACAAAAGCCCGCACGGTGTGCCCGCGGCGGACGAGCTCTTCGGCAAGGTGGGAGCCGATGAAGCCGTCAGCGCCGGTAACCAGAAACGGTTTGCCTTTCACGGGAGATCTCTCCCCGCTATCCGATCGTCATTCCGCCCGATGGGCACGGGGCGTTCCACACGCATCGGCACCGCCACAGGACCACCTCCGCCAACCCCGAAATATTTGTGACTCTCCCGCCAATACCCCTCCGTGGTCACCTCGAAGGGGAAGAGGTCCGGATGATGGTAGAATTCCCCGTTCAGGTTCCCTGCCCCCAGTGCGGCCAGATAGCGTCCCGGTTTCAACACGTTTCCCGGGGCAACGCACTCATACGACCACTCTCCCGCTTCCCTCCTGGCGATGAGGTCGGCAAACACATCGATATCGGAGACTGCCCACAGGGAGGCGGTATCCGACGTGCAGATATTCAACACCAGCGTTACACCGCCGATATTCCTGTTCACCCGATACGCAATCCGGAACCGGATCGGTTCATCCGCCCGGAATATGCCGGTTGTTTCGCCTTTGGGATTTACCGTTTCGGCTTTGATGTATTCGACCAGGTGCTTTTTCTTATCATGGAACAGGTGCCTCCCCGATTTCATGTTTTGTCCCGAAAACAGATATGCCTCGCAGATCGAATCGGAGTCGCCCGACTTCTTCAACTCCCCCCGGTCCAACCAGATAGCCCTCTGGCACAACCGCTTGACCGCGCCCATATTATGACTCACGAAAAGTATCGTCCGCCCCTCCTTCGCCACGTTACCCATCTTTCCAAGGCATTTTTTCTGAAACGCCGCATCACCCACGGCCAGCACCTCGTCTACCAGCAGGATCTCCGGCTCCAGGTGGGCCGCCACGGCGAATGCGAGGCGCACGTACATGCCGCTGGAGTAGCGCTTGACGGGCGTGTCGAGAAACTTCTCTACCTCGGCAAAAGCGACGATCTCGTCGAACTTTCTCCTGATCTCAGCCCGGGTCATCCCAAGCACGGCGCCGTTGAGAAAGACATTCTCGCGGCCGGTCAACTCCGGGTGGAACCCGGTTCCCACTTCCAGCAGGCTCGCCACCCTGCCGCGCATGGTGATCCGGCCTTTGGTTGGAGGGGTGATCTGGGAAAGGATTTTCAGCATGGTGCTCTTGCCGGCGCCGTTGCGACCGATGATGCCTAACGCCTCGCCTTCCCGCACCGAGAAACTCACGTCGTTCAAGGCCCAGAAGTCGGTTTGACCGCCCGGTCGCGGATTCGGCTCCTTGGATACGATCCGGAACAATGCCGACGAGGCGCGCCGGGCCTTCCTGGCCAGTTCGTCGCGCAGGGATAGATATGGCTCCCGCGCGGCGCCGATACGGTAGCATTTGCTGATCCCGCTTACCTCTATGATCGGCCTGCTCATATGCTATACGATATCCGCAAAATACCGCTCGGTGCTCCTGAAGTAGTAGAGCCCGCAGGCAAAATAGACCATGCTCATCAAGAGGGAGATACCCAGCACGCCGAAATCCACAGTGCCCTGGCCGAGCAGTCCGGCACGGGCATTGGTGATGACTCCCGAAATCGGATTGAGCCAGAGCATGAGGTTTTTCACCACGGGATGGTTATCGAGCATCTTCACCGGATATATCACCGGCGTGACGTACAGTATGCTCTGGATGAAGAACGGCAGGGCGAAGCGGACATCCTGGTACTTGATATTCAGGGACGCCATAAGCAAGCCCATCCCCAGGGCGCTGAGGACGGCGCACCCCAGGAGGGCCGGCAAGATCAGGACGCCAACCCACTGCGGCATCACCCCGTAATAGATCATCATTCCGACGAGGATGATGGCGGAAATCGCCAGATCGATCAGGCCGGTGGTGGCGGCCGTTGCGGGGACGATGAGCCGGGGAAAGTAGACCTTCTGGATCAGTGAAGCGTTGCTGATCATGGAATTGCTGGCATTGGTCAGGGTGCCGGAATAGTATTGCCAGAACAGCAGTCCCAGGTAGAGGAAGATCGGATAGGGAGTCCCGTCGCCGCTGGTGATGTTGGCCATCCGGTTAAAGATCAGCGTGAACACGATCATCGTGACGAAAGGCTGGAAGACCGCCCAGGCGATCCCCAGGGCGGTCTGCTTGTAGCGGACAGCTACGTCGCGCCAGGCAAGTACCAGAAACAGATCCCGGTACCGCCACAATTCCCGCCAGTCCACGGAGAGCCATCTCCTGGGCGGCGCGATCACGAATTCCATTCGTTGCGGGATCACATCCCGACCTTTACCGTTTGGCCGCATGCGTTTCGCCGATCACCGGAACGTCCCGTGCATCGATTCCCGTTGCGTTGGACCCTGCATTACGTGGCCCTCAGACAGAAGCAGACACCCCAGGTGTCACACCCGATCGCTCTCCCCGACAGCCACTCCTCTGCATGCAGGCATTGGAATCCGGCGTGGGACGCGACCCGTTCGATCTCCGGCTTGAAGAAGTACCGCATGGCGTGGGTTTCCTTCAATTCGGCGACGGAACCGGAGACCTTGTCGCGTACGAATACGTGGTATTTCACGTCGACCCGGTTTTCATTGGGTTGAAGGACCGGCTCGGCCAGGCGAGTGACCTCGCTTTGATCATCCGCCATCCGCTTGACCCGGACCGCGGGGCGCTCGGTCAGAACCGCCGGTCCGTACCAGACATCGAAAGCGAAGATGCCGCCTGGATCCAGATGATGCCTGGCCGTATCAAATGCGGCCGTCACGTCCTCGTTGGCGGTCTGGTAGCTGATGACGTGGAAGAGGGCAATCACCGCGTCGAAACGCCTGGTCAAACGGATCTCACGGATGTCCCCCCGGCTGAACGTCAATCGCCCACGTGCTTCCGGCTTGCCTTCGGACAGGGCCATGGAGCGTGCGAGCATTTCCGGGCTGCGCTCGATGCCGTGCACCTCGAAGCCCTGTCCCGCCAATAAAGAGGCGTGAATGCCGGTCCCGGACCCCAGTTCGAGGATGGTTTGGGCCGATGGGTGAAACCGGCGGATCAGGCCGGCAACGTACCCGGCTTCCGCCGCATAGTCTTTGTCCCGGTAGAGCAAGTCGTAATAGCGCGCGTAATCGGCGAATACCTCTCCGCCGCGTTGCGTTTCGAAGCCTGTTCCGCCGCTTCTGCCTTCCGTCATGGTTGCTCCAGGGTCGTTTCCGGTTATGCGGTCCGCAATACGGAAACTACCGCCTCACAGACCCGTTCCAATTGCGCTTCGGTGAGGGCCAGGCCCGACGGGAGATAGAGCCCCTGGCGGGCGACTCGTTCCGCGACGGGGTATTTTTCATCCCGGAAGAGCCCCATGGCATGGAAAACGGGCTGCTCGTGCATGCCCAGGAAGAAGGGCCGGGTTTCCACGCCCCTTTCCTTCAACTTCCGCGCGAATTCGTCGGCGGCCAATCCCGTGCCTTCATCCAGAACGATGCCGTACATCCAGTACACTTGCCTGGCCCAGGTCTCTTCCACGGGCAACTCGATGCCGGGGATGCCACGAAGCCGTTCCGTGTAGGCCGCTCCCATCCAACGTTTCCGGGAAATGATCTCTTCCATGCGCTCCACTTGTGCCACGCCGATCGCGGCCTGCACGTTGGTGAGGCGGAAGTTGTGGCCAAGTTCCGTGTGATAAAAGCGGCGGTTCGGGAGGAAGCAGAGGTTGCGGAGGCTCCGCGCTTTCTCCGCGCAAGCGGGGTCGTCGGTGAGGACCATTCCGCCTTCTCCGGTGGTGACGAGTTTGTTGGCGTAGAAACTGAACACGCTGAGGTCACCCAGGCTTCCGCACCGCTTCCATCGGGAGGTTGGGGTGTTGCGGCCGGTCATATACTGCGCGCCGTGGGCCTCGGCAGCGTCCTCGATGATGCCGAGACCGTACTTCCCGGCAAGTTCCAGGATCGGGTCCATGTCCACGGGGTGGCCGTAGATGTGGACGGGCAGGATGGCCTTCAGCCTGCCATCGCCCCTCCTCATTTCCTCTTCCACCTTTTCCCTGACCTGCTCCACGTCCATGCACCAGGTCCGAGGATCGCTGTCGACAAGAATCGGGACGCCGCCGTTGTAAACGATCGCCTGCGCGCACGAGATGATCGTGAAGGTGGGCATGATCACCTTGTCACCCGGGCGAAGACCGATGCATCCGAACGCCGCCTGGAGGGCCGCGGTACCGTTGGAGACGGCGACGCCGTACTTCATCCCGCAGAAGGAGGCCCACTGCTCCTCGAAATCTTCCAGAAATCGCCCGGCGGAGGAGATCCAGCCCGTGCGGATACACTCCGAGACGTACTCGAGTTCGCGGTCCCCCAGCAGTGGCTCGTTCACGGGGATCACGGCCCGGGCTCCGCCTCCTCGAACCTCGTCTTGTCGTCCTCTCCGGCGTAAGGCCCTTGCTTCACTTCGATGATGACCGACTCCTCCAGCATCTCCAGGGAATGCCCGCCTCCGCACAGCAGGATCAGGTCGCCGGTTTTCAATATTTTCGACGCGATCCGTTTCCTGTCCGATGAGAACAGGTCGACCTTGACCTTGCCGCGGCGGATAAAAAGGACCTCCTGGGTGTACAACACCTGCCGTACCAGCAGGTTGTGGACGTGGGGAACGACCCTGTATCCCCGGGGACGCCTCATGAAGGCGACCTGCTGGGAGAAGTTCGCCGGGGTAAAGAACCGGATCCCCGGATCGTCGAACTCTGCACGGACGATCAGCGCGATGGGCTCGAGCCCGTCGGTGACATTTTCTATTGCGGGAGCTTCCATTTCGCTCTACCTCCCCAGGGAAACACATGGAATTCCCGATACCCGCGAGTCGACGGCGGTACCGTTATAGGCCGTGCTACCGCCCATACGGCCTCCGGGGCCGGGAGAATGCCGCCTGCTGTCCCTCCTCCTGGATCTCGTCTCCACAACAACGCAATAGCCGAACCGGAAATGGTTCCTTCACGGAAGCAGCTTTTCCCGCGGGTACAGCCGTCGATCCATATCGGTATCCGGGACGGAGATGGAATTACCGGTCTCCCAGAGTTTCAGTATGGGTTTGAAGCTTTTGGTTCCCAGCAATCGCTGGAACTCGTCCCGCAACAGGACGAGCGTCCGGATCTTCCGATCGATGTACGCCTCGGTTTTCGCGACGAAATCGTCCAGTTGAACGCGGTCGATCTCCCCGACCAGAACCACGTCGATAATTCCGGTGTCTGCCCCCCGGGCGTAATCGCCGATGAGGTAGGCGGCCTCGAGGTTCCCCAGGCGGTCGATGACCGACTTCACCAGCTCGTCGATGCCGGTGATCTTGCGGACCATGGAGGAGAGTTCGGGAAACAACGGGTGACCGGTGTTGGCGCGATAATAGATGTTGCGGCCATCCCGCTCGGACGTGAGCACCTTGTGCTTGCGGAGATTGTTGAGTTCGGTCCGGACCGCGTTCGGGGAAACGTTGAACTCCGTGGCGAGCCCGCGGAGGTAGGCGCGGACACCCGGGTTGAGGAGCAACCGCACCAGGATCTGCACCCGCATGCGGGATGGGATGACCGCACTGAGGACATTATCGGACACTAAATAACCCCTAAATAACGTACAGTATACTTGTACGATATTCACGCACGCAATGTCAAGCAGAATTGAAATTCCTATTCGAATCAATAATTAATCGATTGCAGCATGAATATTGTGATAATCTAATATAAAGCGACCCATGCGAATCGGGATCAGCCTCCTCAATTTCCGCCCGGGAAAGATCGGCGGGACGGAAACGTTCCTGCGGGAACTTCTGGCGCACCTCCCGTCCGTGACGCCGGGCGATTCCCTCGTCGCGATCATGGATCGCGACGTGGCAGGGGCGCTGGACACCCCCGGCTTCGAGCGGATCGTGGCAGACCGGGGGGGCGGCGCCATCGTGGCCGGCCGAATCCTCGAGGCCTTGTCGCCCTGGCGCTTCCGGCGCCTGGAACGGCTGTTTTCCTCCGCGCGGCTCGATGTCGCCCTCTTCCCGCAACAGTCGGTGTTCCCGAAACATGCGCCGGTGCGGGCCGTCCTGACCGTCGTTGATGTTCAGCACCTCATCTACCCGAACCACTTCGGCCTGTTCGACCGGACGTTCCGTCCCGCCATCTACCCGTACAGCATGGAGCGGTCGGAGCGTATCGTGGCGATCTCCGCCCACGTCCGGCGGACGGTCGTCGAGAGGTGCGGAATCGATCCTTCGAAGGTCGTTGTCGTACCCCTCGGCTTCACCCCGCGCGGCACGAGCGGCGTCCGGCCGTATGAGGGGATTGGGTGCCCTTATCTTTACTACCCGGCCTTCTCCCACCCACACAAGAACCACGAGACGCTGCTACGCACCTATGCGTCGTTGAAACGGTCCGGGGCAGTGCCGCAGAAGCTGGTGTTCACCGGCGGCAGGACCGGCCACTGGAAGAAGATCGACCGGCTCATCGGGGAACTCGAGCTCCGGGGGGACGTGATTCACCTTGGTCTCCTCTCCTACGGGGAGGTGCGCCGTCTCTACGCGGGAGCCGACGCCATCCTCTTCCCTACACGATACGAGGGGTTTGGCCTGCCGGTACTGGAGGCCGCCGAGTTCGGGAAGAAGGTCGTCGCTTCCCGGCTCGAGGTGTTCGACGAGATCGGCCTGCCGAGGCAGTACCAGATCGACTTCGCCGACCCGGAGCAGCTGCGCGCGGCGCTGGCTCTGCCCGGGCCGACCGAGCTCGAAGTACGGCACTGGGGGTGGCACGACATGGCAGATGCCTACGCGGCGCTGCTGCGCGAGGTGGCGGCATCCCCACCCTCCCCCGCATGATAGTATTCCCCTGTATACATTCAGGATACGTGGGAATCCACGCATGGGAGTTTGACCGGACATGCACAGGGCCATCGTCACCGGCGCCGCCGGCCAGGACGGGTCGTACCTCGCGGAACTCCTGTTGGAAAAGGGATACCGTGTCCTAGGGATCATCCGGAAGGGCGAGGACACATCAAACCTCCGGGGCATCCTCGGGCTCATTGAACTCGAGGAGTCCGGGGACGTCCGGAAGGAGGAGGCCGCGCGCTGGATCCGGACCTTTTCCCCGCACGAGGTGTACAATTTCGCAGGGGTTTCGTTCATTCCCGATTCCTGGCACGATCCGGACCGGACATTTGAAATCAACACGCTGCTCGTGACGGCCTTTCTCGAGGGATTGAGGATCCACGCCCCCTCTGCCCGGTACTACCAGGCGTCGTCATCCGAGATATTCGGGGATCCCCCCCGCTCCCCGCAGGATGAGAAGACCCCGTTCCATCCATCGAATCCCTACGGGGTCAGCAAGTTGGCCGCCCATCTCCTGACCGGCCTCTACCGCCGAAGGTACGGGATGTTCGCGGCCTCCGGCATCCTCTACAACCACGAATCCCCGAGGCGTCCCGTCCACTACGTCACCCAGAAAATCGCACGGGCGGCCGCGGAGATATCGATGGGGCGCACGGAGAAGCTGCGGCTTGGGAACCTCGACGCGCGTAGGGATTGGGGATTCGCCGGGGATTTCGTGCGCGGGATCTGGCTCATGCTCCAGCACGAGACCGCGGGGGATTACGTCCTCGCGACGGGAGAAACGCACTCCATAAAGGATTTCCTTCGGATCGCATTCTCGCACGTCGGCCTGGACTGGACACAGTGGGTGGAGACCGATCCCGCCCTGGTGCGCCCCATCGACGTCGGAAAGCTGGTCGGCGATCCGTCCCTCGCGAAGCGCGTGTTCGGCTGGAAGCCGGAGGTTCCATTTGACCAGCTGGTGACCATGATGGTGGATGCGCAGGTCCGGAAACTGCAAGGCTCCGGGGCATGAGCGATCCCCCGAGGCACACGGTCTCCGTCGTAACCCCCTCGTTCAACCAAGGCGCGTTCATCGGGGAAACCATCGAAAGCGTCCTGGGACAGGAGGGGGACTTTTCCCTCGACTACGTCGTCGTCGACGGCGCCTCGACCGACGACTCGGTGGAGGTGATCCGCCGGTACGAATCCCTGCTCGACGGCGGGAAATGGCCGATCCGGTGCCGCGGGATCCGGTACCGGTGGGTCAGCGAGAAGGACCGGGGGCAGGCGGACGCCATCGCAAAGGGTTTCCGGATGGCGGAGGGGGAGATCCTCGCCTGGCTGAATTCCGACGACACGTACCTCCCGGGGGCAATCGCCAGGGCCGTTGACCTGTTCGACCGGGAGCCGGACGCACAGGCCGTCTTCGGCATGGCGCACTTCACCGACGAAAAGGGGGGGGGCCTCGGGAAATACCCTACAGGACCGTTCGGCTACCGGGAGCTCGCGACGTTCAACTTCGTCTGCCAGCCGTCCACATTCTTCCGGCGATCCGCGTTCGAAGCGGTCGGCGGGCTGGACACGGGGCTGCGCTATGTCATGGATTACGACCTCTGGATCCGTATGGCGGCGAGGTACCGTTTTGCCTACCTGCCGGAACTCCTCTCGACGTACCGGCTGCACACCGCGTCGAAGACCATGGCGGCAGGAGACGCGTCGGCCAACCACGAAGAGGCGTTGCGTATCGTGATGACACATTACGGATGGGCCCCGGCGAACCGCGTATTCGCCTGGTGCCACCACCGGCTGAAGTCGAAGCTCCCTCCCTCTCTGGCGGACGCCGGCGTCCTTCTGGTCCCTTTCTCCCTGCTCGCCGCCTTGTGGAAGTATCTTCGGTTGAACCGTGCCGTCCGGAGGGAGGACCTGTATTTGCTCCGGCCGCGGTATGTGCGGAAACTCTTCCAGCGGCAGATCGACATATACAGGGATTACTGAGGGGTACTTACTCCCTGAATCCCACCTCCCGAACCGACGCGGAGAACCGGGAGAGCATCCGGGAAAACTCACGGTCTTCCACCACATGGCCCGAGCGGAGAGCCCGTCTTTCCCGGAGCATCTCCGGTGCCCGCCGGAGACCGTCTCCGTACGCCCTGGCGACAGCCCGAAAGATGTCCAACGCAGAGAAGTTCTCCCGGAGTTTTCCCACCGCCCCCTTGCCCGACAGCAGGCCGTAGAATCCATGCATATACCGGACGAGCGTGAACAGGGGGGACAGGAGTGCCATGTTCCAGGGGAAATCCTTCATCACGGTCCAGATCCGGTTCCTCTCCACCCAGTACAACTTCTGCGGGGTGTATGGGCCGCCGGAGGCGGAATATTTGTGGTAGACAACGGCAGCCGGGATATAGAAGCAGACGTACCCCGCCCGACGCGCCCGGAGGCCCAGTTCGGTATCTTCTCCGTAGGCGAAATACCGCTCGTCGATCGGTCCCGCCCGTTCGAAGAGCTCCCTGTGATAGATCCCCGCGGCACCGCTTGGGCAGAGCACCTCCTCCTCCCGGTCGAACCTCGCCCCGTCCTTCTCCAGACGCCCCCTCCCCCGGGCGGTCCCATCCCGGTATATGACGTGGCCGGCGTTGTCGAGGACCGTCCGGTCGGAGTAATTGAGGATCTTCGGGGTGTACATCCCCGCCCCGGGATGCCGGCGTATCCCTTCCCGGAGGCGGTCGAAAAAATCGGGCGCCAGGCATGCGTCATTGTTCAGCAGGAGGAGATATTCACAGCGAGAGATCTCGACCCCGCGGTTGTTCCCACCTGCCCACCCCTGGTTCGACTCGAGCTCGAGCAGCCGGATACGTTCCCCGTAAGACTCCCGCACGAAATCCACGGAGCCGTCCGTGGACCCGTTGTCCACCACGATGACCTCCAGGGAACCGTCCTGTTGTTGAAGGACCGAGTCCAGGCAGTCCCGCAGGAGGTTCCTGCCGTTCCAGTTCAGGACGACAACGGAGAAGCGGAAGGACGGTTCGGGTGGACAGAGGGGCATCCCCGTTCCCTACCGGCCGGAATAGACCCAATCCATCGCCTGGACGATCCAGGGTAAACGAGATGCCTCCCGGAATAATTCCGCGTACCGGTTCGCGTTTACCGGGTCGTTGTTCCGGTTGTAGTAATTGGCGATCATGGAATACACGTATTGCTTGCTGACGCCGATGTAGGTGTAGTGGACCAGCTCGGTCATGACGTGGTCGCCGAGGATGCCCTTCGGGATCCTGTGTTTCTCCACGATGTGCCGGTTTTCCGGGATGTTTTTCATGAACACCAGGGAAAGACCGTCGGCGAACACCAGTTCCCACTCCGGGCGGGCGGCGAGGTAGTTGACCAGCGGGAGCACCATGCCGGAGGAGTCGGCCGCTTTGGTCACAATGTACGTGATGTTGTACTTTGAAAAAACATTTTCCGTATCGTTCATGCCGCTCGTTACGATCTGGTGCTCGGAGAAGTTCGGCCATGCTGCGCCGCGCCCGTCGATGAAGGTCAGCTTCCCGGGATGGAGCTGCCACTCCAGGAATCCCCCGAGGTCGAAAAAGTTGAACATGTTCCCGCGGATGTCGAGGGCTCTCAGAAACTCCGCGCCCTTGAAAGAGAATTTGTGCTCCGTGATGCCGATCCCCCACTCCATCGTGTCCCGGAGCTTGTAATACTGGTAGATGGCGCCCGTTCCCGCGATCAGGAGGAAGACCGACGTGGCGACGACGACCGCCATGCTTTTTGCAGCGGGCGCGGCCGGGAGCGTAACGGGAGCGTCCAGGGCGCCTTCCTGACCGGTTTTCGGCCGGGATTTACCCCTCTTCTTCCCCGCCTTCTCCGAGCGGGCCGTCTTCCGGAGCAATGCCTCTTTCTCATCCGCCCTTCCCCGGAAATACTCCTCCACTTTCTTCATCGCCCCGTCGGCGCAATATGCCACCAGGGGAACGGTCAGGATCGACATGAAGGCGACCCCCCGCGCCATCAGGAGAGGGAGGCGCATGCCGTAGATTGCCGTGATGATGTCGTGTATCCGGATACGCCACGCCAGTACGCCCGCGGCAGCGGAGAGCACGGCGAGGAAGAGGAGGTGCTTGTACGGCGCGTAAAAAGACGAATCCCGCACGGACACCAGTTCGGAGGTGCCCTGCTTGACTGCCACGTTCGTGATGATGCGGATAGGGGTCGTGAGGCTCTCCACCCCGTGTCGGCTCAGGATACTGGCGAGCGCGCAGAGCGCGAACACCGCCAGGGGGATGTACAGGTACCTCTTCATCGCCTCCCGTCCGAACTTCTCCCGGGCGACGACGACCAGGCTCTGGGTTCCGTACGCTCCAACGATCCCGAGCCCAACGATGGTGGAGGGATGGATGTTGGCCCACAGGAGGAACAGGAGGGGGAACAGCCAGATGATCCACCGGTTCCCCTTGTAGTAGAAGAGGGACGAGCCGTACATCAGAAAAGCGCAGAACATGTACACCACCGACTCGGGTCTCGGCTGGAGCCGGATCCGGAATGCGAAGGTGAAGACCAGCATCGTCAGCAGGATGACGAACGGCCGCACGTCCCTCGCCCGCAGCGCCTTGTAGAGGAACAGGTACGCCAGAAACGCCAACGACCAGATTGAAAAGGACACGCCGGTTATCCCAAGATGCTTGTATACGAAGTACAGGGGTACCTGGAATCCGACCTCCTCGAAGCCCATCGGCTGATTCAGAATCGGGTAGCAAAGGAACTCGGTGTGGGGGATCCTCCCGCTCTCCACGATCTGTCGGCCGGTCGCGATGTGGATTCCGAAGTCGCTGGTGAAAATCTTCATGAACAGCAGCAGGGAAATGGCCACGAAAGAGGCTGCGACGAGGGTCTTCCGGATCAGGATGCTCCCGACGATCTGCCGGTACAGATCCCGTGCTGCCGGGTTTGCCGTACCTACCATCGCTTCACGCCCCCATGTGGTTCGTCTTGCAGTGTCCGGCCGCTTCGCGTCGCACATCTCCGGACGTGGTGAACCAGGCCCGTTTCCCCGGCAACGGCCCGCCACCCTCCGGCGCGGAAATGCCAAAGGGAGATTTGTTGAATACCGTGGTGAGCGTCAGGCTCGGGCACCGGGTGCAGTCCAGGCATCGCAGGCAATCCGGGTCCGTCGGCTTCCGGTCGGGGCGGATGTCGACCGGGCAGATCTTTTGGCACTTCCCGCAACGGGTGCAGGTGTCCGGATTCCACGCCAGCTGCAGGAGACTCGTCCCGTTGAAGAGGGAGAAGACGGCGCCCAGCGGGCAGATCGCGCGGCAAAAAGGGCGCTTGACCATCGTCGACGTCGTGACGAAGAACAGCAGGATCGCGATCTTGACCCAGAACAGGGACCGGACCATCGCCCGGATGCCCGGGTTCATCGCGACCCACGGCAGGCCGGCGGTCAAGGTTCCCACCGGGCAGAGTTTCGAAAACCAGTTCTCGCGGGTCGCGTAGGGGATGGCGAACACGAGCACGACCAGGACGGCATACCGGATATACCGGGTCCACGGCGGGATGGAAACCTTCCATGCCCGGAACTTGTACAGCAGGTCCTGGAGGGCTCCGAACGGGCACAGGGTGCCGCACGTCATCCGTCCCACGCCCGCCCCGATGACCGAGAGGGTCCCGATGCCGTAATACGGCACGGTCCCGGTCGCCGCGAAGTGCTGCAGGGTTCCGATGGGGCACGACAGGAGCGCCGAAGGGCATGCGTGGCAGTTCAACAACGGCGTGCAGGCGCTCTTCAGGGACCCCTGGTATAGCGACGCCGAAAGGAAGCCCTGCGCCCAGACGTTCGGGAGGATCGTCCCCGCTCCCTGGAAGATCCGCCGTTTCAGGTATCCCACGGAGTCACCCGACCCCGATGCACGACAGTCAAAGCAGCGCGGCGTTGAGCAGCACCTCCCCGATCTCCTTCCGGAAGACGCCGAACACCAGTACGGCCGCCGCCGCGACGGCCGTGACCAGGAAGGCGGCGGACCGGGCTCTCACCTTTCCCTCTGATCCGGGCGGATCAGTTCCCCCCGTAGGAGTGCAGCCCGGAGAGGACGAGGTTGACCCCGAGGTAGCAGAAGATGGTGGCGAGGAAGCCGGCGAGGGACAGGATGGCGGCCCGCTTCCCGTGCCACCCCCGGGTGATCCGGGCGTGGAGAAAGGCAGCGTACACCAGCCAGACGATGAGGGACCACGTCTCCTTCGGGTCCCACGACCAGTAGGTACCCCAGGCGTAGTTCGCCCAGGCCGCGCCGGTGATGATCCCCGCCGTCAGGAACGGGAATCCCCAGATGATCGCGCGATAGACCAGGTCGTCCAGCGTCTTGCACGCCGGGAGCAGGCCGACGACGCCCTGCGAAACCTTCGCTTCCTCCTGCCGCGCCTTCATCAGGTACATGACGGCCGCTCCGGCGGACACGGCGAAGCCCGCATACCCGACGAAGCAGGTGATGACGTGCGCGTGCAGCCAGTACGACTGCAGTGCCGGCACCAGCGGCTGGATGCTGCTGTCGTTCTTGATGGCGAAGAGCATCGTGAAGAAGGCGATGGGCATCACGAAGGCGCCGAAGGTGCGGCTGCCGTACTTCTTCTCGACCAGCAGGTAGAAGAGGTTCACCGACCACGCGAAGAAGACGAGAGATTCGTAGAGGTTGGTGACAGGGATGCGGCCGATCCCCATCTGGTACGACTCGTACCAGCGCACCCCCAGCGCGGCGGTGGAGACCGCGGCGGCGACGACGCAGATCCACGTGCCGAAGACCGCGATCTTGTCGTTCCTCGCGTACAGGGCGCCGAGGTAGAGGGCGGACGCCCCGCCGAACAGGACCGTGGTGAGGTTGAACAGGATGACGTTGCTCATCTCGGGGGGGCTCCTGGTGCGGTATCCGGCCCGGCGGTCACTGCCCCGCCGCCTTGACGCCGCTCTGTATTTTCTCAAATTTCTTGTCGAAGGCAAGCCGGTTCCTGCTGGCGGAACCCGCCAGGACGACCTCCACCCTGCCGTCCGGCGCGGGGGAGAGGCGGACCCAGACACGCTGGTGGGACAGGAAGAACGCCATGATGATCCCTACGACCATCAGGGCGCAGCCGAGCCACACGATGTTCACGCCGGGGTCCATGGCCACCTGGAGGCCGGTGTACATCTTCGCGTTCAGCCCCCCGAAGTCGAAGACGAGGGAGTCCTTCCGCTGGCGGTCCAGGTCCGGGCGTCCCTGGAGGACCCAGAAGGAAGCTTCCCGCTGACCCGGCTTCTCCACGACCACCTCGAGGGCGGGGCCGATGCCCTGGAAATTCTGGTCGTAGTTCACACCCCGTATCGTTCCGTAGCCGTCGATCCGCATCGGCTCGTTCGGGGGCAGGGAAAGGGTCCCGATCGGGGTGCCGTCGGTGCGGGAAACCGAAAGCCGGGCTGTCGCGCCGCCCGCCTGGCCGTAGCTCGACTGGTAGAACCAGATTCCCTTGTACCGGAGCGGATCGTTGACGACGATCGTCTGGCGAAGCGCTTCTCTGCCGCCGTCGATGACGCTGAGGTCGGAAATGTACGCCTTCGGCTGTCCGCTCGGGTACGTCTCCACACGGAAGCTGTTGCACTGCACGGTGAACCCGAGATCCTGCATCCGGTTCCCGCCCCGCACGGGAACCTGGGAGACCGACTCCCCCTCGGGGATGTTCACGTACCCCTTGAAGCCGAGGACGTTCCCGACGATCGCCCCGATGAAGATGATGATGATGGAGAGGTGGGTCACGTAGACCCCGAAGCGGGAGGCGACGCCGGTCTCGGCGTACAGGTGCACTTCCCCGCCCTCCTCGGTGACCTTCGGCTTCGCAAAGGAGGCGGAGAGCGCCTCGGAGTATTTCGACGCCCAGTCCTGGAGCGACCCCTTCCTTTTCCAGCGGTCCGCCAGGGACAGGGTCTTCTCGAGGTTCTCGTCCAGCTTCGTCCGGGGGTTCCGCACGACCTTGAGCACCTTGGGGAACCGGTCGAGGGTGCAGCAGGTCAGGTTCACCGTGAAGAGGACCAGGAGCAGCAGGAACCACCAGGAGTGGTACATGTCGAAGAGGCTGAGCCGGTCCATCAGTGCGAACGCCCAGTCTTCGTATATCTGGTGGTACTTCTCGGGGGGTTGGTTCTGCTCGACGACCGTCCCGAAGATCGAGGCGATGGCCAGGATGATCAGCGTGACGATCGCCAGCTTGACGGATATGAAGAAATCCCACACCCGGTCCATCGGGGATGCGGCGCGCTTCTCATCGGCCATCCGGTGTCACCTTCGATTATCAGGAATGTATACTGTATATCAGAGCGGGTGGTGCCCGTCAACCGGAACACAGGGAGAGGGCGGGGATTTCCCGCCCTCTCCCTCCTTGCATGCCTCCGCGCCGCCTACTTCTTATGGCAGTCGTCGCACTTGGTGGGGCCCTTCTTCTCCGTCTGGTGGCACCCCTTGCACTTGGCGTGCATGGCGTCCTTCAGAGAAGACGCGTCCCCAGCCTTCTCGGCCTTGTGGCAAGCAAAGCACTTCTGCTCCTTGCCGGCCGCGTCCTTGTGGTGGCACTCCGCGCACTTTCCGATCTTCTCGGCGTGCACCTTGTGGTTGAAGGTAACCGGCGCCTTGGTCTTCTGGACGTCCTTGATGGTAGCCTTCTCCGGAGCGTTCCCCGCCACGATCACGCCGGCCGAGAACACGGTCACCATGACCACTGCCAAAAGAGTCGCGAACTTCCTCATTCCTGCTCACCCCCTTCCCGTTTGGTTTATAGCCAGAGATTGCACCGGGCGCATCGCTCGGACTCGTGCTTTGCGCTTTCGTCGGTGAACCTCTTTTCGACTTCCTCGAAGGACCCCCGGCTCTCCCCCGGCGGAATCCGCTCCGCATCCCGGCGGACCCGCCATTCCGGCCGATCGGTGACTTGGGGCTCGAAGCGCCGCCGGTAATGGTCCCGGTACCGTGCCTTCCTGATCTCTTCGACGCGGAGATCCCCGTAGATATTCAACGCCGCCGCGCGGCCGGACGCGGACGCCTCGACCACCGAGCCGGGGCCACGGACGCAGTCTCCGCACACATAGGCGGGGATTCTATTTTCCCTGCCCGGAAAAATCAAGCGAAAAACGTGGGTCTTTTCGTCCAGCGGCTTCCGCTTGCACCCCGGGGGAAGGAAAGAGAGATCCGCCCGGCTCCCGATGGCCATGACGACGGCGTCCGCCCGGACATCGAAATCGCTCCCCGGGACAGTGCGGGGGACTACGCGGCCCTGCTCACCGACATCCACCCGCGAAACGCGCAGCGCCTCGAATCCCGCCACCACCCCGTCCTTCACGACGAAACCCTTCACCGCGGTGTTCGGGAGGACCTTCACCCCTTCCCCGACCGCCTCTTCCACCTCCCGGGAGAATGCGGGCATCGCTTCCCGCGATTCGATGCAGGCGATCGTCACATCGGCCGCTCCCATCCGCAGGGCGGTCCGCGCCGCGTCGACCGCCACGTTCCCGCCACCGATCACGACCACCCGCCCGCGCAAGCGGGGGGGGCGGTGTTTCCGGACCTGGCTCAGGAACGAAAGGGCTTCGTGGAACCCCTGCTCCTCCCCCCCCGCCCCGGGCAGGCGGACGGATTCCCGGGTGCCGACGGCGATCAGGACCGCGTCGAACCCCTCCCGCTGGAGGGTGGCGAAGGTCGCGTCCACCCCGAAGGCGACCCCCCCAAAAAAGTGGATCCCGCGGCAGAAGATGAACTTCACGTCGGAGAGGAGCGCCTCAAGCGGGAACCGGAACTCCGTGACGCCGTACCGCATCATCCCGCCGGGTTCCTCGTTCTTTTCGAGGACGGTGACGCGCGCGCCGAGGCGCGTGAGGGTGTCCGCGGCCGAAAGACCCGCCGCCCCCGCCCCGATGACCGCCACCCTGGGCCCTGGGACCCCTTCGGCGGCCCCGGGGGAGGGGGAAATCCCTTCCGCGTACCCCAGGTCCGCGGCGTACCGCTTGATCGCCATGATGGAAATTGGAGCCCCGAACTCGTTCCGGACGCACTCCTGTTCGCACGGGTGGGGGCACGCGCGGCCGCAGAACGAGGCGAAGGGGAGTTTGTCGTGGACCAGGGCCAGCGCCTCCAGGGGCCGTCCCTCTCGCACCAGCGCGATGTAGTCCGGCACCCGGATGCCGGCAGGGCACGCGATCTCGCATGGCGCCACGGTCTCCCGCGGGCCCCGACGGGCATCGCGCCACGCGAGCCACCAGATCATCCCGGCTTCCGCCAGGAGAAAAAGATGCCCGGCGGTTGTTCCCCGCCAGAGGGCGAGGACGAGCGCGATGCCGAGGGGCAGGAGGGAGGCCCAGAACACGCCGTAGACGGTCCGGCCCGAGTAGAAATGGCCAAGCCCGGGGTATACCAGGGATAGGCGACCGGCGACCCGGCGTATCCGCTCCCGGTTGATCTCCCAGAGGAGGCGGTCCCGCTGGTCGAGGCGGCCGGAGCACCGTTCGCACCGCCTCTCCTCACCCTTCCGCTCGACCTCGCAGAGGACGCAGTCCTTGTAGCCGAAACGGAGGAGGTTCTCCGGGCGCAGGAAATCCATGATCCTGCTATTCTGAGGCGCGTGTGTTGAGGAAATCAATGATTGTTACGGGCCGTCCCCGGGAGGGGGGATTTCACCGACAGGAAGTAAATGGCGTCCCCGGCCGGATTTGAATTGGCGCCGCCGCCGTGAAAGGGCGGTGTTTTCATTTCCTCCCGTTACCTCCGTTTACCGATAGCCCGTTGCCCTGTCTCGGTTAACCAGCGCCATTTGAGGGTCACCCGTCCTCCCCTGTTTATGCCTATACTTGCCACAACGAACAGGGAAAGGCGGGAAAGGTGGCGATCCATGGGCAATGCACCCAATCGTGGATGAGGGCATCATAGAGAAAAGGGATGGTTTTGGAAAATATGTTTTGCCAATGTCAAAGTATTTTCATATGCTTCGTGCATAGTATATCGCTGCACACCTCCCAACAAAGGAGGTCACTACTGTGAAAACGCTCTCTTTCCTTCTCCTTGCAGTTGTATTCGCTGGTTGCGGTGGAAACCAAGGTAGTTCACCTCCCATGGCCACAACATTATCCTCCAACCAATTCTCCAACCAATCCTCCAACCAATCCTCCAACCAATCCCTAAATAATGGTTTCGCCGCACAATACTCCATCACCGACCTGGGGACGTTTGGCGGTGCCTACAGTTTTGCATCTAACATCAACAATGCCGGAAAAGTAGTCGGCTATACAAGCCGTGGAGCTTTCATTTTGGACAAGAATAAGGGAATACAAGAACTTCCCTTGATAGAAGCTTTTGGCATCAATAACAGGGGACAGGTGGTTGGTACGGATATAGCTGGACCTTTTAATCCGGTTTTATGGGACAAAGGGGATTTGACAGTTTTAATCGGAAGCAACGGAAGGGCGAATGATGTTAACGATCCCGGGCAGGTTGTGGGTTTTACAAGCGCCTTCGGCGGTAATGCTCACCCATATTATTGGGATAACAAATCCGGCATATTAGATTTGGGCATATTTGGAGGAACCGACGGAGAAGCGACTGCCATAAACAATTCAGATTATGTAGTTGGATGGACGGATGTTCCAGAACCTGAAGGGGATGGCGTTGCATTTATATGGGACAAAAAAAGCGGAATTAAAAATAAATTAGGCACACTTGGAGGAGATTGGAGTGCTGCTTTCGATATCAACAATTCAGGAACGGTGGTTGGGATCTCGCGCATTAATCCAAATGACCCTGAACCAGCCCATGCTTTTGTTTGGGATAAAGGAATAATGACAGACCTTGGCACAATGGGTGGTATTTATAGCGACGCCTCAGGAATAAACGACCGTGGTCAGATAGTTGGAATTTCATTTGATTCAAATGGTGTTGTTAAGCCGGTTATTTGGGAAGGTGGCCAGATAACAGACCTTAATACTCTTATTGTTGGAAATCCTGTTTTTGATTTTTTATTTCCGCGAGCGATTAACAATGCAGGCCAGATTGTGGGGGATGGTCTAATAGGTGGAGAAGCGCACGCATTTCTATTAACACCTTTAGCAATAACCGAATCCTCTTCCGAGGTCCTCTCTTCTCGAATGATCTTAAACAGCAGTCCTTCCGGACTCGATGGATTGGGTTCTATCAAGGGACAGGAACAATTATCGCAATATCTCATACTCCCGTCCCCCCCCCAGTCCCCACACCCCCCCACGCTACTCCTCTTGAGGAATGGGTTTATGCGTATTGGCGGGGTTTGGGTAAAGAAGTTCAAGAAGTAATCGACACTGACTGATAACGTGGAACGAGGACGGGGCCATCGGCTCCGTACTTTTCTTATGTGGTCTCCCGTCAAGGAATATCGAGCCAATGGCCTTCCGAGGGTTCCTGCGGGGGCTTTCGATTAGGGACGTATAGGGCAGCGTAGTGGCAAATAGACGGTTCTCTTCACGCCCCCCGGTACCATGAAACCGCTCCGCCCGTTCCGAGAAAATCCCCAATCCGGGTGCGAACACGCCCCTGGAATGTGCTCCGCTGGTGAAGATTATTCCTTCCCCACCAGCGCACAAAATCGTCCCGGGACGAGGTGAGGCGAAAGGGCAAAAGGAAAGAGGGTAGATACCATTCTTCTCCTAGTATTCCTGGACGTTCAGTGTGAAGCCATGGCACCTCCTCAGGATGAAGATGTCGCCCTTCGTCAGGAACTCCGGCTCGTCACCGCCGGCGTGATCCTCCCCGGCCCGCAGCACCGCGTACTCCTCGGAGTCGCGCCTCTTCACGATCGCGGCCTTGATCCTTTTTTTCTCGAAATGGGAAAACCACGTCAGAATCTCCGTCGGGATCTGGCTGTACCGGACTCTCGCGGACACCACGCCGTTCCGGGAGTGGATGGCGAGAACGTCGGCCCCCTGGGGGGCCAGCGCATAAAGCGCCCCGCAGACCTTCTCCTCCGGAAGTTCCGGAGTCACCCAATCCGTGAAACGGTACTGGCCGGTCAGGCACCACCTCTTCTCCTCCCGGTCTATCGCAATCGCTTGCTGCATCCCTGTCCCTCCCCGTCGGATAAATTCCAGTCGACCCGGTATCCGCCGTCGCGCAGCTCCCGCCGGAGTGATCGGGTGTCGGCCGCAGGTCCACGGAGTATTCCAGCCGCCTGTTGGAGTAATCGACACGCACCGGGGCGAAAGGTTCCAATCGATATTTGACGACACGAATGAAGCCCAGCGAGTCCGTCCCGCTGGCGAGAAGTTGAGCAGGACCACCCACCACGCACGCATAAACGCCCCGGACGCGGGGAACCGGTTTTCGATTGCAGGGAGTTACGGTAGGAGTAGCGGCATAGAATAAGAAAAAGGGGCTTCGGATTCTCCGAAACCCTTTGTTATTAATGGCGTCCCCAGCCGGATTTGACCGATGAGCCTCCGCCCACCCTCGGCTACGGCCTGCGCGGCGGGGCTCGGAGCTTACGCGCTCCCGTGCGTCGCGCTCTTCCTCCTGTTCGTCGGCACTCCTCGCCCGTTCAAATCCGGCGCATAGACGCCGCAGCGGAACAAGAATGGCGTCCCCAGCCGGATTTGAACCGGCGTCGCCGCCGTGAAAGGGCGGTGTCCTTGGCCGGACTAGACGATGGGGACGCGCGGGATGGTGAGCCCAGCTGGGATCGAACCAGCGGCCCTCTGATTAAAAGTCAGATGCTCTGCCAACTGAGCTATGGGCTCCCCAAGCAGGTCATTATGAAGACCGGGAGCCGAAAGTGTCAAGCGCGGAAGGGGTTTTTCCGGATGATGGTCTCGTTCCTGTCGGCCCCGACGGAAACCAGCGAAATCTCTACCCCGGTTACATCCTCCAGCATGTGCACGTATTTCCGGGCGGCCTTCGGAAGGTCGCCGAACTCCCGGGCGGAGGAGATGTCCTCCTTCCACCCCTCCACCTGCTCGAAGACCGGTTTCGCCGCCTCGAAATCCTCGAGGGACAGGGGAACCTGGTCCCGGCGGACCCCGTCGACCTCGTAGGCGACACACACCTTCAGCCGCGGCATGCCGGAGAGGACGTCGAGCTTGGTGAGCGCTACCCCCGAAAGCCCGTTCAGCCGGGCGGCGTAGCGTACCACCGGGGCGTCGAACCAGCCGCAACGCCGCGGCCGCCCCGTTGTGGAGCCGTACTCGTTCCCCCGGTCCCGGATTCCCTGCCCCTCCTCGTCGAAAAGTTCCGTGGGGAACGGTCCGCCGCCGACGCGCGTGGCGTATGCCTTGGAAACCCCGATGACCGCGCTGATCTTCGTCGGCGAGACGCCGGACCCCGTGCAGGCGCCCCCGGCCGTGGTGTTCGACGACGTGACGAAGGGGTAGGTGCCGTGGTCGATATCGAGGAGAGTCCCCTGGGCCCCCTCGAAGAGGACCTTCGCCCCCTGCCGGATCTCCTCGTTGATGAAGAGGGAGGTGTCGATGAGGTGGACCGAAAGCCGCTCGCCGTACGCCAGATACTCCTCGTACGTCCCCTGGAACGGCACCTCCCCGGCGCCGTAGTAGTTCTTCAGGAGGAAGTTCTTCAGTTCGAGGCCGGCGCGCAGCTTCTCCGCGAAGGCGTTCGGCCGGACCAGGTCGCACAGCCGGATGCCGGTGCGGGCGATCTTGTCCTCGTAGCAGGGGCCGATCCCCCGCGCCGTGGTGCCGATCTTCCGGTCCCCCAGCCTCTCCTCCCGGGCCTTGTCCAGCAGGATGTGGTACGGGAGGATTACGTTGGCCAGCAGGCCGACCTTCAGCTGCGAGTCGTCCTGGAGGTAACCCCGCTCCTTCAGCCGGCCGATCTCGGACAGGAGCACCTTCGGGTCCACCACCACGCCGTTGGAAATGACGCACTTCTTCCCGGGGTGGAGGATGCCGGAGGGGATCAGGTGGAAGACGAACTTTTCCCCCTTCACCACGAGGGTGTGCCCGGCGTTGTTGCCGCCGGTGGGACGGACGATCGTGTCGGCGAATTCCGAGTAGATGTCGACGATCTTTCCCTTGCCCTCGTCGCCCCACTGGGCGCCGATGACGATGACGCTTTTCACGCGGTTGGCCTTCCTTCGCGGCCGCTTCAGAAAACCAGGTAGCGGGCCGCGGTGATATTGGGCAGCTTGCGCAACTGTGCCAGCACGTTCTCCGGCACGGTGTTGTCCACGTTGATGAGCGACACCGCCGTCCCGCCGATCTCCCGGCGCCCGAGCTGCAGCCCGGCGATGTTGATCCCCTTCTCGCCGAGGAACGTCCCGACCCGGCCGACCACCCCGGGGACGTCCTGGTTCTGAAGCATCAGGATCCCGCCGGAGAGCTCCGCCTCGATGGGGAACTGGTCGATCTTAACCACCCGGGGGTGGCCGGCGAAGACCGTGCCGGAAACGGACGACTCCCCATGCTCGGTGACCGCGGCCACCCGCACGAGGCTCGCGTACTCCTCGGCCTTCGGGGCCCTGGACTCGACCACCTTGATTCCGCGCTCCTCGGCCACCATCCGGGCGTTGACGAGGTTGACCTCCTCGGTCTGGTACTGGAGCAGGCCCTTCAGCACCGAGATGGTGACCGGCGCGGTTGCGAGTTTTCCGACTTCCCCCACGTACTCGACCCGGATCTCCTTCACGGGGGTTGCGAGCAACTGGCCCTGGAACGCCCCCAGGCGCTCGCCCAGCATCAGGAACGGCTTCAGCGTGGGGAGCAGCTCTCCCGCCACGGAGGGGAAGTTCACCGAGTTGCGGATTG
>Ga0079037_100000045_pt1 | contig 36319 bp, 43 predicted proteins | sample Mud3Dept4metaG_FD_71479 | JGI IMG/M metagenome (GOLD analysis project Ga0079037, IMG submission 71479) | Freshwater wetland microbial communities from Ohio, USA, analyzing the effect of biotic and abiotic controls - Mud 3 Core 4 Depth 4 metaG | ecosystem: Environmental > Aquatic > Freshwater >... | reverse complement strand
CGCGTGATCTGGATGACGCCCAAGGGCGCGCAGGGCAAGCGCACGGCCGGCATCGGCGTGCAGTTCAGCGAGCAGGACCGCGGCAACACCCAGCGCAAGATCGAGTCGTACCTCGCCGGCGCGCTCGGCGGCGACAAGCCCACCCACACGATGTAGACGCCGCCGCGCGCGGCTCCTGGCCGGGCACGGCGCTGCCTGGATGCGCGACGTCGCGCGCCTATTCCTCGTCGATCCTGATCCGCACGCTGCGCACGTTCGTGTCGATCAGCTTCAGGTTGAAGGTCGCCCCGCCCTCGCGCTTGACGAGCACGTCTTCACCGTCGTCCACCTCGACTTCGTACGTCTTGCGGTCCAGCGTCGCCCCGAGCGAATCCTGCGGGAACGGGCACGGACACGTCGATGGCCTGTCCGCCATCCGGCGTTACCCGAAGCACGATCACGCCGCCGGACTTGGCGCTCTCGCCGACCTCGATGCGCCACTTGTTCGACATCTTCAGATCGTCGGCGTTGCCGGCAGTCAACCCGGCGGCCGCAATGAGGACCGCGACCACGAGACTTCTGGCAAATTTGAGATGCTTCACCTGCTGGATCCTCCTGGTGTGGCGCCGCGTGCACATCCGCGCGAACGCGCTCCCCGTCGTCGGCTTGCCCGCGGGGAATGGACAGGAGTCCTGACCGCTGCGAGCGGTACTGGCTCAGCCGCCGGGCGGACTGGTCGTGATCAGCGCTTCGGCGAGATCGGTCGCGGCGATGCCGCCCTGCAGGACCGACGCATCGAATCCGCGCTCGCTCAGGATATAGGCGGCGGCGGAACTGCGTCGCCCGTTGTCGCAGCAGACGACGTACGGGACGCCTTGGTCGAGCGTCTTGAGCTTGAGGCGCAGGAAATACAGCGGCAGGTTCAGTGCGCCCTCGAAATGGCAGTGCTCGAATTCGCTGGGCAAGCGCACGTCCAGCCAGCGACCGCCTGCGGCCACGATCTCGCTCGCGGCTGCGTAGTCGACCCAGCGCAGCATCGGCTCGTTCAGCAACGAGTTGAAATCGTCCTTGCCGAGACGCATCAGCACGCCGTCCGTGAGCATGGTGACGGTCGCATTGCGGCGCACGCCCGAGATCAGCGCTTCCTCGCCGAAGGTGTCGCCCATGCCGAGCTCGGCGAGCTTGATGCCTTCGCGGTTGAGCGGAGTCTCGCGCGTCACGACGCAGCGCCCGCTCACGATGGCGTAGAAATAGTCGCCTTCGTCGCCCTGCCGGATGATCGTGTCGCCGGCCGAGTAGTTCACGCGCTGCATGCGAATGAACACGGCCTGCAGGTTGGCGGGCGGGATGTTGTGAAAGGCCCGGCTCTGCAACAGGAGGGTCATCCAGTCGTCGCCCGCAGCCGCGCCCGCCTGGAGTTCGCCCACCTCGTACGTGCCGGTCTGGTCCCAGGTGATCAGGACATCGAGCAGGTCGCTGTCGATGGACAAGTACTCGACCTGCTCGGAGGCCACGCGCGCCGTGCAGCGGCGCGGCAGGACTGGTGCAATCGGATGACGCGCATCCGGCGTGCCGGCCTTGACGCTGCCGACCACGTGGCCGCCCGTGAGCAGGTCGACCGTGCCGGAGACGAGGTAGATCGTCCGCTTGTCGGTGTCGCCTTCCTTGAACAACACGCGTCCCTGGCCCATTTCGCGCAGGGCCGTCTTGCGGGCGAGTGCCCTCAGGTTCTCACTCTTCAGCCCGTCGAGCGGCGAGAAGGAGCGAAGCAGGCTCAGTTCGAGTGGCGCGGGCTCCATCATTTCGTGTTCAGGCCAGGGACCGGATGACGACCGGACGGCGCGTTGTGAAAGGTGCGCGATGGTATCACAGCGGACCTCGCCGGAACGCGTGCCAGCCCTCATCCGGACGGAACCGGGCGCCGTACCTTGCCTCCAGTTCGCCGAGCCGATCGAGCACCGACTGCGGGCCACGTTCGCGCGCGTAACGCAGCGGGCCGCCGCGGAACGGCGCGAAGCCGGAGCCGAAGATGACGCCGGCGTCGATGAGGTCCGCGTCGGCGACGACCCCTTCGCGGAGGATCGCCACGGCCTCGTTGACCATCGGCAGCATCAGGCGATCCTCGAGATCGTGCGGCGCATCGCCGGTCGCCGCGGGCTTGGCCGCCTTGCCATCCTGCCAGGTGTAGAGCCCGGCGCCGGACTTGCGACCGAGCCTGCCGGAGGCCACCAGGTCGGCGACCGCCTCGGGCGCCGGCCGGCCGAATGCCTGCGCGAGGATTCGCCCGACGTGCAGGCACACGTCGAGACCCACGGTGTCGGCGAGTTCGATCGGGCCCATCGGCATGCCGAAATCGGTCGCAACCTTGTCGATGACGGCCAGTGGCACGCCTTCCTGCGCTGCAAGCATCGCTTCCGTGAGATAGGGCATCAGGATGCGGTTCACGAGGAAACCCGGCGCGCTGCGGCAGGGCAGGGGCAGCTTGTCCACGGCTCGCGCGAAGGCGAGGGCCGCGGCGCGCGCCTCAGGCCGCGTGTGACGCGACTCGATGACCTCGACGAGCGGCATCTGCGCAACCGGATTGAAGAAGTGCAGCCCGACCAGCCGTCCGGGATCGGCGAGCCCAGTGGCGAGGTCCTCGAGCATGATGCTCGAGGTATTCGACGCGAGGATCGCGTCGGCCTTCAGCCGTGGCTCGAGCCGCGCATACAGCTCCCGCTTCGCGTCCACGCTCTCGAAGATCGCTTCGATCACGACGTCCGCGCGCTCGACGCCGCGGCCTTCCGCGTCGGCACTGAGACGCGCCAGTGACTGCGCCGCCTTGCCGGGTACTCGATTGCGCTTCTCGAAGAAGGCTTGCGCCCGCTCGAGTGCGGGCCGCAGGTACTCCTCGCCACGATCCTGCAGCGTCACCGTGAACCCGCGCTGTGCGCACCAGGCAGCGATGTCGCCGCCCATCACTCCCGCGCCCACGACGTGAACGTGCCCCACCGTCGGAATGTCCCGTCCGACGAGGCCCTTCATGCGCTCCTGCAGGAAGAACACCCGCACGAGGTTGCGCGACGTCGGCGTGCAGACCAGTCGGGCGACCGACTGCGCCTCCGCCTCGTAGCCCGTCTTCGGATTGGCTCCGTGGCGACGCCACAGATCCACGATGGCAAACGGCGCCGGGTAATGCGCCCGCCGGGCCCGCCGGGCCACTTGTTGTTCGATCTTCGGCGCGATGAAGGGACGAACCGGCGCAAGCGACAGGAGCCGCTGCGCGAAAGGTGCGTGACGCCGCGGTCCCGGCCTCAGCACCATGTCGCCCGCCGCATCGCGGAGCTGATCGGCGGGGACGACGCGATCGACGAGGCCGAGCTCAAGTGCCTTGTCCGGACGGTGGTTGCGGCCGGTGAGCATCATGTCCATCGCCGCCGTCACGCCCACGAGGCGCACGGAGCGCACCGTTCCGCCAAAGCCAGGGTGGATGCCCAGCATGACCTCTGGAAAGCCGAGCGTGGCCCTGGGATCGTCCACGCACACCCGATAGCGGCAGGCGAGCGCAAGTTCGAGTCCGCCGCCGAGACAGTATCCGTTGATCGCCGCGACCGTCGGGAACGGCAACCCTTCGAGGCGATCGAGGATCGCGTGCGCGGCGCGGATGAAGGGCACCGCCTCCTCAGGCTTCCCGACCTGTGAGAACTCGGTGATGTCGGCGCCGGCGATGAAACCGGACTTGGCCGAGGTGATGACCAGCCCGCGCGGGGCGAGCTTCGCGATCTCGTCGAGCTTTGCGTCCAGCTGCTCCATCGCGGCCCGCGACAGGGCATTCGCGCTGGCACCCGGCTTGTCGAAGGTGAGCCACGCGATGCGCGCGGCATCCTGGGCGAGCGACCACTGTCGGTCGCCCGTCACGCCTGCTGTCGTCATGATGTCTCCTGGAGCGCGCCTCTCAGGCGGCGGCGCGTTGCTCGCCGGTCAGGCGAAAGTCGCAGATCAGCGGACGGTGGTCGGAATAGGTGACGTCCGGCACCTCGAACGACTCGATCTCGATGCCGCGCGAATGCAGGATGAAATCGAGTTCCATGCGCGGGCGGCGCGCAGGGTAGGAAGGCAGGCGCTCGTGATTCGCGCTGCGCAGACCGCTCGCCTCCATGAAAAGCACGATCTCGTGTTCGCCCCAGAACGTGTTGAAATCACCCGCGACGATCACCGGCTTGGTCGAGCGCTTCAGGAGCTCGAACAGGTGCCGCAACTGGGCGTGACGGTGTCGGAACTTGAGCGACAGGTGCACCAGGAACACGCACAGCTCATCGAGTTCGAGCTCGATGATCAGGCGCTTGATGCCGGTATCGAAGTAATGGAAGCGCTCGCCCTCGACGCGTGGCGCAGCGAGAAACGCGTTGGCCTGGTTGCTGACGATCGGCATCAGGTTGTTCAGCGAACCGGTGCCGTACTTGCACTGGTAGATGGAGTAATGCCCGAGCGACTCGGCGATGACCTCGGCCTGGTTGACGCGGCCGGTGCGGATGGAGCCGGTATCGACCTCGACCAGGCCGACGATGTCCGGGTCGGCCCCCTTGATGAAGCGGGTGATGCCCTCGAGGACGCGCGGATTGCTGCGCAGGTAGCCGGCACCCGGTACCGGCAGGTGGAAAGCGGCTCCCGTGCCCGTGGCGTACCGGATGTTATAGAGCAGGAAGCGCATTCGCTGGCAATCTTATAGCGGCAGACGACGATCCGGAACCGAACGAGCTAGGCTACACTACGGTCAGGCGTCTGACCCTGGCTCGGAGACGGAGGTTCCGTGAGCAGCGTATCCCACAAGAACCCGATCCGCTTGTTCGTCTGTCACGTATGGAAAGAGGACGACGACTATCTCCGCGTGTTCGAGTACCTCGAAAGCGTGGACAACTTCTTCTATCGCAACACGAGCACGCCCGACAAGCGGCCGCAGGGCGACAAGGAAGCGTTGCGTGATGACCTGCGCCGCCAGATCACCGAGGCCGAGGCCGTGGTGCTGCCGGCCCAGCTCTACCGCAGGTACGTGGAGTGGGTCGAGTTCCAGTTGCATTGCGCGAAGGCCCACGACAAGCCGGTCATCGTGCTGGAACCGTTCGGCGCCCACGAGACGATTGCTCCGGCGGTGCTGGAGATGGGCGACGAGGTCGTGCCGTGGGACAAGCGGCAGCTGGTGGATGCGATCAAGCGCCAGGCGCGTCACGAAGAGACGACGCGCTTCGACATGATCGAATTCAAGCTCGATTGAGGAACGCCGGAATATCGTCGTCTTCGTCGTCGACCACGCGTAGCTGGGGGGACGCGGCAGAGGAGTCGCGTGCCCCGCCCTCGAGGGCGATGAGCATCTCGAGCACACTCGCGGCGTGACGGCCCGCTTCCTGCTCGGACATTTTCCTCACACTCACCTCGACGGCATTCATGCCACCGGTCGGCTTCATGGTGCTGAGCGCCGCGCCCAGCGCGAGGAAATCCGGCAGGACGGCGGACGGCAGCGACCGGGCGTCAACCGAGCGCAGGTGGCCGAGATACGCCTCTGACAGCCGCTGCTTGACAGGCCCTGGCCCGACCAGAACCGACGCGGCGCGCCGGAAGTGCTCCCAGTTTGTTGGCATCGTCTGACCCCCGATTATACGTGCCCCGATCTTTCCTTGTTTTTCAGGGGCTTAAATGACATTGTTGATGTGAAATTCCCGCCGGCCTGCCCGTGAAACCCTCATCGAATCATGGGCCTACGCGCGAAATATACACCGCCACCGAAGAATTACAACGAGGCGGCTGATTGGATGGGCCGAGACCGGCCGTGTCAATGGGGACAAACACCGACCTCGGCGAACGTGCCCGAGGGCAGTGTATTGCCGGTCAGTTCAACGCGTACGGTCTTGCCGTGCAATTCCTCGACCAGCATCAGGCCACCGCCTTCCGGGCAGTAGTACTTGTGCTCGACGGCGCCGTGCTCCAGCGCGGACCACTCCTTGGTCTTCAGGCAGCCGGCGAAGTCGCCGATGCCGATCGATACGGGCGCGTCGACCCGGAGGATCTTCGCCTGGTCCTCGGCCTCGCCCTCGAAGAACTCCTGCCGATACGAATCGCCGACGCGCGGGGCGGCAAGCATGACTACGCCGGCCACGGCGCCGTCCTTGCCGGCCTCCCAGGCGCCGGCCGCGCTCGGGCACTCGTCCTCGTGATCGAACGCGGTCGTGTCCTCGCCGAGGTACCAGACATTTCCGGCGTTGTCCTGCGCAAACCAGTCGAGCGTGGTCTCCATCAGCGCGTAGTTGCCGCTGCACTGGGGATCCAGCCACTCTTTGTCCTCGACTTCCCAGGCCACGATCGACGAGTACTCGCCCGTGAAATCAGCTTTCGTGTCGCCAGTCACCCTGACACGGTTGACGGCACATCCTTCGTCACTCTGCGCCGAGTAGACGAAGGCTGTGCCGGCGACCAGCGGCCAGTAGGGATTGGTGATGGCCGTGCCCGGCGAGAAGTCGGCGGGATCGAATGCGAGATCGAGCTCGCCGGCCGAAGCCAGGCCGGTGACTGCCGTCAGTTGCGCCAACACCATCGCGGTTCGAAGTGCGCGAACCCAATTCGTGTTCATGATCCACCTCCCCTGGCCCGCTGGGGCCGCTAGACCGCTTCCTCCTTCGACAGGACCAGCTCGCCGTCCTTCACAGGGATGCGCTTGCCGGGGTGGTGATCCAGGTGCACGGTGCCTTCCTCGCCACCCAGCTTGTAACGCACGTCATAGCCGTCGGGCTTCTCGCTCGTATCATAGACCGTCCGGCAGCGCTGCTCCGTCGTCTGGTAGGTATTGCCGTCCTGCATCCGTTTCTGGATCTTGCTGCCTGCGTAGCCGCCCGCGGCGGCACCCGCCACGGTCGCGAGTTTCTGGCCGTCGCCGTCACCGATCTGGTTGCCGACGACGCCGCCCAGCACCGCACCGACGACCGCGCCGGTGACGCGCTTGGGATCTTTCACGGATGCCCGGTGCGTGACCACGACGTCGTTACACGTCTGGCGGGGCGTGCTCACGACCTTCACGACGGGCTCGACGGACAGGACTTCCGCATATGCCGTCCGATCTTCGATGACCTTGTAACCGGCCACGGCACCCACGGCCGTGGCCGCGATACCGCCGATGATCAGACCCTTGAGCATGGAGTTGTCCATGGCGCCCCTCCTGGCAACAAGTGCCATGGGGGTACGGACCGCCGGGGCCCAGGAGAGTTCCGCCGGATCTGAGCCGGCGGCACATGATCACTTCTAGATCAGATAGTTAGCAATCTTTTATGGAAATAACATCGCTACCTGACGATCTGGTTCAGTTCACCCTTCTTATATCGCTCTGCCATCCTTTCGAGCGGCAGTGGCTTGATCTTCGACGCCTGACCCGCGCAGCCGAACGCCTCGTAGCGCAGCTTGCAGATGCCCTTGGCGGCCTTCTGCGCGTCGGCAAGGTACTTGCGCGGATCGAACTCGGACGGCTTCTCGGCCATGTGACGGCGAATGGCGCCGGTCATGGCGAGACGGATGTCGGTGTCGATGTTCACCTTGCGCACGCCGTGCTTGATGCCGGTGACGATCTCCTCGACCGGCACGCCGTAGGTTTCCTTCATCTGGCCGCCGTGCTTGCGAATGATCTCGAGCCACTCCTGGGGCACGCTGCTCGAACCGTGCATCACGAGATGCGTGTTCGGGATGCGCGCATTGATCTCCTTGATGCGCTGGATGGCCAGGATGTCGCCGGTGGGTTTACGGGTGAACTTGTAGGCGCCGTGTGACGTGCCGATGGCGATGGCCAGGGCGTCGCACTGGGTCCTCTTGACGAAGTCGGCGGCCTGGTCCGGGTCCGTGAGGAGCTGTTCGCGCGTCATGGTGCCGTCGGCACCGTGCCCGTCTTCCTTGTCGCCACGCATCGTCTCGAGCGAACCCAGGACGCCGAGCTCGGCTTCGACCGTGACGCCGATGGAGTGTGAAAAGTCCACGACCTTGCGCGAGGTCTCGACGTTGTACTCGTAGGAGGAAGGCGTCTTGCCGTCTTCCATCAGCGAGCCGTCCATCATGACGCTCGAGAAGCCGGAACGGATGGCGCTCATGCAGACCGCCGGCGACTGGCCGTGGTCCTGGTGCATGACTACCGGGATGTGCGGATAGGCCTCGATCGCGGCCTGGATCAGGTGACGCAGGAAGGCCTCGCCAGCGTACTTCCGGGCGCCGGCCGACCCTTGCATAATGACCGGGCTGTCGAGCTCGTCGGCCGCTTCCATGATCGCGCGTACCTGCTCGAGGTTGTTGACGTTGAATGCCGGCAGGCCGTAGCCGTGCTCGGCGGCGTGGTCGAGCAGCTGGCGCATCGAAACGAGGGGCATGGATCGTCTCCTTGACTGGGCGGAATTCCGCAACGCGGGCGCAATTCAGCGTCCCGCAGCCCTGCCAATTTACCGCACGGACGCAGTCGGTTGCTTGCGGACTTCCGCAGCGCATGGGGTGTATGAAGCAGCCGCCGTCTCTCCGTCGTCCTGCGCGTCCGGGAGAGCCGGCTGCTCAGCTGCGCCGCGCGTGACGTTCAGCGCGTCGGCTTGCCTTTTCCGCCCGGCTTGGGCGTGACCGTCACGACCACGTTGTCAGGTGCGGACAGGGCACCACGATCATCTTCGACCGTGAGCGTGAACGTGTACTGGAAGCTCGTCAGCAGCTGTACGCTGAGCCTGACACCCGTTCCGCTCCGGAGGATTCCCTGTGCATCGAGCCAGTTCCACCGGTAGGCCGTGATCGAACCATCCGGGTCGCTCGAGCCGGAGCCATCGAGGGTGACGGACTCCTGACCACTCCTGCCGGTATCGGGAACGGTGATGGAACCCTGCTGGTCGCCAACGATATCCGCGAGCGGTGTCAGGTTCGACGTGCCGGGCAGGCTTGCCGGCACGACCATGCGCAGGCGGCCGAATCCGGACTGGGCGTCGTAGCCGGCCGGCGCCAGATCGAGTGCATTCGATCGCAGCACGGTGCGGAGCTGGGACTGGGTGGCGCCCGGGTGACGCGACAGGATCAGCCCGAGATAGCCGGCCACCAGTGGCGTCGAAAACGACGTTCCATCCGCGGCGCCGTAGGTGTCGGCGCCCGGCGGCCAGCCGTCGAGCCCGAGGAGTGCCTCGTACACGAGCGAGTCGTAGGCGGCCAGCACCCAGCTGCTCCAGATGCCCTCCGCGGGCGCCACGACGTCGACGACATCGTCGACCCATCCGTTGCCGTCGTCGTCGAGCCCGTTGTCCGGCAGTTCCGTCAGGTGGCCGTAGCTCGAGAAGCTCGAGACCGTGTCGGCCGGCGAGGAGCCGCCGACGGCGATGACCCGCCGATCCGCAGCCGGGTAATGTACGCCGGGTGCGCCACTGTTGCCCGCTGCAGCGACGATCACTACACCGGCCGCAAGGGCGTAATCGACGGCCTCGGTCAGCACTGCAATTTCCGGGCTGTTCTGCCTGAGCCCGTCCGTCGGCAGGCCCCAGCTCGCAACCGCGATGTCGGCACCCATGTCCGTTGCGTAACGCAGCGCCGCCGCCGCATCCGAAGCGAACGCATTGCCTTCGGCGTTGATCATTCGGACCGGCATGATCCGGCACGACCAGCACGCGCCTGCCATGCCCTCGAACGTGTCGGAGGTGCCGGGCACGGGGTTGTCCGTCATTGCCGCCACGATGCCGGCGACCGCCGTGCCGTGGAAGACGCCGAGGTCTGCGTACCCGTCACCGTTGTTGTCGTCGGCATCGCCAACGGCAGGATCGCCCTCGAAACGCAGTCCCCAGACCGTCGCAGGGTCCTCGACCCACTGTCCACCCTCCGGGATGTCGGGATTGCCATCCTGCGAGGCGGGATCGTCGAACGGTCCGCCTGCGTTATCGCCCACGAAGTCCGCGCCGCGGTCGTCGTCGACGAGGCCGTTCTGGTCGTCGTCGACGCCATTGCCCGCGATCTCGTCGGGATTGACCCAGAGGTTGCCGAAGAGGTCGTCGTGATCGAGGTCCACGCCGCTGTCGAGCACGGCGATGATCACGCTCGGTGACCCCGTGGTTTCGTGCCACGCCGTGGCGGCCCCGACCGTGAACAGTCCCCATTGATTCGTGCAGACCTCGGCATACGGGTCGCAACTGCCGTCTGCGGGCGTGTAAAGCGGATCCCGCGGCTGTACGTGATCGAGCAGCGTCACGATCGGATCGACGGTGGCCTGCGCAACCCCCCGCAAAGCAGCTGCAGCGCTCGCCACGGCACGCGGATCGGCACCTGCGGGCAGGCCGAACGTATACCACCGCGAGCCGTATACCGGGCCACGCTTGCTCAGACCGAGCGACTTCGCCGAGCGTTCGACCTCGGCCACGGTCGCGCCGCGCGCAATCCGGATCAGGATGTGCCCCGCCGCGACGTCGAGCGGGCGGCCCTTCGCGACAGGAGGCGACACGAACGGCTGGATCGGCGAACCGCCGGCCGCCGATGCACCGCTCGGCGAGGTGGCAACCTCCGCCGCCCGCGCCGCGCCAGGCATCGCGAGCAATGCGCCGAGCAGAAGAGGGTGGACGTGAACACCGAGCCTTCGCAACGCTTGCGTGCGCATGGTTCTGCCCCGGATCGTCAGAGACCTGACGTCACTGGTCATTTAACGCCGCTCGCTGCCCGACCGACATCGATTCGGCAGTGACCCGCGTCACAGTCTCGCGAACTTTCGCGTGCTGCAGCGTGCCTTGAACGCCAGTCGCGCGGCGGCGTAGCGTTATGTCACCGGAGGAACGGTCGAGAGGTGAGTCCGATGTCGGCGGACCCGCATTTTCCGCTGCAGGGCGGCTGCGACTGTGGCGCCATGCGCTACCAGATGACGAGCAGGCCACTGTTCGTCCACTGCTGCCACTGCCGCTGGTGCCAGCGCGAGACCGGCGCGGCCTTTGCACTGAACGCGATGATCGAGTCGGATCGCGTGGTCCTGCTGCAGGGCGAACCGATCCTCGTGAACACGCCCTCCAACAGCGGGAAAGGGCAGAAGATCGCGCGGTGCCCGCAGTGCTACATCGCGCTCTGGAGCAACTATGCCGGGGCAGGGGAGGCGATCCGTTTCGTGCGGGTCGGCACGCTCGACGAACCGGACCGCTTCCCGCCCGACATCCACATCTTCACGTCGTCGAAGCAGCCATGGGTCGTATTGCCGCCGGGCACTCCGGCGGTCGAGGAGTACTACGACCGCAAGCAGTTCTGGCCGGAAGAGAGCCTCGAGCGGCGTCGCATGCTGCTGCGGCGCTGAATCACGGCTGGCGGTACTCCCGGACGTAGCGCTCGCGAATGCTCGCGCTGGGGGCCCGCTCGAGCGCCGCCTGCAGACTGCGTTCGGCGTCCTTCGCGCGACCGAGCGCGCGGTACGTGCGCGCCATCGCGAAGTGAAAATCCGCCTCGTCGGGAAGAAACCGAAGGGCCGCCCCAAACGACGTCAACGCCTCGTGCAGGGCACCCGCCTGCAGGTGCTTCTCTCCGAGCCAGTACAGGTAATAGGGATTCTTGCGCCGGTAGCTTTCGACTCGCGCGGACAACCTGCGCGCACTTGCGACGTCGCCGCGCTGCTGCAGCAGCAGTGCAAGATTGTTCAGGGCCGACAGGTTGCCCGGATCGAGAATGAGCGTGTTGCGGTAGGCCAGTTCCGCCTCGGGCCACTGCCGATTGCGCCCGAACACCACCCCGATGTTCAACCACAACGCCGCGGCGCGCGGATCGACCTGCAGGCCGCGGCGATAGAGCTGGTACGCGCCCGCCAGGTCGCCCGCCGTGAAACGATCGACACCCAGGTTGCCAAAATACTGCGCAACCGCGTTGGCGTCGTCGATCGGCCGGGCCCTGGAGTACGTCGCCGCCTCCGGTGGCCGGAAATCGATGACGAAATCGCGGGAGCCGACGCGCACCAGCGCATTGACGTGGCGCTCGACGATGAAGGTCGTGCCGGAGACGCGCCACTTCGGCAGGACCGGAACGTCCTGGAAGCGGGCCGCGAGCCCAGCTTCGCGAGCCAGCACGACCAGCAGTGCCGTGAACGACAGGCAATTGCCCGCGCGGTTCTGAAACGCCTCGCGTGCCGTCAGTGTCAGCCCCCCGTCGTAACCAATGCCGAGTCCCTCGGGCCCGAGGAGCATCGCGGACAGGCGCCGCAGGCGGTCGACCGGATCGACGACGGGCTTCAGCTGCGCGTCTACAAGTTGTCGCATCCCGTCGTCGATCGCGAGGAATGCGTCGGTCTCCGGTAGCGCCGCGGTGGTGTCGCCACCTGCGCCGGCCAGTGGTGGCACCTCCAGGGTCAGTCGTTGCGGACCGCCGAACGACGCGCATGCCGACAGCATCACGCTGGAGGCGACCACTGCAAATCGCCGGTGCCCGGGATGCCATCGAGCGTGGGTCGGCACCCGGTCGAATGGGCAGTATGCGACTTCCTGCACACGCGTCCTCGTGGGCGCCAATCTTCCACCGGATGCCCGCGATGTCCAGATTGTCGATCCGGCTGCGATGGGGGAGCATTGGAGCGACCACGCAGGAGGATGCCAGGTGAATGCAGTCAGGATTGTCGCGATCGTGCTGATCGCTGCCGGGGTGCTGGGGCTGGTGTACGGCGGTTTCAGCTACACCCGGGAAACCCACGAGGCGAAGCTGGGTCCGATCGAACTGGAGGTGAAGGAGAAACAGACGGTCAACATCCCCGTCTGGGCCGGCGTCGGGGCGATTGCGATCGGCAGCGTCCTGCTGCTGCTGGGAGGCAGGAAAGGCTAGCCGCGTCGCGCACGGCACGAGTTGAGTACGGATGCCGGACACCTCCGGCGGTCCGCTAAGATCGGCGCCATCGGTATCACAGGGACGATACTTTCCGTGGCGAACATCCTGGTGGTGTATTACGGCGTCTACGGGCACACACGCAGGATCTGCGAGCGCATCCAGGCCGAACTGGCGAGCCTGGGCGAGCACGCCGACGTCGTGCCGCTGGCGGGCGGGGGCGCGGATCCGGCGCGGTACGACGCGATCGTCATCGGCGCGAGCATCCGTAACGGCAAGCACAACCCGGCGGTTTCCGACTTCATCCGTGCGCACCAGGCCTTGCTGGAGGCGAGGCCGAGCGCGTTCTTCTCGGTCAACCTCGTCGCGCGCAAGCCTGCCAAGAACCGGCCGGACACCAATCCTTACGTGAAGGCATTCCTCGCCCGCTCGCCGTGGAAACCAAAGCTCGTCGGCGTGTTCGGCGGGGACCTCGATTACCAGCGCTATGGCGCGATGGACCGCAACATCATCCGGTTCATCATGTGGATCACCGGCGGGCCGACCGATCCGCAGACCAAGGTCGAGTACACGGACTGGGAGGAGGTCGACCGCTTCGCCGGGCAGATCGCCGCGCTGACGGCCCGACGGGGCGACTGACGGACCCGATGGCAACGTTCCTGGAGAGGCTGGCCGCGCGCCAGCACCTGGCGGCGGCCCTGCTGTCGACGTGGTTGATCCTGACCAGCCCGTGGATTTCGATGCTGCGACGGATCCCGCGCAACGCAAGCGTCCTGGAATACAGCCACGTCGTGCTGGGGCTCCTCGCGCTGCTGCTTGCGACCACCTACACGCTGTCGTGCACGCGCCGCGGGCGCTGGCGGCTCTATTTTCCCTGGGCCGCTGGAGAGTTCGCTGCAACCTGGAAGGACGCACGCGGCTTGCTGCACGGGTGGATTCCGGCCGCGGAGGGCGGTGGCCTGTTTGCACTCATCGAGGGCCTGCTGCTCGTGCTGTTCCTGCTGACTGCCGCGACCGGTGCGGCCTGGTTCTGGACCCAGGACTCGAGCGATGCAGTGCTCTGGCGCGGCTGCCACGTCCTGGTCGCCCGCGGCCTCGCGGGGCTGATCGTCCTTCACGTCGTATCGGTATCGCTGCACCTGCTCGACTTCGTGCGCGATTGACGGTTGGGTTCGCCGCAGCCGCACGCTGCTGATAACTTGCACTTGCCATGCGACGGAGTACGGTAGCGCGCTGGTCCCGTGGAGTTGAACACCCCATGGCCGACGAGGCCCGCGGCTATCTGGTCCGACAGTTCGAAACGGCGTGGAAGCTCGCGAGCGTCCACCTCGCTGGACTCTCCACCGAGGAGTGCCTGTGGCGCCCCGCGACGGCGGGGCTGCACGTCCATCAACGCCCGGATGGCAGGTGGCGTGCCGACTGGCCGGACCACGAGGGCTACGACCTTGGCCCGCCGAGCATCGCGTGGACGACGTGGCACCTCGGCTTCTGGTGGTCCATGGTCCTCAACCACTCATTTGGCGATGGCACACTCTCACGCCACGACGTCTTCTGGCCCGGCAACGCCGACGAACTGCGCGCGTGGCTCGCCCGGCTGCAGGGAGACTGGCGAACCGTGCTCGAACAGATCTCGGACGACGAACTGCGCTCGGCGGAGCGAACACGATGGCCCTTTCAGGGCCGCGCGTTCGGTGACGTCGTCGCATGGGTCAATGTCGAACTGACGAAGAACGCCGCTGAAATCGGCTATGGGCGCTTCCTCCATGCCGTAGCGAGGTCGGAACCATGACTGTGCTCAAACTCCACGGATTCCCGGTCAGCAACTACACGAACATGGTCCATCTGGCGCTGATGGAAAAGGGTGTTCGATTCGAGTATGTCCTGACGTATCCCGACCAGAGTCCTGCATTCCTCGCGAAGAGCCCGCGCGGCAAGGTGCCGGTCCTGGAAACGCCGCAGGGGTACATCAACGAGGCGAGCGTCATCCTCGAGTATCTGGAAGAGCGTGGCGAAGGGAAGGCCCTCCTGCCGGCAGACCCGTTCCTGAAAGCGCAAGTGCGCGTCCTGATGAAAGAAATCGAGCTTTACATCGAGCTCCCCGCGCGCGCGTGCTTCGGTGAAGCGATCTTTGGTCTCACGGTACCGGAAGCAATCAAGGCCAGGGCGCGCGACGATCTGGTGTTCGGCTTCGCGACACTCAAGCGTCATGGCAAGTTTGCACCGTATGTCGCCGGCGACAGTCTCACCCTGGCCGACATCGTCTTCCTCCATTCCGTCGACCTGGCGGCGCAGGTCGGGCAGAGGCAGTTTGGCCTGGATCTGCTGGCTGATCTCCCGGCCGCACGCGTACTGCTGAAGCGACTCGGCGAAAATCCGAATGCACAAGCCATCGCCAGGCAACGTGATGCCGCCACACCTGCCTTCATCGCCGCAGTTCGTACCAGGTATCAGAAGGCCAAGTAGGTGATCCAGACATACCTCGAGCCTACACAGGAGACCGGTCGCGCATTCTCCATGCGCGGCATCACGGGCAGGGTGGTGATGCTCAATCTGATGAGCACTGGGACGCAGCAATGCTCGTAGAACACGCCAGCCCGTCGGCGTTCATGGCGTTCGCATCGAATCAGGAATATCTCGCGGGCATCGGCCACCGCACAGTCGCACTCGAAGACTCGCGCTTGCTGCCCCTGGAGGAGCTGCGCTGGTGACTTGAAGACCGCGCGTTGAGCGCGGCGGGGAAAGGCAGGAGTCCCTCCCCAAGCACGGCGGCACCTTCTTCGGCGGAGATCTTCTTCAATTTGTGATGTGTCGCACGAGATTCGGGCCTGTTCGCCCGGACAAGGGGCTTGTGCCGCTTCCCGAGGGGCAGGAAGCTGCGTACGCCGCCTGAAGAGTACGGGTGAACACCGATGCTCAAGATGGATCCGGCGACGCTGCGGAAGGCGCTGGAGCAGCTTGAAGAAGCGACGTACGACCATGCCGACTGGCACGGCAACCTGCTGCGCGCGATCGTCTGCGGACTGCCGTCCGATCCCAACGACCTTACCGCCACCGCGCACCTCAGCTGTCGCTTTGGCCGCTGGTACTACGAGCGGGCACCCGCCGAGTTCCGGGAGTACCCGGCGTTTGCAGCGATCGGGACGGAGCACGAGCGCCTGCACCGAATCGCCACGCGGCTGTTGCGTGACGTGGCGGTGGGCGCACCCATCGTTCGTGCAGATTTCGAAGATCTGGTCTCGGGAAGCGCGCGCCTGCGCGTCGAGCTGGATTCCCTGAGACGCGAAATCGAGGGTGCATTGCAGACCCGCGACGCGCTGACCGGCGCTTACGGCCGCATCGAGATGATTCCCGAATTGCGCGAGTGGCACTCGCGGGCGAAGCAGGGTGCCGAGCAATCCTGCATCGTCTTCATGGAGCTGGACCACCTCAGGGCAATCAACAATGCGTACGGTCACGAGGTGGGCGATCAGGTGCTGGTCGGTACAGTGCGATACCTCACCGAGCACCTGCGATCCAAGGACAAGGTATTCCGCTACGGCGGCAATGAGTTCCTGATTTCATTGCCCGGGGCTGATCTTGCAACGTGCCAGACGGTGATCGCTCGCGTACGCGAAGGCCTCACCCGACGGTTGTTGATCGTCACCCCCGGTGGCATCGCACTGCACGTCACGGCTTCGTTCGGCCTCGCTCTACTCGACCCGGACGTGGGGGTCATCGAATCCATCGACCGAGCCGACCAGGCCCTGTTGCTCGCGAAGGCGGCCGGACGCAACCGTGCAATCAGCTGGGACCCATCCGTAACGACCGGCAAACAGCTCAGGCGACTGAAGATAGACGACACGCAGGCATAGAATCGCCTCATGGCGATCCTGCGTGGCCCGGTCTGGAGTCCCGGCGGGCATATTGCGCACGCACGTTCCGCGGGGGCGCCGTGAAAGTCGTGGGCGCCATTTCGGACACACACGGAATGCTGCGGCCGTCGGCCATTGCCGCGCTTCAGGGCTGCGACGCGATCGTGCACGCCGGGGACATCGGCCGGCTCGAAGTGCTTTGCGGGCTGAGTGCGCTTGGACCCCTCACCGCGGTGCGCGGCAACGTTGATCTCGAGTGGGCCCAGGCGTTGGCTCAGACGGCCGAATTCGAACTTGCGGGGCGGCGGTTCTTCGTCATTCACGATCTGAACCTGCTCGCAATCAACCCGCACGAGACGGGCATCGACGTCGTCATCTCGGGGCATTCCCATCAGCCTGCAATCAGACGGCGGGCTGACGTGCTCTTTGTGAATCCGGGCAGCGGCGGTCGCCGGCGGTTCCGGTTGCCGATCGCCGTGGCGCGTATCGAGGTCTCGGACAACCGGATCTCGGCGAGACTCATCGAGCTCACGGAGTGAGATCCACAAAGCCCATTTCATACGGACAATCAACCAGTTGTGCCGGGCGGTACCAGGCGCAAACTGCGAGGGGCGGCCTCGCTGCACACGATAGCCGCCTGCTCATGCGGGACGGAGGTCCGTGATGAACTATTACCACGACGTCATGCAGCTGATCGGAACGTCCGTGGACGCCGTTGGCGTCATGATCATAGTGATCGGTGCCGTTGTCTCGACAGTCCACTTCGTCGGCAATCAGCGACCCGACTTCAGTGGAGCGTACCGTTCCTATCGGCAGGGCCTCGGGCGCGCGATCCTGCTCGGCCTGGAGTTCCTCATTGCCGGCGACATCATCCGGACCGTCGTCGTCGCACCGACGCTCGAGAATGTCTTGATCCTTGCGATGATCGTCATCATCCGCACATTCCTCAGCATGGCGCTGCAGCTGGAAGTGGAAGGGCGCTGGCCCTGGCGTCGCGGCGATGAGTTGAAGCCGAGTTCGCATTAGGGCTTGTGCCCATTTGCACCTCAACGTGCACTCAATACTGCACCGCGTCTTGATGCCTCGCCAATGACGAGTATATAGGGTGCGAAATCCAGGAGCCCTTGGTCAACTGGGAGGCACGACGATGACGATGAGGCCTGACCCGACCTTCCACGCATCCCCGAAGCTCGCGATGGAAGCGCCACCGGAGGACTTCGCCTACACCTTGCTGCTCAGCCCGGACTTCGCGAAGCCCGACGCGCTGGCCGTGGTCGACGTGAAGCCCGGCTCGCCCACGTTCAGCCAGGTCGTCCACACGGTGACGATGCCCTACACGGGGGATGAGTTCCACCATTTCGGCTGGAACGCCTGCTCGTCGTCTTTGTCGCCTCTCGCCGGCCACGCGTTCCTCGAGCGGCGCTATCTGATCATCCCAGGCATCCGTTCGTCGCGAATCTACGTGGTGGATACGAAGCCACATCCCACGCAGGCGAAGATCCACAAGATCATCGAACCGGAGGAGCTGTTCAGGAAGACCGGTTATTCGCGACCGCACACGGTCCATTGCGGGCCGGAAGGCATTTACGTCAGCACGCTCGGCGGTGGCGGCAAGGACGGCACCGACGGGCCGCCTGGCATCTTCATCATGGACTGCGAGACGTTCGACATCCTCGGCCGCTGGGAAATCGACCGTGGATGCCAGAATCTGCACTATGACTTCTGGTGGAACCTGCCGCGAGACTACATGGTGACGAGCGAGTGGGGGTTACCGCCACAGTTTGAGAAGGGACTCGTGCCGGAGGACTTGCTCTCGAACAAATATGGCCATCGGGTCCACTTCTGGGATCTACGGGCCCGGCGCAACGTCCAGACGATCGATCTCGGCGCCAACCACCAGATGCCGCTCGAAGTGCGGCCTGCGCATGACCCCGTGCGCGAGTACGGGTTCGTCGGCGTTGTGGTCGATACCACGAATCTCGAAGGCTCGATCTGGACCTGGTGGCGGGAAGGCGGCACGTTCCATATCGAGAAGACGGCGACGATCCCGCCCGAGCCGGCGTCGAAGGACCAGCTGCCGCCCCTCCTGCAGGGGTTTGGCGCGGTGCCGCCGCTGGTGAGCGACATCGACCTCTCCCTGGATGACAAGTTCCTGTACGTCGCCTGCTGGGGAACAGGCGAGATGCGTCAGTACGACGTCTCGGACCCGAGAAAACCCGCGCTTGCGGGCTCGGTCCACATCGGCGGCATCGCCCGCCGCACTGCCCACCCGAGCGGAAAAGCCTATGCGGGCGGTCCCCAGATGGTCGAGATCAGTCGTGACGGCAGACGGGTCTATTGGACGAATTCGCTTTATTCGACGTGGGACGACCAGTTCTATCCCGACGGCATACCGGGCGCCGAGGTCATGGCCAATGCGAATCCGGGCGGCGGCCTGGAACTCGCCAAGGACTACTGGGTGAGCTTCCCGGACGGATACCGGGCGCATCAGGTCCGGCTCGAAGGCGGCGACTGCTCGACAGATTCGTTCTGCTATCCGTCGGTCTGAACTTGGACGGAGCGAACTGGACACCTGCCGGGCTCTGGCTGGCTGTAGTCGCAAGCGGCCTTTATCACGGCGTCAACCCAGGGATGGGATGGCCGCTCGCCGTTTCAGCTGGCCTGATGGAGAAGAGTTGGCGCGCCCTCGTGGCGGCGCTTTGGCCGCTAACCGCTGGCCATCTGCTGGCGATGCTCGTCGTGCTCCTGCCATTCGCACTGCTGGTCGCCGTCGTCCAGTGGCAGCGGCAGATCCAGGTCGGGGCCAGCCTCCTGGTGATCGGGTTCGGTGTCGTCCGGCTCGTCAATCGGCGCCATCCGCGGGCGCTGGCGCGGATACGACCGACGCAACTCGGGCTCTGGTCTTTCGCCGTGGCGATCGCTCATGGCGCGGCGCTGATGCTCGTGCCGATCTATCTCGGAATGTGCCGTGCCGCCGACCTCGACCGGGGCCACAAGGCGGCGGGGACCCTCATCAACGCAAATGTCGGCATGGCCGTCCTGGTCTCCGTAGTCCACTCCGTGGCGATGGTCGCGGCCGGCGGACTGTCCGCGTGGCTGGTCTACCGTCACCTGGGGCTCAAGTTCGTGTCGAGGAGCTGGTTCAATCTGGATGCGACCTGGGCCGTCAGTCTCATCGTGGTGGGCGTTCTCTCGCTCGCGTTCAGCCTGACCGGGCAGCAGTGAGTCACCTTTCGACATGGAAATTGCCAGCGCACTTCTGACACTGGCCCAGGTCGCCGTGGGCCTGATCGGCTTTTCTTCGGTGCTGGTCGCGCTGAGCGGCGAACCGAGCAAGTGGTCGCCGCTCGACTCTTATCGCATCAAGGGAATGCTGGCGAGCAGCATCTGCCTGCTGCTCCTGTCCCTGGCGCCATTCTTGCTGAGTTTTCTCCGCGTCGAAGATCAAACCGTCTGGCGCTGCTCGGCAGGTCTGGTCGCCGTGTTCCTGATCATCGGCATGATCGCCAATGGTCGCAGCTACCTGCGTCTGTCCGATTCCTCTCGAGCTGCCACTCGTCCACCCTTCGTATGGTCGATATATGTCGTCGGACTGATTGTTCTGATCGCCGAGTCGGCCGCTGCGCTCGGGTTACTGGCGTCACCCGACGGAACCTTCTTTCTTGGATTATTCTTCATCCTCGTGCTCGCGTCGTACCTCATCGTCCGGTTCCTGTTCGCACGCCCGAACCGGTAGCACTTCGCTAACAGCGCGAGCATGCGATTCAGCGGCGCGTTGCGGACTAACCGTGCAAACTGCCGAAACGAATTGTGTTCGCGCACGCTGAAGGACGGAGAATTTATGGCTGGTCTGGAAGCACACTACGCGGCCCGAGGCATCGAGGCGCGAATCCTGGCCGCGATCCGCGCGGCGGGATTGAATCCCGAGCAACGCCTCTCGCCCGAGGAACTGGGGCCGCTGGATCATTTTCACACCGGCGGACTTCGCGCCTCACTCGACCTGCAGGAACTCGCGCAGATTCGGGCCGAAGATCGCGTTCTCGACATTGGGGCCGGGCTGGCCGGCGCCGCCCGGCTGCTTGCTTCTACGTTCGGCTGCCACGTCGACTGCCTGGAGCCATCGCCCGACTATTGCGCCGGCGCGATACTGCTGAATCGGTTGACCGGCCTTGAAGACCGCATCGAAGTGCACGAGGGCACCGCTCTCGACCTGCCTTTTGCCGACGATACATTTGATGTCGTCTGGATGCAGAATGTCGGCATGAACATCGCCGACAAGCGGACGCTTTACGCGGAGGTCCACCGAGTGCTCAAGCCGGGAGGCCGGTTCGCCTTCCAGGAGATGGCCGCTGGGAGCGAGGCTGCATCCTGCTTTCCGCTTCCGTGGGCCAGCGATCCTGCGGACAACTTCCTTGTTTCTGCCGAAGAGATGCGCTCGGTTCTCGGTGAGAGTGGATTCGTCGCCGAAGTTTTCGAGGATACGAGCGACGCTCATTTGAGCACGACTGCCGCAAACGCCACGCCCGCCGCGCCGGGACAGTTGGGCCTGGCGGTCTTCGTCGACAATCTCGCGCAAAAGGCCGGGAACGCCCGGCGCAGCCTCGAGGAGGGCCAGGTCCGGCTCGTCAGGGGTGTCTTCCGGGCGAGATGAGCGACCGCGTTCCGCAAGCTCTCGAGGGATGGCCGAACCCAGGAACGACCACAATGCGCATTACTTCGTTGGCGATCATCGCTTTGCTTTTGAATCTCGCGGGCTGCGTTTCCGGCGCACGCCCGACCGGATCGGACTCGTTCATGCCTGATGAGATTCGAGCCGCCGAGCGCGCAGTGATTGCTGCGCTCGAGTCGCCCGACCCGACCGCCTGGGTTTATCTGTACACCGAGGATGCAATCCTGCTGGAGCCTGGGGAGGCGCCGGTGCAAGGGCGCGAAGCCTTGCTTGGGATGGCCAGAAGCATGAAGCCCCTGTCATCCGTCACCATCCTTGCGGAGCGAACGGTGGGTGACGGAGACCTGGCATACACGTATGGCAAGGCTTCGTGGGTCAACGGACGCCCGCCCAACGCCGGCGCCACGACCAACGTGCGCGTGGTGATGATCTGGCGCAAGGAAGCGGACGGCGTTTCGCGTGTGGCGCAGGAGGTCTTCGTGCCTGACACCCAGGGCAAGTAGACAGGACCGCCAGACAGCCAATCGCGTTCCCGCCCGCATCACCCTGGTTCTGCAGTGTCTGCGGCTCCCCCGTGCCAGGTGAGAACGACCCGACGAGAATGTTCGTGCCGGCAGGTTCCATTTCCCAGGGAGGTGACGCGCTCAAGGTCATCCACCATGTCTTGGTGGGCTCGAAGGCCGCCTGGGACGAAATCGGAGCAGCGGGGCAGCAACGCACCGAGGGATTTCATGGCTGTCATTTTCGATACGCGCAAACCGCGCGCGTAAGTGAAACACACTTCGATCGACGGGCCGGGTGGCACGGTCATCACTGGGAGTACCCATGACTCGAACGCTCTATTCCGGAACGAGAAATGCTTCGAGCTGGGCATTTCGTGCGTGGCTCGCCCTCAGAGAGGCAGGCGTTCCCTTTGACGAAGTCGTCGTCGACATTCGCAAGCCTCAACGCTTTGCCAATTTGGCCAAGATTGCCGAGTTCTCTCCACCCGGCGCCGTCCCAGTGCTGGTTGACGGTGGAACAGTCATCTATGACTCCCTGGCAATCATGGAGTACGCAAATGATCTGAGTGGGGGCCAGTTGTTACCAAAGGACCTCAAGGCGCGCGCTCATGCTCGCTCGTTGACTGCGTGGCAACATGCGGGACTTTCCGGGCTTTGCCCTGGACTTTCGTTTGAGAGCTCCTTCTACCCTGACCGGCGATCGATGTCTGATAGCGAGATTTCGGAGTCCAGAAGGATATTCAGCGTTTGGGAGCAAGAACTGTCGCAAAGCAATGGCCCCTATCTTCTCGGTGATCTTTCGTTGGCTGACTTATGCTTTGTTCCCACGGTGCTTCGTCTTACCTCCAATTTACCTTCCCTCAAGTCATGGCCGTTAACCCTGGCCTGGACAAGAACATTGCTGGCGCGCCCCGCCGTGAAAGAGTGGTTGGCGGAGGCCAGTACATTGCCGCCGGTATGGCCAGACGACTAGGTACGCGGTGTGCTCGGTGGCGCCGCACCAGTCCCGGCGCGTCTACAGGATCAGCGACTCCAGGGTGGCTGGACCACGTCGTCCTGCCGCGCGGTCGAAATCTCTGAGCAGCGTCGCGGCGGCGTCCTTCAGCGCCGCGTCCGAAACCCCTGAGAACGCTCCTTCCCCGACGGGCGATTCCGATTTCAGCAGCACGCGGCCCAGGTTCCGCACGAGGACGAATTCCGCATGGCTGTGCGCCGACGTGGCGTCTTCGCGCGCGTTGGCGATGAACCGGGACAGGGTCGGTCGCAACGTCGACTCGGAGTAGACCAACTCCGTGAGCTTCGCCCGGTACTCGAGGTCGTGCGATTTCAGCTTCGGGTACCGCTTGTAATCTGCGAAGTGACGCGCTTCGTGCTTGAGGTAATGAACGCGGAAATCCTCGCTGTCGAGGTCGTAGTCGTCCTTGATGCAGACAAGGCGGTCCGGCCGTGCCCAGCCGCCCGAGCTGGCCTTGCCGAGGGTCGCGAAATTCACCCAGCCGCGGGAGAGGAAATCGCCAATGAATGTCACCGCCACGGCGACTGGTCCATCGGTCAGTTGCACGGAAAAGACGGTGTCCTCGGCGTCCCTCCAGATCATCAACTCGAGGTAGGGCAGGGTGCGACCGGTCAGGGCGTGATAGCCGCGCTGCTCTATGGCGGCCTGCAGCGCGGTGGTGAAGTCGCCTTCCACTTCCTGCGGGTACCCGTGGGCCGTCAGCAGCCGGCGGATTCTCTTCTCCGGTACCGCTTCGGCCGATAGCCCGCGGCGAGGCGTTCCGCCTTAACGTCCGGATGCGTCTTCGCCGTCGCCCACTCGAAGGCCGACAGCGTCTCGCCCGCCACTGCATTGCCGACGAAGCGCGCACTGTCGTGCGGCGACTCATCGGCGGCGAGGACTCGCCGGGCGGGGAGCAGTGCCACGGTGGTTGTGGTCAGGGCGATGATCAGCAGGCAGCAAGAGCGGTACACGGCGCTGACTCCGGAACCTGGATCACGGTTGGAGGTTGCCCGCTGCCATCTGGTTTAGCGAGAGGCGGGCCAGGTTTCCGCGGGACCGAAGTCGATCGCACGGCAGCGCGCCAGCGAAGGCTGCGTCGGGCGACGATAAGCGGATGTTCAGCTGTCCCGCGGCAGGACCGTGAGCACGCGCACGATGAAGGCGTGCAACTCGTCCAGGTACTTGCGCAGGAACTCGGCGGTGCCCTCGTTCGTTACTTCGCCATCGGCCGTGATCAGTCCAGGGGTGAAATGAACGTAAGCTTCGACGGTGTTCATCAGCGGCGAGTTGCAGAAGCACAGCACGCCGCGCAGGCTCTGCTGCGCCACAGCCGTGCCGATCGCGCCGGGCGAGGTGCCGATCACGCCGGAGGGTTTGCGTGCGAACGAGTTCTGGCCCCATGGCCGGCTGGCCCAGTCGATGGCGTTCTTGAGTCCGCCGGGGATGGAGCGGTTGTACTCGGGCGTCACGAACAGCAGCGCATCGACGTTGGCAATGGCTTGCTTGAATGCAAGAGCCACCGGCGGGTAGTTCGCGTCGTAGTCCGGGCTATAGAGCGGCAGGTCGCGGATCGGGATCTCGACCAGTCTCAGCCCCGGCGGCGCGAGTCGCGTCAAGGCCTTGGCGAGCAAGCGGTTTATCGACGTCGAGGACAGGCTGCCGACGAAGTAACCGACCGCGTACGTGGCCATGCTGGTCTCCCGCATATGGCGATCGTGCAGCGAGCATATGCCAGACTCCGTCGGCCGCGAGGGCTCGGGGTGGAGTTGCAGTCCGTGGAGTCGACGGCGGGCTCAGCGCTCGAGCCTGTGCGCGGTGACAATGGAATCAGGAGAAGTCAGGCCGGTTCCCGGGGGAATGTCCCTTGTGTTCGGCGGGGTGTTAGGCGGGACGGATACCGGCGACGTCTGTGGTTCCCCAGACGTTCCTCACTGGAACCGTCCGAGTACGCATAATGTATATTATGTAATATTACAGCTTATTCGTGGCGGGCCATTCGCCCCAGCCGCCGAAGCACGACTAACCCGCAAGGTCCCCCGCTGAACGTAGCTCGACGTTGGAATTCCCATCGCATGGCCCCTTCGGTTAAGTTCGCCGTAGCACCGCTCGTTGAACTCTCTAGACCAGACACCTGCTGGCATGCAGACGGTCGTTTGACGTTCCTCACGGGGATGGGAGAATGCCCCAGCATCTAAACGGAGGGAGGATTTCCAGTGGCAAATCAAACCTACAAGGCGGGCTGCATCTGTGGCGCGGTTCAACTCGAGATCACCGGCGAGCCGGCGGTACAAGCGTATTGTCATTGCGAATCCTGCCGCAGGTGGTTCGGAGCGCCCATCAATGCGGCGACTCTGTGGCCTCCGCAGAACGTGAAAATCGTGAAGGGCGCCGACGGTCTCGGGCTCTACAAGAGAACCGAAGCAAGCCACCGGCAATTCTGCAAGACCTGCGGTGCCCCGGTTTTGATTGGCCACCCCGGTTTGGGGTTGACGGACATCCCCGCGGTGTCGATCGCCGGCCTCGACTACAAGCCGACGGTTCACGTGAATTACGGTGAGAAGGTCATGTCCGTGCGCGACGGACTGCCGAAGTTCAAGGACTTCCCCAAGGAATTCGGCGGCTCGGGCGAAATGCTGCCGGACTAGCTCCGCAACTCGACACGACTGCGCTCGCGCGCGCCGCTATGCCGGCGGCGCGTCGCGCAGCCCCTGCAGCACCTCGGCGGCCAGTTCGAAGGAGCGCAGCCGTGCTGCGTGGTCAAACACGTTTGCCGTCAGCATCAGTTCGTCCGGCCGGTGTCGCTGCAGGAAGGCCTTGATGCCCAGCTGCACCGTCGCCGGTGCGCCGGTCACGGAACACGCGAGCGCCTGATCTACGCCCATCCGTTCCTGCGGTGTCGATACGGCGTCGATGTCGTCGACCGGTGGTGGAACGAGCCCCGGCCGGCCACGCCGGAGGTTGATGAAGCCAAGCTGCTGAGATGTGAACAATCGTCGTGCCGCGGCGTCGGTCTCAGCCACGACCACGTTCAGCGCCAGCAGCACGTGCGGCTGCCCGAGGCGCAGTGATGGGCGGAACGTATCGCGGTACACATGCAGTGCCTGCTCCAGCAGGTCAGGCGCGAAGTGCGATGCGAACGCATACGGCAGGCCCAGCTGTGCCGCCAACTGTGCACCGAACAGGCTCGAGCCGAGTATCCACACCTCCACCTCGACGCCGGCGCCCGGCACCGCACGCACGGCCTGACCCGACTGCACCGGCTCGAAGTACTGCAGCAGTTCGATCACGTCGGCCGGGAACTCCGCCGCCGCCTGGTAGTACCGCCGCAGTGCCCGCGTGGCTGCCTGGTCCGTGCCGGGCGCACGCCCGAGGCCGAGGTCGATGCGCCCCGGATGCAACGACGCGAGCGTTCCGAACTGTTCGGCCACCTGCAGCGGTGCGTGGTTCGGCAGCATGATGCCGCCGGCACCGACGCGGATCGTCTCCGTAGCGCCGGCCACGTGACCGATCAGCACGGCCGTCGCGGCGCTCGCAATGCCCGGCATGTTGTGATGTTCTGCCAGCCAGTAGCGTCGGTAGCCCAGGCGCTCGCCGAGCCGCGCCAAGTCGAGCATGTTGGCGAACGCCCTGCGTGCATCACTGCCGTCGGTGACCGGCACGAGATCCAGGATCGAGCAAGGAATCATCTTGTTGTCGTTACAGCCGATTGAGTATACGGCGCATTGTCCCTGGCCCCGTATCCAGCGCCCGACGTTGCTGCAGTTCGGCGATGAGCTGCGTCAGCGACCGGCCAACGCGCGCCCTTACCCGCTGCAGGACCTCAGGATCAGCGGACTGGCCCCGGTAGCGGGCCGTGCCGACGGCCTTGCTCACTGAAAAGTACAACTTCTCGGGCCGCGGAATCATCGTCAGCCCGAGCCCTCGCACGAGCGGTGGAAACTCCTCTCCACCACGCAGGTATCTGTCGGCGATGCCCGTGTCTTTCAAGTATCGCCCCGGAAAAGTGTTCGCGTAGTCACCCGAGTCCAGCACCACGTCGAACGCCTCCTCTGCACCGACCGTGGCGTACGGCGTGATCGTGTATCCGTGCTCGATCGCCAGCTGCACGAAGCCGAAGCGTTCCTTCCAGATCAGCTGGTAGGCTTCACCCTTGCGTTTGAAGGCTTCTCGCGCACCGCCCGGGAAGACCAGGATGTGCTCCCTGCGTCGCATCAGCGCAGCGCAGTTCGCTCGGCTCCCGAGGACCGCGCCGGTTTGCACGATGAGATCGCGCCAAACCGGAACCTTGAAGTGATTTCGGTCTGCGAGCGACCGCAGGACGATTCCGCGCTCCCGGTACAGGCCGTCGGTGAACAACAGGACGTCCAGCACGCCGAACACGGAATGATTGCCGACGAAGAGCGTCGGTCTCCGAGCGTCGGCTCGCTCCAGATGCAGGTATTCCGGCGCGAAGTACCAGCGCAGCGCCTGGGTGGGCCATCGAAATTTCACCGACGGTGGCGTCTGCAGGATTGGGAGGTCGTCATTCACCCGCCTACTCTACCGAGATCCCGGACACCGCGCGCGCAGGGCAAGCCCTTGGAACAAACGCAACGTGCATGCAAAGATGCGTCGATGAACATGAAACTCACGCATTCGTCGACGTTCGCAGTCGCGTTTCTGGCCCTCGCTGTAATCAGCGCCCGCGCCGACGGAATCCCTGCGCCACGTGACGTGCCCTACCCTGCGCCGGTCCGACTCGAGGTTGTTGCCACCGACCTTGATCACCGCATCTTCCAGGTCAACGAGACGATTCCCGTCGCGGGCGCTGGTCCGCTCGTTCTGCTCTATCCCAAATGGTTGCCGGGTAACCACTCGACGACCGGTCCCGTCGACTTGCTGGCCGGATTGACCATCACCGCGGGCAAAGGTGGTCCGAGGGTCGAATGGCGGCGTGACCCGGTGGAGATGCACGCCTTCCACGTGGACGTTCCCGTTGGAACGTCCGCGCTCGAGCTGAGCTTCCAATACATTACGCCGAACGTCGAGCAGCAGGGCCGGCGCGTGATGACGCCCGACAGCCTCGGCCTGCAGTGGGAGAAGACCCTGCTTTATCCAGCAGGACATTACGCGCGTCAGATCACCTTCGAGCCGTCGGTCAAGCTGCCGGCGGGATGGCAATGCGCGAGCGCACTCGATGGGGCCCAGCGCACGGGAGATACCGTCCGGTTTGCCCCCGTGTCGCTCGAGATGCTCGTCGATTCGCCGCTCTACGCCGGCCGGTATTACAAGCGCTTCGATCTCGATACGAATCCCAAGGCGCCGGTACAGCTCCATGTATTTGCGGATCGGCCGGCCGAACTCGAGGCCAAGCCCGAGCAGATCGATGCGCACAAGAAAATGGTCCGCGAGGCGCTGGCGCTGTTCGATTCGCACCATTACCGGCATTACGATTTCCTGCTGGCGATCAGCGAAAATCGCACGCGCATCGGGCTCGAACACCACCAGTCGAGTGAAAACACCGTCGGCCTCGGTTACTTCGCGGACTGGGATGGCACCGCCGCTGGCCGCGACCTGCTTGCCCACGAGATGGTGCATTCCTGGAACGGCAAGTTCCGCCGTCCGGCGGACCTCTGGACGCCGAGCTACGAAGTGCCCATGCAAAGCAGCCTGCTTTGGGTTTACGAAGGCATGACCGAGTTCTGGGGACTGGTGCTGGCAACCCGCTCAGGCCTGTGGACCCCTGAATTTGCCCGCGACGCGCTGGCCCATTACGCAGCGGTCTTCGACAGTGCTCGCCCCGGACGCGCGTGGCGAAATCTCCAGGACACGACCAACCAGCCGATGATCGCGTACCAGACGCCACAGAGTTATCCAAGCTGGCAGCGGAGCGTCGACTACTACAACGAGGGCGCCCTGCTGTGGCTCGACGCGGACATGAAGCTTCGTGAGCTGACGCGAGGCCGCAGGTCGCTTGACGATTTCGCGCGGCGCTTCTTCGGCGACGCCGACGGGCAGCTCGGGCCGGTCACCTACACGTATGACGACATCGTCCGCACCCTCGGCGACGTGGCTGCGAGCGACTGGGATGCGTTCGTCCGCCAACGCACGGAGGGTCACGGCCCCGGTGCGCCGCTGGGCGGCCTCGAGAAGAGCGGCTGGCGGCTCACCTTCAAGGACAAGCCCTCGGCGTTCACGGCAAACCTCGAGAAAGCCGGCAAACAGACGGGATTCAGCTATTCGCTCGGGCTCTCCGTGTCCAACAAGGATGGCAAGATCACGGACGTGCGGTGGAACAGCCCGGCCTTCAAGGCAGGCGTCGCGCCCGGCATGACCCTGCTGGCCGTCAATGGCCGCGCATGGACGGCGGACGTGCTCAAGGAAGCGATCGTTGCTGCCAAGTCAGCACAGGGCACCGTCGACTTGCTGCTGCGCCAGGACGACTCGTTTCGGACGGTACAGATCGACTATCACGACGGCCTGCGTTACCCGCACCTCGAACGCATCGAAGGACGCGAGGATCGTCTGTCGGCGTTGCTGAGGCCGCGGACCTGAGCGGTCCTGCGGCGGCCACTCAGTCGTCGTCGTTCGCCTCGTGCTTTTCGCCCGGCCTGAGGCGCTCGAGAAAATCGATGACCTTGGCGCGGTCGGCCGCGCTGCGCACGCCACCCATCTCCATCTTGGCCCCCGGCACGAACGCCTTGGTATTCGTCAGGAAGCGGTCGAGCGTTGCGCGATCCCAGGTGCCCGTGATCGCCTTCATCGCCGGCGAGTAATCGTAACCCTCCACACTCGCGATCCTGCGGCCGACGACACCCCACAATGGCGGGCCCACCAACGCAGGCTCGTCGCGCTCGTACGAGTGACAGGAAGTGCAGACTTCGAATGCGTCTGGAAATTCGCGTTCGTCCGCGACTGCAACCCCCGCCAAGGTGACGACGCAGAGCAGGGTCCAGTAAACGCCTCGCGGGTTGGCGGAAATCATGGCTTGCGCTGCACGATCGAGGCAACCTCGCGGCCGTCCTCCCCATCCCAGTAGCCGAGCGCGCTCTTCGTGGAATCCTCGACCAGGAACCGCGCGCCCGGGCTCTGGTCCGCCGCGATCCGTACGCCTGTCTTTCCGGAATCGGGATAACCCACGACCTCGGGCAGCACGGCCGTGGAGATGGCCAGGTACACGAGGTCCTCGGTGCCCGTATTGACCAGCTGGTGCGATTGCTCGGCGCCACCCGGCAGATTGACGATATAGTCGTATTGCTTCACGTCGTGTGTCGCCGCGCCGACCCGCAGCACCCCTCCTCCGCTCAGGATGAAGAAGTGCTCCTCATTGGCGCGGTGATGGTGCATGGGGAACGCGGCCTTGCCTGGCGGTACGCGGGTGACGTTGGCGCCGATGGATTTCGCACCCAGCGCAGCCGCCACCTCCGACATCGAATACTCGAAATAGGCACCGCTCTTGCCGGAGTGGACCGGCGCGTCGGCCACGTTGACGATGGGCTTCCTCATCGCAGATCCTCCACGTGAGGCGTCAGATCTCAGGAAGTTCTCGGGCCCGCAAGTAGAAGACGAGGACCTCGGCCTCGGTTCCCCCGCTGAATCGCAGCCCCGGCTCGTTGCGCACCCGCGCCCCGTCCCCGTCGACGAGGCGCTGGCCGTTGACCTCCAGCGAACCGCGCGCCACGTGCACGTACGCAAACCGGCCATCGCCGACTTTCAGCTCCGCGGACTCCTCCCCGTCGAAGAGCCCGGCATACACGCGTGCGTCCTGATAGACGGACAACGAACCGTTTTCGCCGTCTGGAGAGATGATCAGCCGCAGGCGCCCCCGCTTCTCGGCGTCGGCAAAATGCACCTGCTGGTAACGGGGCTGCACTCCCTGCCGGTTCGGCACGATCCAGATCTGCAGGAAGTGCACGAGTTCCGTCGGCGAGGCGTTGAATTCACTGTGACGGATGCCGGTGCCCGCACTCATCATCTGGACGTCCCCGGGACGGATCACCGAGCCAGTCCCCATGGAGTCCTTGTGCTCCAGCGCTCCCTCGAGCACGTACGAGAAGATCTCCATGTCCCGATGCCCGTGCGTGCCGAATCCCTGGCCCGGGGCGACGCGATCGTCGTTGATCACCAGCAGGTCGGAGAATCCGCTCTGCTGCGGATCGAAATAGCTCCCGAACGAAAACGTATGACGCGAGTGCAGCCAGCCGAAATCGGCCAGGCCGCGGTCTGCAGCGAGGCGAGGTTCGAGCATGGGTTACCAGGCTTTGACGGCAGGCGGCTGATCGACCTGGACACGGACCAGCGTATCGCACCGCGGGCAACGCGCCGTTTCGATCTCTTCCACCTCGAACCAGCGTCGCCCGCATTCGCATCGAATCTCGAGGACCCACTGGCCGAAAGCGCGGCCCATGCGCTCTTCGACCACGTCGAAGCCTTCGGGCATGCGCGTGATCCGTGGCACGGGCACGGTATCCGAGTTGTCGTCGTCCTCCTCATCCGGAGGTGCAATCGCCGCTCGCTCGCGCGCGAGGTCGTCCTGCGGCTTCGGTTTGTTGCGCGAACCGGGGATGTCGCGGCCGGCCATGAGCTACACCACCACCGGGTGCACCAGCTCGGCGAAGTCCCGGTACCCGAGCTTGATGAGTTCCGTGTGTGATCCGGCGTTGAAGGCGATCTCCTCGTCCTCGGCCAGGCTCTCGACCACGAAGACCGGCATGCCGTAAAGATTGCCGAACGGCGGCATGGCGCCGACCTCGCAGTCGGGAAAACGGTCCCGGAAATCGTTCTCGCTGGCCAGGTGCACGTCGTGGGCACCGGTCACCGCCTTGATGCGGCCGAGCGGGACCTTCGACGAGGCCGACTGCACGACCATGGCGAGCTCGCCGTCGATATCGACGATGACCGCCTTGGCGAGCTCGCGGCCATGGATGTGCGCCGAAGCAGCGGTTTCCTGGGCCGTGTATGCGGGCGCGTGGCTGATCCGCGTGTACTTCACGTGGTTCGCGTCGAGCAGATGCTGCAGCCTGGTGAACGGCATGACCGGACCCCCCCGTTCGGTTCTCCCGCGGTCGAGAATACGCCCGGGCGGCATCCAATGCCACGGCCTGTGAAGGGCCATGGCCGCGCCCGGCTCGCTCAGTCCGGCTGCATTGCGTAGATCTTCACGATTTCATACAGGAACCGCCGGCCGTCCATCAGCGACTTGCCCCTGATTCGCTCGTTCAGTCCGTGCGCGCGGCTGCCCTGGACGTCATGGAACATCCCCGACATTCCGTACGTGGGAATCCCAGCCGCATTGAGGTAGCTCCCGTCCGTGCCACCGACCGTCATGGTCGGGATGATCGGTACGCCAGGCCAGATGCGGGCCGCGACCTCACGCACAGGATCGATGATCCGCGGCGTGAGCGGCGGCACCGGAGCCGTAATGCCTCGCTCATTGGACAGCCGGACAGCGATTCCGTCATCCCCAACGATACGGACCAGCTCCGACTGGACGTCGTCGACCGGCGTCCCCGGCAGGATCCGGCAATTCACGTTCGCTCGCGCTCGTTGCGGCAAGGCGTTCGGGGCATGGCCACCTTCGATCTGCGTCGTCACGCACGTGGTCCGCAGCATCGCGTGCCACGTCGGGTCCAGGTCCCAGAGACGCTCCACCGCAGCCGCATCGGGCGGGTCCCTGCCGATGACTGCAAGGATGTCGGCCGCGACGTCGGGCGCTGCGAGCGACACCTGCTGTTCGAAATATGCCCGCGTCGTGGCGTTGATGCTGATCGGAAACTGGTGTGCCGCTATGCGCATCAACCCTGCGGCCAGCTGGTTGATCGCATTCGACTTTCCCGGCCGGGAACTGTGGCCGCCCGGATTGTTCGTCTCGAGTGTGAAATCCTGGTACACCTTCTCGCCGGCCTGAATCTCGAGCGCAATCGGCCGACCCGCCGCATCGAGCATCCCGCCCGCGCCCTCGTTGATCACGAAACTCGCCTGCAGGGCCTCGGGTTGCGTCGCGAGCAGCCACTTGACGCTGTTGAACGTCGCCGCTGTCTCTTCGCCACAGGTCAACGCCAGCCTGATGTCCCGCAAGGGCACGAATCCCTCCGAGCGGTAACGGATCAGGGAATCCGTCAGCGCCGCGGCCATCGCCTTGTCATCGCTTGCACCGCGCGCATAGAAGAAGCCGCCCTCCTCCCGGAGCTTGAACGGATCGCGTCCCCAGTCCGCCGGCTTTGCCTCGACGACGTCGATGTGGGCGAGCAGCAGGATGGGCTTCAACGTGCGATCGCGGCCGGCCAGCGTCGCAATCAACGCGCCACTCTTCGGGTGGTCGGCCGGCGCCAGAATCTGGATGTCCGCATCGGGCACGCCAGCGGCACGGAGTCTCCCTGCCATGGCCTCCGCGGCCGTCGTGCAACTGCCCGCAGACAGTGTGGTATTGATCTCCACGAGTTCCCGGTAGAGTTCGCGGAAAGCCGCCTCGTCAGTCGACGGCACCGGCTGCGCGTGCGACGAGCTAAACGCAAGCACCGCCATGCCGAGCAGGCTCGCGACCACGCGAAAAATCGTCATGAGCAGGACCCCCTGGCCGGCTTGGCCGCATACACCATCAAACCGTCTGTGTACGCGATACCGATCGCCAAGAAGACTGCAAGCGTAGGTGTTCGACGCGTGCCTGCCAAGCCCGTCGGGCGCTGGACCCCGGGGGTGGAACAAAACGGCAGTACGGGAAGTCATACCGATTGCGTTCACCCTTGCGCCACGCTTGGGATCGCACCCGTGTCAGGCCACAAGGAGAAACGGCATGAATTCACGACTTCCTGCAATGCTTGCGGCACTTGGCCTCGCCATCGCAGCTCCCGCGCACGCCGCGAAAACCGCCGGCGACGTCGTGGACGACAGCACGATCAATGCCAGCATCAAGGCTGCACTCGTCACGAACAAGAAGACCGAAGCCCACAGGATCAACGTCGAGACGTACAAGGGCATCGTGCAGCTGAGCGGCTTCGTCAACTCGCAGGCCGAGAAGGACGAGGCGACGCAGGTCGCAGCGGCCGTCTCGGGCGTCAAGGAGGTCAGGAACAGCATCGCGATCGGACCGAGCGGCTCGGTGGGCCAGAAACTCGACGACAGCGTGACCACCGGGCGCGTGAAGGCCGCGCTGATCGACAACAAGGACGTCAAGTCGCACCAGATCAACGTCGAGACGAACGCCGGCGTCGTTCAGCTCAGCGGCTTCGTCACGTCGGACGCGATGCGCGAGAGCGCCGAACGCGTTGCGGCCAACGTAAACGGCGTGAAGAAGGTCGACAACGAACTCATGATCAAGCCGCGCTGACGCCCGGGGCCGTACTCCAGTTTGCGAACATGTGAACGCGTCCTGTGCGCACGTTGCACAGGGCGCGATTCACCTGGCCTTCCGCGGTCCATTCCTTGATCGCGACCCGCGCCGGCAACTGGACGGGCGTCAGGAACTGCGTCTCGATGCGAGTGCCGGGCGGAATCGAAGGCGTCGGCGACTGCGCGAGACTCCGCGCCAGCGACCACATGCCATGACCGATCGCACCGCGCAGCCCGAATAGCCGGGCGGCGCGGTCGTTCAGGTGAATGGGATTGAAGTCCAGGGACACGCGCGCATAAGCCCAGGCCGTCCGCACGGTGACGTCCAGTTCGCCCAGTACGCTGCTCTCCTTCGGCGCTTTCGGGGGACGTGGCGGTCGTGCTGCCGCGCCCCCCGCGGACTCCGGCCAGCGCGACAGAAAGACGCAGGTCTCGCGCCAGATCGGGCGTCCATCGCCCGAGATTTCCGTGGCCATGTCGAAGGCCAGGCCGGCATCCGTACGCCGATAGTTGCGGGCCGCAACGACGATCGACAGCGGCATGCCGGGGCGCAGCGCCCCCAGGCTCTCGATCACGTTGGAGAGGTGGATGAGGCCCATCGGGCGCAGGGGAAAAGCTCGCGTCGCGAAGATCGCGAGATGCAGGGGCATTGCGAGCACGTGCGGGTACGTGACCGGCACGCCGGCGCCGAACCCGCATTGCTTCGAATAGCTCGCGACGTCCGCTGCGTCCAGGTCGACCCGCTCGACGGTGCAGCGAATCTCCGGTGGCTCGACGACCTCCGTCACCAGCGGCCGACGCGTCATCAGCACTTTCGGATAACTGCCTGGAACGGACGGCAGCCTCCGCAGGCGCAGGTGAACTGCGCTCGTCACAGTCTAAGGCGACACCTTGTTGATCACGATGCTCACGTCCGGGGCAGCACCCTTCTTGTGGCTGGCCTCGCCGATCAGGTCGCCACTTGCGAGCATAGCCGTGCCGCCGAAGGCGACGCGTGCAACGAGTTGCACGTCGTCCACGGAGGACAGGTTGCGTCCCTCGACCATCGAATTCGCGTCACTCAGGACGACCGTCGTCGGCAGATCGTCGGTGCTGATGCGCACCGCTGCCAGCGGCGGCCCCGGGATGCCGGGCTGCCGCGCGCTGACGAAGAGCGGCGTGCCGGGCTTGAGCTTGCCTGCAAGCGCCGGATCGACGGACAGCGCCACTCGAACCGTGCGGCCGACAGCAGTCGCTTCGCCGGCAGGCGCGCTGCCTCCCATGCCGCCACCCATCGCCGGCGCCTGCGTCCCGGCCGCACCGGGTGGCACTTCCGCGCCGATCCCCTCGAGCTGCGCAACGATGATCTGGCGGATCTCCGGAGGCGGATTGGTTTCCAGCAGCTTCGTCCAGCGGAGCTTGGCCGTTTCCTTGTCGTCCGCCCGGGCAGCCATCACGCCCGAGTACCAGAGGGCTTTCTGGTTGAGTTCATCCGTCGCAAGCGCGCCGTCGATGATCTCCTTCGCCTTGCCTTGCACCGCCGGGTCGTCAGTCAGGACCAGTGCCTCGGCAAGGTCGAGCCGCAGGCCGGGGTCCGTTCCGCCTGAAATCTCGTCCGCCTTCGTGTACGCGAGCACCGCCTTGGCCGCGTTCCCGGACACGAGGTACGTGCGGCCGAGCATGCGCCAGCCCTCGACATCCTGCGGATTCTCCGCGAGGCGGGCCTCGAGCTGCTTCGTGACTTCCTCCATCGACCCGGCATCCCCACCGGCGACACCGTGTCCCGCCGGCGCCGCAGCGGCTGCCTGCGGGTTATCCCACGGGAAGTTGGAGAGGCCCGCGTACAGGCCCGCCGCCGCCAGCGGCAGCGCGATGATGAGCGCCGCCGTCGCCACGGTGGCTTTGGGCGCCACCGACTCGCCCTTCGCGGCCGCCGGGGCATTGCGCACCAGCGGACGCGCAAGAAGTGCAACGGCCGCCATGAGCATGGCGGCACAAACCAGGATGAATGGGGTCACGATTCGCCGGCCTCCGGGCCCGCAGGGTCAGTGTCAGTTTCCGCGGCGCGCCGACGCACGACGCGCACCACCGCGAATGCCCCGCCCAGCAGCAGCAGCACGGGCGCGGCCCACAACAGGAAATTGGTCGCGGTCATCCGCGGCCGGTACAGCACGAAATCGCCGTAGCGCTCGATCATGAACTCGCGGATCTCGTCGTCGGTCTTGCCGGCGGCAATCATCTC
>Ga0079037_100000044_pt1 | contig 36407 bp, 31 predicted proteins | sample Mud3Dept4metaG_FD_71479 | JGI IMG/M metagenome (GOLD analysis project Ga0079037, IMG submission 71479) | Freshwater wetland microbial communities from Ohio, USA, analyzing the effect of biotic and abiotic controls - Mud 3 Core 4 Depth 4 metaG | ecosystem: Environmental > Aquatic > Freshwater >... | reverse complement strand
GCGGCGGTGGCCTTGAACCGCGCTCATCCGCGGGGTCCGATGCAGCTCGAGGCCTCCGGTAGCGTCACGCTCGAGACGCTGCGGGAGATCGCCGAGACCGGGGTCGATTTCATCTCCATCGGTTCGCTGACGAAGCACGTTCGGGCGGTGGATCTCTCCATGCGCTTCGAGTTCGACGCGCAGACGTAAGTCGCCCAGGGCTTCCAAGTGACCCCGGGCGTGGCGCCAAGCGACGGTCGAGCGCCCGCCGGTTCAGGACACGCCCGCTCCTTCGGCCTGCCGCCGTGCAGCCGGCAAGTCCGGTGGACGCTGCCTACGCCGTGCGCAGTCTTCCGGGCGGGAGACTGCGCCAACGCGCTCAGCCGTTGACCGCGACCTTCGAGATGCGCTGCGGCGACGCCACACCGTAGCCCTGCGCGTAATCCACGCCGAGGTTGCGCAGCATGTTGATGATCTCGGCGTTCTCGGCGAACTCCGCGATGGTGAGCTTGCCGGTCAGGTGCCCGATCTCATTGATCGAGCGCACCATCTCGCGGTCGATCGGGTCGTGCAGGATTTCCTTGACGAAGCTGCCGTCGATCTTGAGGAAATCCACCGGAAAGTGCTTGAGGTAACCGAACGAGGACAGGCCGGTGCCGAAGTCGTCGAGCGCGAAGCGGCAGCCGAGTTCCTTGAGCGCCTGGATGAAGCGGTTGGCCTGGGAGAAGCTGGCGATCGCCGCTGTCTCCGTGATCTCGAAGCAGATCTTCGAGGCGTCGATGCCGCTGCGGTGAAACTGGTCGATCACGAACGGCAGGAACTTGTCGTCACCGAGGCTCTGGCCGGAGAGGTTGATCGAGCACAACGCCAGGCGCTCGCGTTCGTCCGCCTCGGACACCAGCCAGCGCAGCGCATTCTCGATCACCCAGCGGTCGATCGCCGGAGTGAGGCCGTAGCGCTCCGCGGCATTGATGAAGTTGTCCGGCGAGACGATCTTGCCCGCCTCGTCCTTCATGCGCAGCAGCAGTTCGTAGTGCGCCCCGGGATCCGGCTTCTGCAGCGGCTGGATCGTCATGCGATACAGCTCGAAGCGCGATTCCTCGAGCGCGTTGTTGATGCGCGCCGCCCACTGCATCTCGCGGCGCCGGCGCATCAGGTCGATGTCGTTCTCCTGGAAGCTGTACACGCGGTTGCGTCCCGCCTCCTTCGCCGCGGCGCAGGCGCTGTCGGCCGCGGACAGCAGCGCCGCGACGTCCTCGCTGTCGCCGGTGATCGGCACCACGCCGACACTGCAGCCGAGACGGAAGGTGCGCTCCTCCCAGACGAACTTGTAGTTGCGGATCGTCTCGCGCAGCGAGTCGGCCATGCGCAGCGCCTCGTCGAGCGAACAGCTCTCGAGCAGCACCGCGAACTCGTCGCCGCCGAGCCGGGCGAGCGTGTCGCGCCAGCGGATCTTGGTCTTGAGCAGCGCGCCGACCTGGCCGAGCAGCGCGTCGCCGGCGCTGTGACCGCAGGTGTCGTTGATGATCTTGAACTGGTCAACGTCGATGTGGCACAGGGCGTACGACGTCTCGCGGGCCCGCGCGCTGCGCAGCGCCCGTTCGAGGCGAGCTTCGAACTCGCGCCGGTTGACGAGGCCCGTGAGGATGTCGTGACTCGCATGGTAGGAGAGCTTGCGGTTCAGTTCGCGGCTCTCGCTCACGTCGTGGAACACCAGCACACCGCCCGACACCGCACCCGAGCCGTCGCGGATCGGCGAGGCCGTGCTCTCGATGTACATCTCGTTGCCGTCGCGCTTGATGAGCAGCGTCGGGCGCACCGACTTGATGGCGCGGCTGCGCCGGATCGCGACGGACAGCGGATTCTCCAGCGGTTCGCAGGTCTCCTCGTGGAAGCCGCGGAAGATGTCGTCGATGTGCCGGCCAGCCGCCTCCTCGAACCGCCAGCCGGTCAGCTCCTCGGCCACCGGATTGAGGTACTCGATCAGCAGGTGCGCGTCAGTGGTGATCACGCCGTCGCCGATCGACTGCAGCGTAATCTGCGCGCTCTCCTTCTCCTTGAACAGTGCGTCCTCGTACAGCTTGCGCTCGGTGATGTCGAGCTCGACCCCAACCAGGCGCCGCAGCCGGCCGCTCGAATCCACGCGCGCCTTGGCGCGACTCACCACCCAGCGCCACTCGCCGTTGGTGTGGCGCATGCGGTGCACACTCTCGAACATCGGCGTCTTGCCCGCGATGTGGTCGCGGATCGCCGCCTGCACGCGCGCCATGTCGTCCCGGTGCACCAGCCGGCGCCAGTCCGGCGACACGTGCGGCTCGTGCTCGTCGTAGCCGAGCATCGTGCGCCAGCGCGGCGAGAACCAGACGCTGTTGTTCTCGACGTCGAAATCCCACATGCCGTCATTGGCACCGGGCAGCGACAGCTCGTTGCGCTCCTCCAGCCGCGCCAGGTGGCGCTGCACGCGCAGCCGCTCGAGGCCCGTGGCGAAGCTCGCGCCGATCAGCTTGAGCAGCAGGTGCAGGTTCGCGTCCCAGCCCTGCCGCGGCTGCGAGGAGCACAGCGCCAGGAAACCGCAGGCCCGGCCGTTGAGCGAGAAGCCGCACGCCAGGACGGAACGGATGCCGAGCTCGGCAAAGCGCGCGGCGTCGGTCGCAAGGTCGTGCCGCGGCGCGAGCGTGTCGCGGATCTCGATGATGCGCAGGTGCTCAAGGCCGTGAGCCAGCACGGGCAGCCGCTCGAGCGCGTCGCCCTTCATCACCTGCGGATCAAACGGAGCGAACAGCGCCGTGGCACTCGCCACCCGCTCGACGATCTTCTTGTCCAGGTCGAACAGCGCGATGCACATGGCATCCACGCCAGTGGCATCGCGCAACGCGTCCAGGTTGCGCTTGACGCAGCTGTCGCCGCCTTCGCTCGTCAGGCCCTGGAAATCGACGGCCACTTTGGTGGCCAGCACGTCCAGCCCGACGGACTGGCGGCTGCCACTGCCAAAAACGACTTGGGTGGAAAGGAAGTCCGTCCCGTCCTGCTCGTCGCCGCTCTCGGGTGGGGAGATGGCCATCTCGTTCGCTGGGACCCCTTCCTGTTCGCCTCAGTGTGCCAGTCCCGCCACGCCTGCAGCGGAACAGCTCCACATATTTAGAATGCTTTTCGGCCAATCGCTTGCGGCGCATTCTGGCATAGTATCTCAGGATTTCAAGCTAACTATCTGTATTTAAAGAGGCATTCGGCGGGACGTACAGACGTGCACGGTTGGCATCGCCCTGCTTCGCGCACTCAGCATCCGGCGCGCCGGAGACGAGAAACCAGTGCTGTCGATTGGCGCGGCCAAGATCGATGGCCTGCGCCTGCGAAAAGCACGCCTCGCGGGTGCGGCGCTCCACCAACAGTGCACGGCCGGGGCGCTCCGCCAGCCAGGCAGCCGCGTCCGATGCCTCGACCTCCCGCTCGCGCCAACGCGCGTGACCGAAGTTGAAGCTCGGCCGGCGCAGCTCGAGCAGATACTGCTCCTTGGCACTGGCCAGCCCGAGCTCGGGAAATGCGGCACTCGCCTGCTCGACTCGCTCCATGAAGGCCCGGCCGGAGCGCACCGAGTCGATCCGCGGATAGATGACGTATCCGACCGTGACCAAGATGGCAGCCAGCACGCCGGCATAGGCGAGCCAGCCGTCCCGCACCCGCAGCAGCGCCAACGGAATGGCGCCAAGCACCGCAGCCACCGCCAGCGGCATCACCGGGTGCACCTCGAAGTCGCGGACGATGCGCTCCGCCGCCCTGGCATCCACGGCGAAATACACGGCCGCAATCGCGGCAATGGCGACCAGGGCCGTTGCGAGTCCGAACGCCAGCCGCCGCGGTCCCCGTGCCCGGAGCAATTCCGGCAGCCACGGCGCAGCAGCCATCGCCAGCGCCGGCACCGCCGGCAGCACATACAGTCCGCGCTTGCCGGCGCTCAGGCTGAAGAACGCCACGACCATCACGACCCAGGCGAGCAGTACCGCCACCCAGGTGTCGCGTGCGCGCAGCGCTGCACGCCAGCGCGGCCACAGCCATGGCAGGAGCGCGACCAGTGGCAGCCACAGTACCGGGATGACATTGGTCAAGTAGTACCAGAACGGCTCGTGGTGGTGCCAGGCGTCGGCGTAGCGCGTCACGGTCTGCTGGAACAGGATCTCGTTGCGGTAAGCGAGCAGGTCGCCGCCCGCCGACGTGGCGAGCATCATCGGCACGAACCACAGCCCGATGGCAACGAGCAGCGCGGCCGCGCCGGGCAACGAGAGGGCGCCGATGCCGCTGACCGTCGTCGGCCAGCCACGTCGCGCGAGAATCGTGAACGGGACCAGGGCAAGCAGCGGCAGGAACCCCACGCCCTTGGTGATCACGCCGAGTCCGGCCACAGCCCAGCCGGCGATGAACCAGCCGGGCGCCGGCCCCAGCAGCACGTGTCGCAGCAGGCCGTAGAGGCCGAGTGTGGTGAGGAAGCAGAGTACGCCGTCGATCTGCGCGTGCCGCATCTGCCAGGTGAACTGAAACGTGAGGAGCAGCAGGAACGCACCCGCGAGCGCCACCTCGCGGCCACGCACACGGCGCAGCAGGTCGTAGACGAGCAGCGTCGCACCGATGCCGGCGAACAGCGACGGCAGCAGGAAGCCGATGCGCATCGAGCCGGTGAGCGCCATCGCCGTGGCTAGCAGCCAGAAGAAGAACGGCGGCTTGTCCGCATAGAGGTCGCCGCCCACGCGCGGCATCAGCCAGTCGCCGCTGCGCAGCATGTCCTGAGCGACGAGCGCGAAGCGCGGCTCGTCCGCGGGCCATGGATCGCGCAGGCCGAGTCCGGCTCCCATGAGAAGCAGGGCGAGCGCGACCAGGCCGCACACGTCGAGCAGCGTATCGCGAGAAGAGACCCTTCCCGGCCGCAGCAGACGCTCCAGGATGCTCTGGGAGACAGTGCCTGCCGCGGTCACTCAGGCGTCCTCATCAGCCCGGATGCGCGGGGAGGCGCGGCGGATCAGCCACATCACGCCAAACAGGTCCACGATGCCGACCCAGAGCCGGTTGTGCAGGCCGTACTTCGACTTGCCGCGGGTGCGCTCGCGGTGATTGACCGGCACCGAGATCACCTCGTAGCCCTCGCGCTGGTACAGAGCCGGCATGAAGCGGTGCATGTGGTTGAAGCGCGGCATGTCGAGGAACACCGCCCGGTCGAACACCTTGATGCCGCAGCCCGTGTCCGGCGTGCCGTCGCGCAGCAGGCCGCCGCGCACGCCGTTCGCGACCCGTGAAGACAGGCGCCGGAGCCAGGAGTCGCGGCGGGTCGTGCGGTTGCCCATCACGAGCTTCAGACGGGGCGACGCCGCCTGGCGCATGGCATCAAGGAGACTCGGGATGTCGGCGGGGTCGTTCTGGCCGTCGCCGTCGAGCGTCGCGATCCACGGTGCGCGGGCCTCGCGCACGCCTGTGGCAACGGCCGCGCTCTGACCGGAGCGCACCGCGTGGCGAATGAGGCGAATCTCCGGCATGCCGTCCGCGCGCGCGGCGCGCACGGCATCCGCCGTGCCGTCCGTGCTGCCGTCGTCCACGAAGATGGTCTCGTAGCCGTAGCGGTCTTCGAGCGCAGCATGGATTTCACGCGCCAGCGGCAGGACGTTGTCCTGCTCGTTGCACACGGGGATGACGACCGACACCTCGGGATGCGGGGCCGGCGCGCGCTGCTGGATTGAAGTCAAGGTGAGGACCCGGCTGGGAGGGCGCTAGTATAGACGCAGCGACGCCGGCGGACAGGAAGCGACCCGGCTCCAGCGTCAACCATTGCCGGAAGCAGCCCTTGAGAGACAGCCTCGACCAGCCGCACCCGCGTACGACAGACGCCCAGCGCCTCGGTTGGGCGCTCGCCATCACCGGTACCTTCATGCTGCTCGAGATAGCGGGCGGACTCCTGTCCGGGTCGCTCGCCTTGCTCGCCGACGCCGGCCACATGCTGACCGACACGGCCGCGCTCGCCCTCGCGTGGCTCGCGGCACACGTCGCACGTCATTCGAAGGCGACGCACCGGGCCCACGGTCACCACCGCGCCCAAGTGCTCGCGGCATTCGTAAATGCCCTGGCGCTGCTCGGCGTCGTTGCATGGATCCTCTGGGAGGCGGTCCAGCGCGTGCTCGAACCGCGCCAGATCGCAGGCGCGACCATGCTAGGTATCGCGCTGCTGGGGCTGCTCGCCAACGCGGCGGTACTGCGCGTGCTCAAGGATGACCACGATTCCAACCTGAACGTCTCGGCCGCACGCCTGCACGTGCTCGGCGACCTGCTCGGCTCGATCGGCGCGAGCATCGCGGCCGTCGTGATTCTCACGACCGGGTGGACACCGATCGACCCGCTGCTGTCGGTGCTGGTGGCGCTGCTCATCGTGCGCAGTGCCTGGACGCTGCTCATGGAGTCAACTCGCATGCTGGTGAAGCGCGATGCGGACACCGGGGTCCCGGCGGCGCAACCGGCCAGGCGCAGCGATTGCCCGGAAGAGACCTGATGAGCGACGAACCGGTCCCGCCCGAGCAGGAGCAACTGCGCAACACGCTGTACCGCAAGGTCACGCGCGGCAACCGGCGGCTGACCCGTGGCCGCCTGCTCGTCTATCGCATTGCCGTCGCCATCGCCTGGCAACTGGTGAGGTTCTTCTGGGCGACCTGCCGGGTGCAAGACGCTCCCGGACTGGAACGCGCTCGTGCCGCCGTCCGGGAGTCCCGCTCGGTGATCCCGGTGTATTGGCACCAGCACATGCTGTTCGGCGTGCGCGCACTTCTCGACCTGCAGCAGGATGGTCTCAAGATCGGCTTCCTGATCAGCCCTTCGGTGGACGGTACCGCACCCGCGATGCTGGTCGGGCGCATCGGAGGCCACGTCATCCGCGGGTCCTCCACACACACTGGTGCGCGGGCACTGCGCGACTTCTACGAGACCATCGTCAAGCAGGAAGTCTCGCCGGCGCTCACCCCGGACGGGCCGCAGGGCCCATTGCACGAGTTCAAGCCGGGTGCCGTGCTGCTGTCGCAGCTCACCGGCAAGCCGATCCTGCCGGTCAGCGTCGCGGCCTCCCGCACCTTTCGCTTCCCCACCTGGGACAGGTTCGAGCTGCCGCTGCCATTCAGCCGCGTCGTGATCGCGTACGGCGAGCCGGTACGCATGCCGCGCGGCCTGGAGGCCGACTCGCTCGCGCGCATGCAGACGCAGATGCGGCAGCGGCTCATGGATTTGCAGGCCGCAGCGCGCGCAGCGCTGCAGCGGTGACCGCGCACAAGGATGGCTGTCCCCAGTCCCCCCGCCCCTTTCCTTCCTACTCCATCACCACCACTTGCTGCACCGGCTCCCGCGTCGCGATGCGGGCCAGGCAATCCGGCGACAGTGCGACGCTGCGCGTGTAGACGACCTGATCGGCCAGTTGTGCCGTCGCGAGATCGGCGGAGAGGCGCACGTCAGGGGCCGCGCGCACGCCGCAACCGATCGCCTTGAGCGCTGCCTCAGTGGCCGCCCACCGCTCGAGCGCATCGCGACCTCCGCGTGCTGCGCCGAGGTCTTCGACGTCGATCCCGAGTTCGCAGCGATCGCTGAGCGCGACGGCCACCCGCGAAGTGGAATGCGAGATGCTGAACCACGGCCCGCCCTCGAGATACGGCTTGCGGTCGAGCGGGAAGCGCAGGTGCGACAGATCGAGCGGTGCCCCGCGCAGCCGCGCAAAGCCATCGCGGAGCAGTTCGAGACCGCGCAGGCTGGCCGTCCGCGCGGCGTAGTCGCGGCGCTCGAGCTCGAGCCTGCGCGCGTACGGCAGACGCTCCAGCAGCGCGGAAGCGCCCGCGGCATCCAAGTGCCCCGGTCGCGCGGCGTGAAGTACGATTACATCGGTCATCCGCGGCGATTCTCCACGCGCGCCTTGCGTCGCGCCACCCGGCGGGACAGGAGCAATGCGGCGAGACCCGCGGTTCGATCGGCCCCGTCCTGCTCCGTGGCTATCCGCCGCGACGCACCGACGTCCTGAGCGCGCTCGTGGTGCACCGTCCCCCGGCAATCTGGGAGAATGCGCAGACATTCGATCCTGACCGGGAGGCGCGCATCACCCTGCGCCCGGGGCAGGAACCGTACATGCGAGCGGAAAAGCGATGATCCAGTACCAGACACTCACGGAAATGCTCGACCACCGCAGCCGCGGCACGGGCGCCATCGGTTACCTCGAGGGTGAGGGGGCGGAGAAGACGCTGCCACTCGCGAAGCTGCGCCAGCGCGCGCTCGGGATCCTCCATCACCTGCAGCGCATCGGCGCCCGGCCGGGCGACATGCTGATTCTGCACGTGGCCAGCAACGAGCAGTTCGTCGATGCCTTCTGGGCGTGCCTGTACGGCGGCATCGTGCCCGTGCCGGTGGCCGTGGGCATCAGCGACGAGCACAAGCAGAAGCTGCTGCGCATCGCGAAGCAGCTGGGCAACCCGCTGCTCTACACCGACCGCAAGCTGCGCGAGCGGCTTGCGGCGTTCGCGGCGACGCAGGGTGAACCGGCAGCGTGGACCGCGCTCAAGCCCCGCACCTTCCTCATCGACCAGCTGGACGACATTTCGCGCGAGGGCACTCCGGCGCGCGTCACCAGCGAGCAGACGGCGTTCATCCAGTTCTCGTCGGGCTCGACCAGCGAGCCCAAGGGCGTGGTATTGACCCACGGCAACATCCTTGCGAACGCCGAGGGCGCGCGCCAGGGGGCGGGCTTCAGCGAGGCAGACACGTCGCTCAGCTGGATGCCGCTCACCCACGACATGGGCCTGATCGGGTTCCACCTGATGATGATGTATGCCGGCGTCCGCCAGTACCTCATGCCGACCGACCTGTTCGTACGACGCGCGCTGCTGTGGATGAAGTTCGCATCCGCCAAGCGTGTCACCCTGACCTGCTCGCCGAACTTCGGCTATCGGCATTTCCTGCGCGCGCTGGGCGACAGGACGCTCGAGGACGTGGACCTCGCCACCATCCGGTTGATCTTCAACGGCGCCGAGCCGATTGCGGTGGAACTGGCCGAGGAGTTCCTGCAGCGCCTGGCGCGCCATGGCCTGCGCCACAACGCCATGTTCCCGGTGTACGGGTTGGCCGAAGCGTCGCTGGCGGTGAGCTTCCCGGCGCTCGGTTCCGACTATCGCTACATCACCGTCGATCGCCGCTCCCTCGGCGTCGGTGCGAGCGCGCGGCACGTCGCGGCCGACGACCCGAACGCGCTCAAGCTGATGTGCGAGGGCAGGCCGATCCCCTACACGAGCGTCAAGCTGGTGGACGATTCAGGCGCAGACGTCGGATCCGGCCGCGTCGGTCACCTGCTCATCAGGGGCGACAACGTCACCCGCGGCTATTTCCGCAACCCGGAGGCCAATGCGGCGGCAATCAGCGCGGACGGCTGGGTCCGCACGGGCGATCTCGCGCTCTGGCACGACGGCGACCTGCACGTCACCGGAAGGTCGAAGGAAATCATCTTCGTCAACGGCCAGAACTACTATCCGCACGACCTCGAAGCGGTGGTGCAGCACGAGGCCGGCCTCGAACTGGGCAAGGTCGCTGCCGCCGGCGTGCGCAACCCGCACTCGCCCACCGACGACCTCGTGCTGTTCGTGCTCCACCGCAGCGACATGGCCGACTTCCTGCCGATCGCGACCAAGGCGATCCACCTGGTCAACGAGCACGCGGGCGTTGAGGTGGCGCGCGTGGTGCCGGTGAAACGCATCCCCAAGACCACGAGCGGCAAGCTGCAGCGCACCGCGCTCGCGAAAGCCTACGAAGACGGCGAATTCGCCGCCGAGATCGCCGAATTCGATGCCGCATGGGAGGCGAAGCACGGCCACGGCCGCGCGGCTGCCGGCCAGATCGAACAGCAGCTCAAGGCGATCGTGGACGACGCCTTGCCGGGCAAGCATGTCGATGTGGACGACAACCTGTTCGACGTTGGCGCGAGCTCGCTGTCCCTCATCCAGATCCACGAGAAGATCGACGAGCTCTACCCCGGGGTGGTGGACCTCACGGAGCTGTTCGACTTCCCCACGGTGAGCCAGCTGGCGAAGCACCTGCAGACGAAGCTCGGCGAACAGGCATAAGCCGGGACGGTCGGTGGGTGAATGGCGGCGGCCGGTCACCTGGCCGGTGCACCCGGTCGGCGCAGCGGCCGTTCCGCCCGCGCATTGACCGCTGACCGCTATTCACCAACGGCGGCCCTGCTCTTCAACGGCTTCCACCGCCGGTGCGTCCACCACCAGCCGGCGGGGTCCTCGCGGATCCACGCCTCCAGCGCGCGGGCGTAGCGAGTCGTGACCTCACCGTGGGGCAGCTTGCCGCCCGGGTCGTTGAGCGGCTCGATCGTCAGTGAGTAGCGACCCCGCTCGATGCGCCGCATCCGCACGTTGCACACCTGCGCACGGAGCGCTCGCCCGAGCAGTTCCGGGCCCATGTAGAAAGCCGTGTTCTGCCCGAGGAACTCAATCCAGTGCTTCTCGGGGCTGCTGCGCGGCACCTGATCCGCCAGCAGGCCGATGCCGCCCACGTTGCGCATGCGCGCGAGTTCCTGCAGCACGGACTTTGCCGCAACGAGCCGGGCGCCGAACCGCGTGCGAAGGTGACGCAGCCAGCGGTCGGTGCGGGGATTGCGCTGGGGCTTGTAGAGCGCAACCAGCCGCTCACCGAGTTCCAGCGACACGCGCTGCAGCATCCACTCCGAGTTGCAGTGATGGGCGCCCACCAGAATTACCGGCCGCTGCGCGCCGGCCGGCGGCAGCAACTCCGGATTCGTGATCACGACCCGCTGGCGCAGCTCGTCGGCACCGATGTGGTTCGAGCACAGCACCTCGGCGGCGACTTCGCCCTGACGGCGCACGAACTCCCGCTCGACTTCCCTGATGTGCTGCCGCGACCAATCCGGAAACGATCGCTCCAGGTTGCCGCGGACCACGCTGCGGCGCAGCCCGAGCAGCCGGAACGCGACCCACGCGGCCAGCCCGAACAAGACGTAGCTGACACGCAGGCGCAGACTGTCAGTCATACAGGCGCTTGGGCCGTTTCCAGCGGTTGTAGGCCCAGAAATACTGCGCCGGATGCTCGCGGATCTGCCGCTCGAGCGCGCTCACATAGGCACGCAGGACCTGGTCGGGATCGAGCCTTTCCCCCGGGGATGCCAGCGGCACGAATCGCGCAACATAGCGCCCTCGGCCGTCCGGCCGCATCGCGACGAAGACGGGATCGAAACCCAGCTTGGCGCCGATCCAGCCCGGGCCCTGGAAGAACGAGGTGTCCTGGCCGAAGAACGGCAGCCAGGTCTGCCTGTCGCTCCTGGCCGAGGGCGACTGGTCGGCCAGCATCGCAAGCAGCTTCACCTGTCCGCGCTGAGCAATGAGGTGCTGCACGATGTCCTGCGCCGGGACCATGGTTGCGCCGAAGCGGACGCGCATGTCGCGAGCCCATTTGTCCGCGCTGGCCAGTGCAATCGGCTTGTACGGCGCGACCAGCGGCTGCCCGAGGCGCCGGGAGCATTCGAGCAGCAGCCATTCCCAGTTGCAGTGATGCGCGGCGAGCAGGAGCACCCGGCGACCACCGGCCAGTGCGTCACGCACGAGGGCGGCGTCCTCGAAACGCAGCCGCTGCTCGAGTTGCTCAGGTGCCATGCGGGCTCCGTGCAGGAACTCCGCGACCAGCCGGCCGAGGCCGGCATAGAACTCGCGCGCGATGCCCCGCCGCTCGGCCGCATCCGTGTCGGGCAGGCAGCGTGCGAGGCCGTCGGCGACCAGCCCGCCGCGCCAGCCCGCGATTCGCAGGATCCAGGCGACCGTGCCGCAGAGCCCGTACAGCAACGGCAGCGGCAGGAACGACAGAAGGTGCAACAGCATCCGTTCAAGCCAGCGGCCGGAGGCCGGGAGCCGCAGTGCACCTGAGGAAACTGGTGCCGGAGGAGGGACTCGAACCCCCGACCCATCGCTTACGAAGCGATTGCTCTACCAGCTGAGCTACTCCGGCAGGAGGGGCGCGAAGTATACGGATTCGGTCCCCGCTCGTGAAGCTCAATCCTTGCGGCGGACCCGGATCACGACGTCCACGCTCTCGATCTCGGTGCCCGGTGGCAGCGGCGGCAGGTTGGCGAACGAGAGGTCCTCCGGCCGGATGTCGGTCATCTCGCCGGTGTCCATGTTCTGGAAGTGGTGGTGCGGAGTCATGGTCGAGTCGTACACGCAGCGTTCCGGGTCTGCGTGAATCTCGCGAGCCAGACCCTGCTCCACGAACAGGTTGAGCGTGTTGTACACGGTCGCCTTCGACACGTGGCCGGCCGAACCGCGCAACGTGGCCAGGATCTGCTCGGCGGTGAGGTGCCGCGGCGCGGTGAGCAGGATCTCGGCCAGCTTCAGGCGCTGGCTGGTGGGCCGGATGCCGTGCTGCTCGAGGATCAGGCGCGCGCGGGCCGTGGTGTCCGTGGTGGCGGGTGCGGGCGTTGACATGGCCTGAATTATACGAGGTCCAAGGTCCCCGGACAGCATTTCGGCGCCAATCCGCCACGAATGCCGACGGCGGACCCCGGGTGGCCAGGCCTACCCTCCTCGACCAGGACACCGCATCGAGGGCGTGCCATGGACCGGCCACGGGGCTTCACCCTGCCCGAACTCGTCTTTACGCTCGCAATCGCCATCGGGCTGCTGGGTTGGGGCATCCCGGCCTTTCGCGACCTGCAACTCAACGCCGCGCGTACCCGGGAGGTCAATCAGTTCATCCAGGCCGTGTACCTGGCCCGCAGCGAGGCCATCAAGCGCAATGGCGTGGTCAGCCTGTGCCCGAGCCTGGATGGCGAGCTCTGTGCGAGCACGGGCACGCCCTGGCAGCGGGGGTGGATCATTTTCGTGAATATGGACCGGGACTCCCCCGCGGTTCGGGATCTCGGGGAGGAATTGCTGCGCGTCTACGCCCCATGGGACCGCGGCGCCGTCAACGCCAACCGGACGACGCTGTCGTTCCGTCCGTTCGGACAAGTGGGCGTCACGGCCACGTTCACGTTCTGCGACGACCGCGGTTCGAAGGCCGCGCGGGCCGTCATCATCAGCCAGACCGGCCGTCCACGCGTCTCGGACCGCAGCGCGTCCAACACCGCGCTAGTGTGCATTTAGTCAAATTCCGCTGCCGCTTGTCGGGTGGGACAGGCCGCTCGTCGGGCAGGCGTGGCCCGGCGCGTCGTGGCTCGTATGCTTCGTCGTGCCATGAAAGCGAAGCAATCCGGTTTCACGCTCATCGAGCTGATGGTCACGGTCCTGGTGCTCGCGGTCCTGCTCGGGATCGGGGTGCCGAACTTCAGGGATTTCATCCGCAACAGCCGCCTCACAGCAGCAGCCAATGACCTGCTTGGCGACCTGAACCTGGCCCGTTCGGAAGCTGTAAAGCGGCGCGTTGCGGTGACGCTGTGCAAATCCACAAACGGCACATCGTGCGACACCGATGCGACGACGGCGTTCCGGCGCTGGATCGTGTTCGTGGACGATGCCAACCCGGTCGTCGTCAACCCGACCAACGACGGCAACGGCGCTGTCGAGACCGGCGAGGCTCTCCTCAGGGACAGCTCCATCTCCGGTGCAATCCCCTCTGCTCTGGCTGTGGGACGCCGCATCGTGTTCCTGTCGTCGGGCTTTCCGAGCACCGACAACGCCAACGGCCTGACCCGCATTCTGTTCTGCGATGCCCGACGCAGCGCGATCAGCGTTGGTGGCGAGTCCGCGGCGCGCGGGGTTGCCATTGCGCCGACCGGCCGCGCTGCCGTGGTACGCGACAAGACGAAGATTGATGCGACCGTGGCAAACGGTGGATTCGGAGGCTGCCCATGATGCGCAGTACCAGACGTGCGCGGCCAGGCCCGCCGCGCCGGGCTGATGGCTTCACCCTGGTCGAGGTGCTGATTGCACTGCTGGTGCTATCGATCGGCATGCTTGGCATCGCCGCGCTGTACCTTGAAAGCCTGCGCGCCAGCCGCTCGGCGCTGGTGCGAACTCAGGCCGTCACGCTCGCCGCGGACATTGCGGATCGCATGCGTGCCAACCGCAATCCCGAGAACGCCTATGACTGCGCCGGCACGTGCGAGGCAGGCGAAGGTGGCAACGCGATCGCGGTGACAGACCTGAACGCCTGGCGCACCGCCGTCGCGGTGCAGCTGCCGGGCGGCACGAGTTCCGTGACATACACGGCCGGTGCGGCAAATACGCCGGACGCCTACACCGTGACCGTGAGCTGGACGGAAATCGGCTACACGAACCCGCTCGCCTACCAGCTGCGGGTCGAGATCTGAGGACCGTGCCGTGAAGACGCTAACCCGAGCATTCGCAGACCAGCGTGGCGTGAGCCTGATCGAGCTCATGGTGGCCCTGATCATCGGCCTGTTCCTGATCTTCGGCGCCGTCACGATCTACCAGCAGAGCCGAACGGCATTTCGCACCACTGAGGCGGTCGCCCGGCTGCAGGAAGTGGCGCGACTGGCCTTCGACGTGCTCGAGGCGGACGTGCGCATGGCGAGCTACTGGGGCCTCAACAACCGGGCGGACTACATCATCAATCGTGCTGCGCCGGGAGCCGGCACGCCGGCGCCGTTCACCGCAGACCAGGGTGAGCGAATCAACCAGTGCGGGACAGGCGCGAGCAGCAATTGGGCGATCAACCTCGCCGAATACATCGCCGGTTCGAACAACAGTTTCCCGTACGCGGCGACCTGTGGATCGGTGGGCACCGCCAGCGCCACGTCTGACACGCTGCTGGTCCGTCGGGCGGCGGACGCCGCGCCCGCCTCACTTGACCCGGACCGCATCTACCTGCAGACCAGCCGCATCCAGGGCACGATGTTCGTGCCGTCCTCCGGCTGCACCAGTCCGACGAATCCAGCCTGCATTCCTCCCGCCTACGCGCCTCCCGCCTCGCAGTCGCGGGCCCTCGTCGTCCACGGCTACTACGTTGCGACCAGCTCCACGTTCCGTACGGACGTGCCGGCGCTGCGTCGCAAGTCCTTCGGCAACGTGAACGCCGCCATCGCTGCCGATGCGGTGACCGACGAGGAAATCGTGCCGGGCGTCGAGGACCTGCAGGTGCGCTTCGGCGTCGACACCAACGGCGACACGAACGTCGACCAGTACGTCAACCCGGGATCGGTCCCGGCGGGCGCGGATGTCATATCGGCGACGATCTGGCTGCGCATCCGCTCCGAGGATCGCGAGATCGGTCACGTGGACGGCAGGACCTACCAGTATGCCGACATGACCTCGGCATGGACGCCGCCGAACGACAACTATCGACGCATCGTCGTGTCGAAGACGATCCAGTTGCGCAACACACGCGTATGAACCCGATGCACACCAAATCGATGAATCACTCTCGTGCCAGACCACGCCGCCAATCCGGTGCGGCGTTGGTCGTCGGCCTGCTGCTGCTGCTTGTGCTGACGATCCTGGCGATCTCCGGCATGACGACCGCCACGCTCGAACTGCAGATGGCCGGCAACGAGCAGTATCAGGAGCGCGCCTTCGAGGCCGCGGAAGCCGGCGTCGCGCAGGCCATGGCGACCGGAGTGTTCACGACGGACCCCGCCGCGATCGCTGCACAGTACAACGACCCGACGTCCTCCGAGCCGACACCGAAGCGCGGCCAGGGGACCCAGATTGCCAACTGCCCCGACCAGTCCAGCGACCCGGCCGGCCAGTGCGAGTATTTCATTCGCTTCGACCAGGCCGCTGGCGTCACGCCGGTACCGGGCGGCGGCTACAGCCTCGGCACGGGCCTGCAGGCCTATCACTTCGTCGTGGACTCAGTCGGCGTTGCCGAACGCAGCGCGCAATCCGAGCACACGCAGAGCTTCTACATCATCGGCCCGGGTGGAACCTGACAATGCGCATCGAGAACAGCGCTCGCATCGCCCGCTGCGGCCACCATTCGAGGTGTTCAATGAGCACGCTCCACAAGGCTTCCTGTTCCGCGGCCCTGGCCGCACTGGCGGTCGCGGCCGGGCTGAGCTCGCCAATCGCGCGGGCGGACGACACCGAGGTCTTCTTTACGCCGGTCTCGGCCAGCGACAAGGCGAACATCCTGTTCATCCTCGACAGCAGCGCAACCATGGGTCTGTACGTCGGTGAGCGCATCCGCTGGGACGCGGCCACGAACTGGATTGCGAGGGCGCAGGCCGAGGTGGATCCGGCGTTCAGCTGCGACCCCACGCGCCTGTACTGGACTGCGGGCTCGCTGCCGCTCACGACGACGGCGAGCGGCAAGCAGACCGTCGACTGCAGCACGATGCCGTACATCGACCTCAATCTCGCGGACCCGAATGACCTGACCAGGAACAAGTTTGTCTGCAAGACTGCGTTGAACCTGCTCCGTGCCAGCGGCTCGCCCGGCTACGTGACGCAGGGCCTGATCGCGCAGTACGACAAGACCTCCGCCCAGCAGAACAACAAGCAGTGGCGCCGGATGCAGGGTCTCAACAACAACGGCTCCATCACGCTGGCCGATACGCGCCCGTCGTGGATCACCGAGTGCCTCGCGGACGACGGCATTCACGGCGTCGACGACACCCTTGGTGGACCGTCCCGCCCCAACAACGAAACAAACGAGGGTTTCGGCAACGACACCAGCCCGGCGAACAACTCCGTCTACACCAAGGCGAAGGGCGCCTTTCTGGGCAGCTTCACGTTCTACACCGCAAACCGGCTCGGCTTTGAAGCCGTGCTGGCCAATAGCCCGGTGGTCCCCGGCAGCCAGACCCGTCTTGAGGCGGTGAAGGACGCGCTCGCGACGATGGTCACCACCGTCGACGGCGTGCGTGTCGGCCTGATGCGTTTCGACAACAACGCGGGCGCGTCCAAGGGCGGCATGGTCGTTCAGGAGATGATCGACATTACCGCCGGCAAGTCCGAGATCCTGTACACGCTCGATGGCCGCACGGTGTGCAGCAAGACGCAGCCCTCCGACTGCCAGGAGATCTTCGTGCCCGCGGACAAGAAATCCATGGGCGAGTCGTTGTGGGAGGCGTACCTCTACTACGCCGGAGGAAACGTTGACTTCGGCATGAGCACCAACCTCAAGCCGACGATTCCGTTCACGAGCGTCCCGGATTCCATGGTTGACCCGAGTTCGTCCCAGCCGAAATACAAGAGCCCTGTCACGGAGTGCGGCAAGAACTACATCGTGCTGCTGACCGACGGCCTGACGGAGCAGGACAACAGCCGCGACGTGAGCGGCATTGCCGCACTGCCGAACTTCAGACTCACCCCGGAAGTCAAGGACTTCGGCACCGCCAATGCCAAGTGCGACGTCGAGGAAATCAAGGCGGGCCCGACCAGCAGCGATTGCGTGGACGACCTGCCGGCATGGATGTTCCGCAACGACGTCAATCTGGCTGTCCCAGGCACGCAGAACGTCAAGACCTACACGATCGGCTTCGACCTCGGCAACACGCAGCTCGACCTGGCTGCGCGCGCGGTGTTGCGCGATGCCGCGCGTCGCGGCGGCGGTGAGTATTACGACGCTGTCGACAAGGAAGAGCTCGCCGACATCTTCGATGACATCGTGAAGCAGATCCTGGTGGACAATGCCTCGTATACGGCCCCCTCGGTGGCGGTCAACGCGTTCAACCGCACACAGAACCTGAACGACCTGTTCATGTCCGTGTTCAAACCGGCGCTGGGCTATCGCTGGCTGGGCAACGTCAAGAAGTATCGGATCACGTCCGAGGGCGAAATCGTCGACAACAGCAATCCGCCGAAGCCGGCGGTGGATGCCTCGACTGGCTTCTTCGCGGTCGGCACCAAGAGCTACTGGTCGGACGTGATCGACGGTCCGGATGCGGCCCTGGGCGGGGCGGCTGGTGAGCTGAAGGTCCCGTCGAGCCGCAACATCTACACGAACATCAGTGGCAGCGGCGGCACCCTTGCCGTCGTCGAGTCCGGGACGTTGGCGACCCCGCTCAGCGCCCTGAAGGCGACCGGCGCCGCGGATTTTGCGAACAAGATCCTGTTCGACGCCGATTCGCCGGGCGAGGTGCCGGGAGACTATCCCAGCAAGGCGAACCTGATCGACTGGGCCTATGGCATCGACGTGCAGGACAAGATCGGCACATCCGGCACGATCACGGATGCCCGTCTCGACATGGGCGATCCGCTGCATGCCCGGCCAGCTACGGTCATCTATGGCGGACCCGCTACGGATCCCGATACGACGCTGTTCGCGACCACGAACGACGGCATGCTGCATGCCATCAACGCCAAGACCGGCGAGGAACTGTGGGCGTTCGCACCCGTGGAATTGCTGCCGCGCCTGATCGACCTGTACACCGATGATGGGGTGCCGGCACGCGTCTACGGCCTCGATGGGTCCGTCCGGTCGTACAAGATCGACAACGACCAGGATGGTGTCGTCGAATCGGGCGACCAGGTACTGCTGTTCTTTGGCATGCGGCGCGGCGGCTATCACTACTACGCGCTGGACGTGACCAACAGGCAGCAACCCAAGCTGCTGTGGCGCATTGGCGCCGCTGACGACGCGGACCGGGGGCTCGGCGGCATCACGCCGACATCGAACCGACACCTGCCCGGCGTCGGGCAGACGTGGTCGAGCCCGGTGATCACGCGCATGAACATCAATCGGACCTGGAGCGCGGAAAACCCGAAGCGGCTCGTGGCGGTGTTCGGCGGCGGATACGACCCGGACGTGCAGGACGACAAGACATCGTATGCCGAGGACACCAAGGGCAACCGCATCTTCATCGTCGACGCCATCACGGGAGATCTCGTCTGGCGCGCCGGACCCACGGACGACTCGGGCGCCCAGCTGAAACTGGACAACATGACCAACGCGATCCCGGGCGACGTGCGGTCCTTCGACCTCACCGGCGACGGCTACGACGATCGAATGTACGCGGCTGACCTTGGTGGCCGTATCTGGCGGTTCGACATTGCCAACGGTGCCGCGCCGTCGAGCCTGGTGACGGGTGGTGTGTTTGCGACGCTGGGCGTAGCGGACTCCGGCGGCTCACCGGATGCCGCCAACCGCAAGTTCTTCTACGCGCCGGATCCGTCGCTGGTCCGCAACAGCGGCCGATCGTGGATCAACATCGCGATCGGTTCGGGCGACCGCGAGCGGCCGGTGAGCGACAAGACGGTCCAGAATCGCTTTTTCAGCCTGCGCGACTACAACATCTTCACGCCGGTACCGAAAGACAAGTACCTGAGTGATTGCAGCAGCGAGACTGGCCCGTGCCACCAGATCATCACGGCCGACGATTCGCGCATGGTCAACGTCACGACCGACCTCAATCCGACCCTGCCGGTCAATACGGTCGGCTGGTACATGAATCTCGTGGAGCCCGGTGAGAAGGCGCTGGCGGAGTCGCGCACGTTCCAGAACTCGGTCTACTTCACGACGTACACGCCGCGGCAGCGCAACCGGACGATCGAATGCGGCCTGGCCGTGGGCGTGAGCAAACTGTTCGTGGTCAGCGCCGTGAACGCGAATCCAATCTTCAATTATGACCTGGCGACCACTGGCGCAACGTCACTGTCCGACCGCTCGAAGGACCTGGCGCAGGGTGCCATCGCGCCGGAAGTGGTGTTCATCTTCCCGACACCCCCGAGCACTACCAGCGGGTCGACGCCCGCCTCGGTGCCGCCCGTATGCCTGGTGGGCCTGGAAGCCTGTGGCGCGGGACTGGCGAATCCGCCGGTGCGCACGTACTGGCGCCAGCGCGGCGCGAACTGACGCAATGCGGGCGGCGGCCACTGGCCGTCGCCCGCCGACTCTCGAGAGGGACCGAAGCATGCAGATCCGGATGAAAGGCGTGACGCTCATCGAACTGGTGATCGTCGTCGCAATCGTGGCGCTGCTAGCCTCGATTGCCGTTCCGACCTATCGCAACTACGTGCTGCGCTCGCACCGCGTCGAGGCGAAGACGGCGCTGCTGAACCTGGCCGCCGCGCAGGAGAAGTTCTACCTGCAGAACAACACCTATGCGGCGAACTCGGTGCTCTCGACCGCTCCGCCGACAGGCCTGGGAATTCCGGGCACGACGAAGAACGGCCACTACACGATCGCTATCAACAACGCGAGCACAACGACGTTTGCCGCCACTGCCACGGCGACCGGCACGCAGACGGAGGACACGGATTGCGCCACCTTCGCCATCGATGCACTGGGGGTGAAGAGCGCCACCAAGAGCGGAGGCAGCGCCTCGACGGTCTGCTGGAACTGATCAGGCCGGCCCGGACGCGGCCGGCCCAGGCCGCAGCTCCCGCGGCAGCGCAAACACCACGTTTTCCTCGCGTCCGACCACCTCTTCAGGGCCCTGCCCGCCCCACTCGCGCAGGCGCGCCACGACGCGTTGCACGAGCAGTTCGGGCGCCGACGCACCGGCCGTGACGCCCACGGCCTGCCTGCCTTCGAACCACTCGGGCCGCAGATCCTCGGGGCCGTCCACGAGGTAGCCCGGCTTGCCGTTCTTCTCCGCGATCTCGCGCAGGCGGTTCGAATTCGAGCTGCTGCGCGAACCAACGACGACCACGACGTCGCAGGCCTCGACGAGCTTCTTCACCGCATCCTGGCGGTTCTGGGTGGCGTAGCAGATATCTTCCTTGCGCGGTGTACGCAGGGTCGGGAAGCGCTCCTGCAGCGCCGCCAGCACTTCGGCGGTGTCATCGACCGACAGGGTTGTCTGCGTCACCACGCCCACGCGTCCCGGGTCACGGACATCGAGCCGCCCGACGTCGGCGACGTCCTCCACGAGGCTGATGCGGCCGCCGCGCGAGTCGTCGAACTGCCCCATCGTGCCCTCGACCTCGGGGTGGCCCTCGTGGCCTATCAGGATGACGTCGCGGCCCTCGCGGCCATAACGCGTGACCTCCATGTGCACCTTGGTCACCAGCGGACAGGTGGCATCGAACACGCGCAGGCCGCGGCGGCGCGCCTCCGCCTGCACCGCCTTGGATACGCCGTGCGCGCTGAAGATCACCGTGGCGTCGGCCGGTACTGCATCGAGTTCCTCGACGAACACCGCACCGAGGCTGCGCAGGCGGTCGACCACGAACTTGTTGTGCACGACCTCGTGCCGTACGTAGATGGGTGCGCCAAAGAGCTCGATGGCCCGCTCGACGATGTCGATGGCCCGGTCGACGCCGGCACAGAAACCGCGGGGATTGGCCAGCAGGATCTTCATCGCCGCTCCCGAAATGCATCCAGGATCAGCAGCACGGCGCCGACGGTGATGGCGCTGTCCGCGATGTTGAACGCAGGGAAGTACGAGGCACCCCAGTGCGCGTGGATGAAGTCCACGACGTAGCCGTGCACGGCGCGATCGATGACGTTGCCGAGCGCACCGCCCAGGATCAGCGCCAGCGCGAGCGGCAGCAGCTTCTCGCCGCGCGGCGTGCGCCAGATCCAGACCACCAGCATCACGCTCACGACACACGCGAGGCCGATGAAGAACCAGCGCTGCCAGCCCGACGCCCCGGCCAGCAGGCTGAACGCCGCGCCGGTGTTGTGCAGCAGGGTGAAGTCGAGTACAGGCAGTACTTCAACCCGCTCATACAACTCGAGGAAGCGCGTGACCAGGAACTTGGTTGCCTGGTCGAGTGCGATTACCGCGGCCGACAGCCACAGCCAGGCCGCCGGGTGAGTGCGCTGCACGACCGACGTCATGGCCTCGGGCACGGGCACCGCTTGCTCCTCTGTGCTCATCTCAGGCAAACCGCCGGGTCTCGCCGGCACCGTCGAGATTGACCACGCAGCGGGCGCATAGTTCGGGATGCGCCGCTTCCGAACCCACGTCGGCTCGCTTGTGCCAGCAGCGCACGCACTTGGCCGCCGCCGACGGCCGCACCTGGATCCACAGACCGGTCTCCGCCGCAGCGTCCGCCGGGATGGCATCCACCGGCCGCGCATCCGCGGGATGGACGTGGGCCTCGGACGTGATCAACACGAAGCGCAGCTCGTCGCCCAACGGAGTCAGCGCCGCACGGATGCCGGGCACCGCATAGAGGTCCACCACCGCATCGAGCGGTGCGCCGATGTTGCCCGCGACGCGCAGCCGCTCGAGCTCGCGCAGTACCGCGGCGCGTACCGACAGTACAGCCGGCCAGTCCACGATCGTCGCCGCAGTCTCGCCGGCCGGAAGCGGCGTCCACGTCGTGAAGAAGACGGATTCCGGCCGCTCCCCTGGCATGTGCCGCCAGATCTCCTCCGCCGTGAACGACAGGATTGGCGCAAGCCAGCGCACCATCGCCTCGATGATGCAGTGCATCGCGGTCTGCGCCGAGCGCCGCGGCAGTCCCTGCGCTGGCGTCGTGTACAGCCTGTCCTTGATGACGTCGAGGTAGAAACCGCCGAGGTCCACCACGCAGAAGTTGTGCACCTTCTGGTAGATGAGGTGGAAGTCGTAGTTGCGGTAGGCAGCGATCACTTCGTCCTGCAGCTCGCGGGTGCGGGCGACGGCCCAGCGGTCGAGGTCCACGAGTCCGGTGAGCGGCACGGCATCGCGCGCCGGGTCGAAGCCCGCCAGGTTGCCGAGCAGAAAGCGCGCAGTGTTGCGGATGCGCCGATACGAATCGGACATCCGCTTCAGGATCTCGTCCGACACGCTGATTTCGTTGGCGTAGTCGGTCGAAGCCACCCACAGGCGCAGCACGTCGGCGCCCAGCGTGCTCACCACCTTCTGCGGCGCCACGACGTTGCCGAGCGACTTCGACATCTTGCGGCCCTTTTCGTCCACCGTGAAACCGTGGGTCAGCACGGCCTTGTACGGCGCATGGCCTTTCTGCGCGACGGACGTCAGCAGCGAGCTGTGGAACCAGCCCCGGTGCTGGTCGGAGCCCTCGAGATACAGGTCCGCCGGGTTCAGCACCTCGGGCCGGATCTTGGTGACACAGTGGTGCGAGACGCCGGAGTCCACCCAGACGTCCATGATGTCCGCAACCTTCTCGTACTGCTGCGCCTCGGTACCGAGCAGTCCGTGCGGGTCGAGATCGAACCACGCGTCGATGCCACCCTGCTCCACCAAGTCCGCCACGCGATCGACGAGCTCGGCCGTGCGCGGATGCAGTTCGCCCGTTGCGCGATGCGTAAACAGCGCCAGCGGCACGCCCCAGCGGCGCTGGCGCGAAATGCACCAGTCAGGGCGACTCGCGATCATCCCGGTAATGCGCTGCTCGCCCCAGTCGGGCATCCAGCGGACCTTGCGGATCTCTTCGAGCGCCGCCCGGCGCAGGCCGGCCTGCTCCATGCTGATGAACCACTGCGGCGTGGCACGGAAGATCACCGGCGTCTTGTGGCGCCAGCAGTGCGGATAGCTGTGACGGAACGGCTCGTGATGCAGCAGCGCGCCGCGCTCGCCGAGCACCTCGACGACGCGTGGATTCGCGTCGAATACCTTCTCGCCCGCGAACAGCGGCGTGGTCGACAGGAAGCGGCCGTCATTGCCCACCGGGTTGTCGACGGCCAGGCCATAGCGCTGGCCGACGATGAAGTCTTCCTGTCCGTGTCCCGGCGCCGTGTGCACCGCGCCCGTGCCGCTGTCGGGCGTCACGTACTCGCCGAGGATCACTGGAACCTCGCGCTCGTAGAACGGGTGGCGGAGGCGCAGACCCTCGAGCGCAGCGCCCTTCACGCGCGCCACTTCGCGCGAGCTGGTGACGCCGGCTCGCGTCAGCACCGATGCGGCGAGTCCAGTGGCAAGCAGCAGCACCTCGGCACCGGCCGGCGACTCGACGGCGAGCAACGAGTAGTCGAATTCCGGATGCACGGCCACCGCCTGGTTCGCGGGCAGCGTCCACGGCGTGGTCGTCCAGATCACGACGCTCGCACGCGAGTCCGGCAGCGCGGCCCCACCGAAGCGCCTGGCGAGTTCCGCGCGATCAGCTGCCTCGAAACGTACGTCGATCGAAGGTGAGGTGCGTTCCTCATACTCGACCTCGGCCTCGGCGAGCGCCGAGCGGCAGTCGAGGCACCAGTGCACGGGCTTGTAGCCCTTGTACAGATGCCCGTTGCGGATGATCTGCGCGAAGGCGCGCAGCTGTTCCGCCTCGTAGCGCGGGTGCATCGTCAGGTACGGCTCGGCCCAGTCGCCCATCACGCCGAGCCGGATGAAGTCGCGCCGCTGCACGTCCACCTGCTCGTGCGCGTACTCGCGGCATTTCTGGCGGAACGACTTGGCGTCGAGCAGCCGCGTTTCCTTGCCGCCCGCCTTCTCCACCTGCAGCTCGATGGGCAAGCCGTGGCAATCCCAGCCCGGCACGTAGGGCGCGTCGTGACCGTCGAGCGTGCGCGACTTGACGATGATGTCCTTCAGGACCTTGTTCACCGCATGCCCGATGTGGATCGCGCCGTTGGCGTACGGCGGGCCGTCGTGCAGCACGAACGGCGGCCGTCCCTTCGCGATCTCGCGCAGCTTGCGGTAGGTGCCGTGCTCCTCCCACCAGGCGAGCATCTCGGGCTCGCGGCGCGCGAGGTCCGCCTTCATGGGGAAAGCGGTCTCGGGGAGGTTGACGGTCTGTTTGTAGTCGGCCATTGGGGAGGTGATCGGTGATCAGTGATCAGCGGATGGTGAACCGAGCATCCTGACGGAAATTGCCCTGTCTTTCCACAAGTCAGATGCCCAGCACGGCACGGGCAGCGGCGGCGTCACGGTGCATCTGGGCGACGAGCGCATCGAGCGACTCGAACTTCTGTTCGTCGCGCAGACGGGCGACGAAATCGACGTCGAGGTACTGGCCGTAGAGGCTGCCGTCGAAATCGAACAGGTGGACCTCGAGCAATGGGTCGGTGCCGTTCACCGTCGGCCGGGTCCCCAGGCTCGAGACCGCCGGGTAATCCACCAGTCCGGCGCCGCTCACGCGGACGGCGAAAATGCCCCACAACGGCACGACCTTGCGCTGCAGGGCGAGGTTGGCCGTGGGAAAGCCCAGCGTGCGGCCCAGTTTCTTGCCGAGGCGGACGCGGCCAACCATGCGATACGGCCTGCCGAGCAGGTGCGTCGCGCGATTCAGGTTGCCCTGGTTGAGCGCCTCACGCACCAGCGAACTGCTCACCCGCTCGCCATCGAGCAGGAACTGCCCGACCTCCTCCACCGTGAAGCCGTGCACGGCCCCTGCCGCGCGCAGCGTCTCGATCGTGCCCTCGCGACGGCGCGCAAAGTGAAAATCGTGCCCGACTACCATGTGCCGCACTCCGAGGCCGCGCACGAGCAAACGGTCCACGAACTCGTCCGCACCCATGCCCTGCATGCGGCGGCCGAACCGCAGCACCACGACGCGATCGACACCGTACAGCGCCAGCGCTTCGAGCTTTTCCCGCAGACGCGTGAGGCGCGAAGGTGCGGCCGGCCCTTCGAAGAACTCCCGGGGAGTTGGTTCGAACGTGATCACCACGGCCGGCAAGCCCAGTTCGGTCGCCTTGGCGCGCACCGCTGCGATCATGTGCTGGTGCCCGCGGTGCACGCCGTCGTAATTGCCAATCGTCGCGACGCAACCCCGGTGCCGCTCGAGCAGGTTGTGGATGCCCCGAATCAGTTCCATCAGAGGTACCTGAACCGCCTTGCGACCGTCATTGCGCCGGCGCAGGCGGCGGCGCGGGCGGCCCGGCCGGTCTTACGCGCAGTTCGTGCACACGCATGCCGAGGATGTACAGCGTGCCGAAATAGAGTCCGCCTCCACCGACCACCAGCAGCGTCATCCACTGCGTCCGTGACCAGGCGCCCATGTCGATCCAGCGCTGCGTGTCGCCCGCCAGGAACCAGAGGAACGCGATCATGACGACGTTGCCGGCCAGCACCTGCCACAGCATGCGCCGCCAGCCCGCAGCGTGGTGCAGCACGCCCTGCTTGCGCAGCCCGCGGTACAGCATCGTCGAGTTGTACCAGGCGCCGAGGCCGTTATTGAGCGCGAGCAGCGCGTGCAGCCCCGGGCGCTCCGGGTACAGCAGCGCGAGCGGCAGCACGACGAACAGGTTGAGCCCCATGTTCACGCCCAGCGACTGGATGCCGATGCGCACCGGTGTACGTGTGTCCTGGCGCGCGAAGTAACCGGGCGCCAGCACCTTCACCATGCTGAAGGCCAGCAGACCGGACGCGTAGGCCGTGAGCGCGAGCGAAGCCATGCGCACGTCGTGCTCGTCGAATTTGCCGTAATGGAAGATCGTGACGGTGAGCGGCCCGGACAGCACGATCAGCGCAGCGGTTGCAGGCAACACGACCACGATCACGAGCCGCAACGCCCAGTCGAGCGTGGCTGCGAACCGCTCCGGCGCCTGTGCCGCGTGGTGTGCCGCGAGTCCCGGCAGGATCACCGTCGCGAGCGCGATGCTGAACACCCCGAGCGGGAATTCCATCAGCCGGTCGGCGTAGTACAGCCAGGCGATGCTGCCCGTGGCGAGGAACGAAGCGATCAGCACGTCGAGCAGCAGCGCCACCTGCGACACGGACGAGCCGAAAATGGCGGGCAGCATCAGGTTCCCGATCCTGCGCACGCCCTCGTGGCTCCAGCGCCAGCGCGGCCGCCGCAGCAGTCCCATCTTGACCAGGTACGGCAACTGGAATGCGAGCTGCACCACGCCAGCCACGAACACGCCGATTGCGAGCACGATGCCCGGACGATCGAACGACGGCGCGAGCCAGGCCGCGAACACGATCATGACCAGGTTCATGAGCGTCGACGTCGTCGCCGGCACGGCGAACTTGCCATAGCTGTTCAGGACGCCGCCAGCCAGTGCCGCAAGCGATATGAACAGCATGTAGGGGAAGGTCCACCGCAGCATCTCGACCGTCAGGTCGAACTTGCCCTCGTCCGCCCGGAACCCGGGCGCGAACAGCAGCACCAGCAGCGGCGCAGCGATCACGCCGATGGCGGTCGCGACGGTCAGGAACCAGGCCATGGTGCCGGCAGCCCCGTCCACCAGTTCGCGCACCTCGTCCTGGGTCCGCTGCACCCGGTACTCGGAGACCACGGGCACGAAGGCCTGCGAGAACGCCCCCTCGGCGAACAGCCGGCGCATGAAATTCGGGATCTTGAACGCCACCAGGAAGGCGTCCATGAGCACCCCGGCGCCGAACATCCTCGAATAGACCATGTCGCGCAGCAGCCCGGTCACCCGCGACAGCAGGGTGAAGGCGCCGACGATGCTGGTGCTCTTGAAAAAGCCGCCGCTCAAGCGGGCTCCTCGATGGCTGTCAGGGCTGGGGCGGCCGGGGTGGACGGCATGCCGGCGGCACTATAGCGAGGGTTGACCGGATCCGCATCCTCAGCCAAAATGCGCGGCTCAATTTGGAGACCGAATTCGTGGCGAACATCAAGTCCGCAGAAAAGCGCGCCAAGCAGGCCGTCAAGCGTCGCGCCCACAACATGGCCGCCCGCTCGCGCCTGCGCACCTCGATCAAGAAGGTGCTGAACGCCGTGGACGCCGGCAAGAAGGCCGAGGCGGTCGAGGCGCTCAAGACGGCGCAGCCGGTCATCGACACCATGGTCAGCAAGGGCATCATCCATCGCAACAAGGCTTCGCGCCACAAGCGCGAGCTGAACGCGAAGGTGAAGGCGCTGGCCGCCAAGTAAGCCCCGCCCCTGACTGACGAACAAGCCGGCCTTGCGCCGGCTTTTTCATTTCCCGGGCCCGGCCGGCGGGCCACGTCCCTACCGCTCGTCGGAAACCCGGGGCAACTCGGCCGCGATCTCATCCAACCGCCGCATGACGGACTGGCAGAGCTCGCGCGTACCGGCGCGCGTGGCGCCCGAGATCCGGAACACAGGACCCTTCCAGCGCAGGCGGCGCACGATCTCCCGGCAGCGTTTGTCGGCCGCCTCCGGGGTCATCAGGTCCGTCTTGTTGAGCACCAGCCAGCGCTCGCGGCTCGCCAGTTCCGGGCTGAATTTCTTGAGCTCGGCGGCGATCGCGCGGGCGTCCTTGACCGGATCGGCTTGCGGATCCGGCGGTGCGATGTCCACGAGGTGCAGCAGCAGGCGCGTGCGCTGCAGGTGCTTCAGGAAGCGGATGCCGAGCCCGGCACCTTCCGCGGCGCCCTCTATCAGGCCGGGGATGTCGGCCATCACGAAGCTCTTCTGCTCGCCCACGTACACCACCCCGAGGTTCGGATGCAGGGTGGTGAAGGGGTAATCGGCGATGCGCGGGCGCGCCGCTGAGACCACGCTGATGAGCGTGGACTTGCCGGCGTTCGGCAGGCCGAGCAGGCCGACGTCCGCGATCAGCTTGAGCTCGAGCCGCAACTCCCGACGCTCGCCGGGGAAGCCCGGAGTGGCCTTGCGAGGCGTGCGGTTGGTGCTGCTCTTGAAGTGCTGGTTGCCGAGGCCGCCCCTGCCGCCGCGCGCCACGAGGATGCGCTCGCCGTCATGGGTCAGGTCGCCCAGCACTTCGTCGGTCTCGGTATCGTAGATCACCGTGCCGACCGGCACGACGACCTCGAGATCTTCACCGCCCCTGCCGCTGCAGTCGGCGCTACCGCCCGGCTCGCCGTTCTGCGCCTTGAAGGTGCGCTGGAAGCGGAAGTCCGCGAGCGTATTGAGGCCCGCCTGCGCGACGACGAAGATGCTGCCGCCGGTGCCACCGTCACCGCCGTCCGGACCACCGAACGGGATGAACTTCTCGCGGCGGAAGCTCACCATGCCGCGCCCGCCGTTGCCGGCCTGGACCTTGATCGTGGCTTCGTCGACGAACTTCATTGGCAGTAATCGGTAGTCGGCGGATGACGGATAGTGAAGAAAGCGGAGCCGGAAAAGCAAAAGCCCCGGGGGTGCCGGGGCCTTCGCATCGCACCAGACGTGCGTAGAATCAGTTCGCAGCCGGCTCCACGAACACGTGCACGCGCTGCTCCGGGCCCTTGCGGCGGAAGGCCACAGTGCCGTCGGTGAGCGCGAACAGGGTGTGGTCCGTGCCGATGCCGACGTTGTCGCCGGCACGGTACTGCGTGCCACGCTGGCGCACGAGGATGTTGCCCGCGACCACGCGCTGGCCGCCGAATTTCTTCAGGCCCAGTCGCTTGCTCTCGGACTCGCGGCCGTTCTTGGTGCTGCCGCCTGCCTTTTTATGTGCCATGGCTAGTCTCCTTCGGGGCTGTCGGGCTTCAGCCCGATATGCCCGTGATCTTCACTTCAGTGTACTGCTGGCGATGGGTGCCCTGCCGCAGGTAGTGCTTGCGGCGACGGAACTTGACGATCCGCACCTTGTCGCCCTTGCCATGCTTCTGCACGGTGCCAGTGACCTTGCTGCCCGCGACGAAGGGCTTGCCGACCTTGATGTCCGCACCCTGGCCCACGACCAGCACTTTATCGAACTCGACGGCAGCGCCCGGCTCGGCCAGGAGCTTCTCCAGACGCACCACGTCGCCTTCGGCGACGCGATACTGCTTGCCGCCCGTCGCAATGACCGCGTACATGTACTTGACCACTCCACAGGGGCCGGGGTGCACCCCCGGCAGAAAGACGCGGAAGTTTACGGGTCCGGGCCGCTCGAATCAAGCGTTTAGGGCCACTCCGGCATTCCCTCGCCTCCTCCCGCCGGGTACCATGCGCCGACTTTGCGGTGGGGGCCCGTAGCGGGAATGCAACTCGAGAATATCAGGGCGCTGGTCGCAGACGACCTGCGGCAGATGGACCAGCTGATCGTCGAGCGCCTCGCGAGCGACGTCGTCCTGGTCAACCAGATTTCCCAGTACATCGTCGGCGCCGGCGGCAAGCGCCTGCGACCGCTGAGTGTGCTGCTCGCCGCCCGGGCCTGCGGCTATACGGGCGACCAGCACGTGGATGCCGCGGCGATCATCGAGTTCATCCACACGGCCACCCTGCTCCATGACGACGTGGTGGACGGCTCGGAGATGCGGCGCGGCCGCGACACCGCCAACCATGTGTTCGGCAACCAGGCGAGCGTGCTGGTGGGCGATTACCTGTATTCCCGCTCGTTCCAGATGATGGTGTCGCTCGACGACCTGCGGATCCAGGGCGTGATGGCCGACGCGACCAACACCATCGCCATGGGCGAGGTGCTGCAGCTCATGAACGCCCACGACCCGGACACGACCGAGGCGAGCTATTTCGAGGTCATCTACCGCAAGACGGCGAAGCTGTTCGAGGCCGGGGCCCAGATGGCGGCCATCCTGGCCGACGCGCCGCCTGCCGTTGAGCAGGCCATGGTCGCCTATGGGCGCCACCTGGGCACTGCGTTCCAGTTGGTCGATGACGCGCTCGACTACCGGGCCAACCGCGAGGAACTCGGCAAGAATCTGGGCGACGACCTCGCCGAGGGCAAGCCCACCCTGCCCCTGATCTACGCACTGGCCCACGCCGCGCCCGAAGAAGCCACCCGACTGCGCGCCGCCATCGAGCAGGGCGGGCTCGAGGATCTGGCGGCCATCACGCAAACGATTGAATCGTCGGGGGGCCTTGAGTACACTGCCCGGCTCGCGCAGCGGGAGAGAGATCTCGCAATCGACGCCTTGGCCGATCTTCCCGATTCGGCCTACACACAGGCGCTTCGTGCGCTTGCGGACTTCGCGGTCAGCCGTACGCACTGACCCCGAGGCCGCCCGGTCGGCACATGGCGACGGGATGTAGCTCAGCCTGGTAGAGCACTACGTTCGGGACGTAGGAGTCGGAGGTTCAAATCCTCTCATCCCGACCACTCGCCTTGCACACCAGTACCTTGTCCACCCGCCGCCCGTCCATGTCCACGACCTCGAATCGCCAGCCGTCCCAGCTGAAGTGGTCGGCCGCCTGCGGAATGCGGCCAAGCTGGTGCAGCACGAAGCCCGCCACGGTCGTGTACTGGTGCTCTTCCTGCCCCGGCAGCGGCCTGAGTTCGAGTACATCCGCAAGGGACTCGATCGGCAGGCCGCCGTCGAACAGCCAGGAACCGTCCTCGCGGCGCTGGATGCCCGACGGTGCCGGCGCCCCTGCTGCTCCAATTTCGCCCACGATGGCGCCCAGGAAGTCCGAGTCCGTGACGAGGCCTTGCACCTCGCCGTACTCGTCCGTCACCAGCGCGATCTGGCGACCCTCCTCGCGGAACGTCTCGATCAACGACGTCGTAGTGGCCGACTCCGGCACGCGCAACGGTTCACGCACGCGCGCAGCCAGATCGAGCGGGCGCCCCGCGAGCAGGTCGGCCAGCAGATCGGTCACCGCGACAAGACCGAGCACGTTGTCCGTGCCGCCCCGGCAGACAATGATTCGCGTGTGCGGCGACGCCGCCACCTGGGCGCGCACGGCGGCTGGGTCGTCGTCGAGATCCACGACGTAGAACTGCTGCCGCGGTGTCATGATGCTCGTCACCCGCCGCTCATCCAGTCGCAGCACGTTCGACACGAAGGCCTGCTCGCTCTCGTGGAACACGCCGGCTGCGGCGCCCTGCTCCATCAGCACCGCGATTTCCTCGTCCGTAACCGGCGGCTCGCGCTGCTCGCGCTTGGGCAGCAGGGAGAGCACCGCGTCACTCGACTTCGCCAGCAGCCATACGAACGGCGCTGCCAGCTTCTCGAGCCAGTGCATCGGGGTGGCAATGACCACAGCCACCCGTTCTGGCCCCAGCAGCGCCAGTCGCTTCGGCACCAGCTCGCCGAGCACCACCGACAGGTACGTGATCACGATGATGGTCACCGCAAAGGCGATCCCCGCGGCATGTGGCGCGAGCAACGGCCAGGCCGCGAGTTGCTCCGCCATGGGTTCGGCGAGCGCCTCCTCGCCCGCGGCGCCAGCCACCACACCGACCGCGGTGATGCCGATCTGGATGGTGGACAGGAACCGCGACGGTTCGCGGTGCAGTGCCACAGCCGCGGCCGCGCCGGGCTTCCCCGCCTCGGCCAGGTGCTGGAGGCGAGCGCTGCGGGATGCCACGATGGCCATCTCCGAGAGCGCGAAAATGGCGTTGAGCGCGATGAGGAACAGGATCAGCGTGAGGTCCATCGGGCCATCCGTGCGTTCGACCGGTGACCTACATGATATCGGCTGTCGCGCCCTGGCCACGCCCGGGGTTCTCGCGCCCGGCGCGTACTGTTACGGTGCGCGTTCATTCAGCGAGGGACACCCATGACCGCAACGTATCAGCGCATCGTCCTCGCCAGCCGTCCGCAGGGCTGGGTGACGACCGAGAACTTCCGCCTCGAGCGCGTCCCGGTCCCGGAGCCGGGCCCGGGCCAGCTGCTGGTGCGCAACCACTACCTGTCGCTCGACCCGTACATGCGCGGGCGCATGGAAGAAACCAAGTCCTACGCCGAGGCACAGAAGCTCGGCGAGACGATGATCGGCGGCACGGTCGGCATCGTCGAACTCTCGAATCACCCCTCGTTCGCCGTCGGTGACACCGTGCTCGGCATGTTCGGCTGGCAGGAATACGGCCTGTCCGACGGCAAGCAGCTGTTCAAGGTGGACACCCGTGCGGTGCCGATGTCGGCGTATCTCGGCGCCGTCGGCATGCCCGGCGTCACGGCATGGTACGGTCTCAACCGCATCTGCCGGCCCAGAGCCGGCGAGACGGTGTTGGTCTCGGCGGCGAGCGGCGCGGTCGGCAGCATCGTCGGGCAACTGGCGAAGCAGGCCGGCTGCCGCGCCATCGGCATCGCGGGCGGACAGGGGAAATGCGAGTACGTGGTGTCGGAACTCGGCTTCGATGCGTGCCTCGATCACCGCCGGCACGGCGACCTGAAGTCCATGGCACGCGCGCTGCGCGAGGCGGCGCCGCAGGGCATCGACGGCCTGTTCGAAAACGTCGGCGGCACTTGTCTCGATGCCGCGCTCGCCTGCATGAACCCGTTCGGCCGGATAGCCCTGTGCGGGCTGATCTCCGGCTACAACGGCCAGGACATCTCCATCCACAACACGCGCGCACTGCTGGTGTCCCGTCTCGAAGTGCGGGGTTTCATCGTCAGCGATCACCTGGACGTGTGGCCGCAAGCGCTCGCCGAGCTCGGCCGCGGCGTCGCCACGGGCAAGATCAAGTTCCGCGAGTCCATCGCGGAAGGGCTCCCCGCCGCGCCGGAGGCGTTCGTCGGTCTGCTGCAGGGCCGCAATTTCGGCAAGCAGCTGGTGAAGCTCGTCTGATGCGCGCCGCCGCCACTGTCCTGCTGCTGCGCGAGTTCGAAGGCGAGCTCGAAGTCCTGATGATGCGCCGCGGCGCGAGCCTCGCATTCATGGCAGGCATGTGGGTATTTCCCGGCGGGCGAGTCGATGCGGCGGACGCATCCGCAGCGATTCGCGCCCGCGTCTCGCCCGACGCGCTCGACACGTGGCAAGGACGCCTGTGCTCCAGCACTGGTGAATCGCTGACCGACGACGAGGCACTCGCTCTGCACGTGGCCGCGTGCCGCGAAACATTCGAGGAATCGGGCGTCTTGCTGGCCCATGACCGCTCAGGCTCCCCTTGTGGGGCGGACCGCACTGCACGGCTGCAGGATCAGCGCGAGACCGTGGCAGGCAATGCCTCCGCGTTCGTGACCCTGCTCGAGCAGGAGGATCTCTACCTCGACCTCGCACCGCTGGTGTACTGGTCGCACTGGATAACGCCGTCCCTCGAGCCAAAGCGCTTCGACACACGCTTCTTCGCCATCGCTGTCCCGCCGGACCAAGCCGCCAGCGCGGATCGCAGCGAACTCACCGAGCACGCGTGGGTCCGCCCCTCGCGCCTGCATGAGGCGCTGGAACGACGCGAGATCCGTGTGGTGCCGCCGACCCTGCTCACGCTGGAGGACCTGAGCGAAAGCCACGCCCGGCACGGCGGACTCGACGCAATGCTCGCGGCAGAGCGCGGGCGTGCGACGCCGCCGGTCATGCCGCGCATCGAGGCCCGCCCCGATGAATTCCGGGTCGTGATGCCCTGGGATCCGGGCTATGCGGCCATCCCGGGCGAAGGCTGCCAGCCGGCCGACGGGTTCCCACCGCACCTGCTGCGCCGCCGCTCATGCCTGTCGGTGGCCCGCGACCGCGGGGCGCGCTGAAAAAGCGCAGGCCCCGGACGCGCCGCGCCGGGGCCTGGCAGTCGGGCCGCCACGCGGGCGGCCCCCACGGACTTCAGCCTACTTGGCCTGGCCCGGGATCACGCTCTCCACGGCCGATTCGACCGCGTCGCTGGCCTTCTGGAACAGGTCCTTGGCCTGGTCGAGCACGCTGGTGGCCGTCTTTTCGGCCGAGTCCTGCGCCTTCGACACCGCCGCCTCGGCCTGCTTCGCCGTCGCGGCAGCCTGCTTCTTCATCGTCGCCACGGTCTTGCTGATCTGCTTCTCGGCCTTGGCCACGGCCTTCTGCGCCTTGGGCGGCATCTTCTTCACGGCCTTCTTGACCGCGGCGCGCGCCCGCCCCGGCGCCTTTCTCACGGCGGCGCGAACGGCGGCCACCTGCTTCTGCGCGCGGGTCGGCGCCTTCTTCACGGCCTTGCGCACCGCTGCCTTCGCCTTGGCGACCCTGACCTTCGCCTTCACCTTGGCCCTTGCGACCTTGACCTTCGCCTTTGCTTTGGCCTTGGTCTTCGCCTTCTTGGCAGGGCCTTCGGCCTTGGCCTTGCGCTTCAGGTCCGCGCCATGGGCGCGCTTGTAGGTCTGGATGTCCGTAATGCGACCCTTGGAGTCGCGGACGGCATAAAGTTTCTTGCCCTTGCTGCTGCGGTGCGTCGTCCGACGCGCCTTTTTCTTCGCTGCCATTGAAACTCCCTCGGTTTGCGGGACGCGGCGACGGCCGCGCTATGCGCAGGTTCGCATCGGACGCTAGAGCAGCGTCCGCGCAGAGTCAACAAGGGAAAGCTGCAATCAGCCCGAGCCCTGCAGTCCCTGCGCGATGCCGTTGACCGACGCAACCAGTGCGTCGAACAGGTCGCGGTCCTGCCGACCGGTCTCGCGCCACCGCTTCAGCAGGTCCACCTGCATCAGGTGAATGGGGTCCACGTAGGGATTGCGGAGGCGAATCGAGCGCTGCAGCGTTGGCTCGGAGTCGAGCAGGCGCGCGCAGCCTTTGACCGTCAGCATGAGCTCCACGGCCAGGTCGAACTCCCGGCGTATCTCGGTGGCGAAATACTGGTGCCGGGGCGCCGCCAGCTGGTCGTAGAACTCGGCGATGCCCATGTCGGCCTTGGCAAGCGCTATTTCGACGCCGTCGAGCAGTGCCGCGACGAACGGCCACTTCGCATACATCTCGCCGAGCAGGACCGCGCCGTGGCGCTCGACCACGGCCTGCAGCCCGGTGCCGATCCCGAACCAGCCAGGCAGCATGTGCCGGCTCTGCGACCAGGCGAACATCCAGGGAATGGCCCGCAGTGCCTCGACGCCGCTGCCCGTCGCCCGCATGAGCGGCCGGGAGCCGATCTGCATGCGTTCGATCACGTCCACCGGGGTGACCGACTGGAAGTACTCCACGAACGCCGCGTCCTCATGCACGCGGGCACGGTACGCACTCTGGCTCGCGGCGGCGAGTACGTTCATCGCGTCGGGCCAGCGTGGCTCGATCACCTCGCCCGTTCGGTCGCGGACCTCGGTCATCGCCACGGCGTTGACCGCCTGTTCGAAGCTGCGCAGCGCAATGGCGCGCAGCCCATAGCGCTCGTTGATGCTCTCGCCCTGCTCCGTGACCCGCAGCCGGCCGCGCAGCGCGCCCGGCGGCAGGCCGCGCACCAGCGCGTCGGTTCGACCGCCACCCACGCTGATCGAACCCCCACGGCCATGGAAGACCAGCAATTGGACTCCAGCCGCGTCGCACGCCTCGACCATGGCAGCCTGCGCCCGGCGCAACAGCCACCGCGACGCCGCGATACCGACGGCCTTGTTGCTGTCGGCGTAACCGATCATCACCACCTGCCGGTTGCCGCGCGCACGCAGATGGGCCCGATAGACCGGGTCGGCAAGCAGGCGCCTGACGATCTCGCCGGCGTTCTCGAGCGTGTCGACCGACTCGAACAGCGGCGCCACGTCCAGCGGGATGACGTCGTCCAGGCCGTCCGCGAGGCCCGCCCATTGCGCCAGAAGCAGCACGGACAGCACGTCGTCGACGTCGCGCGCCATGCTTACCACGTACGAGCCGATGGACAGCGGCCCGTAGCGGTGGCTGCAGAACTCCATTGCCTCGAACACCCACAACGCACGCTTGGCGGCGGCGTCGAGATCGGCGAGCGGCGACTCGTCGCGCTCCAGTGCCGCGCCGAGGCGCAGACGACGCTCCTCGGCCGTGCGCTTCGCCCAAGTGTCGTCCTCGAGCGCGCGGCCGATGATCTCGCGGTGCACCTCGGCGTTCTGGCGCACGTCGAGCGTCGCCAGGTGGAAGCCAAACGTGCGCACGCGTCGCAGCATGCGGCGCACATGGAACAAGCCGGCGAGCTCACCGCGGTGTGCCGCCAGGCTGCTTGCGATCAGCTCGAGATCGTCGATCAGCTGCTCGACGCGTTCGTAGTGGCTCGAGCGACCC
>Ga0079037_100000043_pt1 | contig 37301 bp, 32 predicted proteins | sample Mud3Dept4metaG_FD_71479 | JGI IMG/M metagenome (GOLD analysis project Ga0079037, IMG submission 71479) | Freshwater wetland microbial communities from Ohio, USA, analyzing the effect of biotic and abiotic controls - Mud 3 Core 4 Depth 4 metaG | ecosystem: Environmental > Aquatic > Freshwater >... | reverse complement strand
AGTTGAGCGGACGCCCCTCGTGCCAGGTGCCTGTCTTTCTGTCCAGTGTGGGCAAGAAGATGGTGCCTGGAGCAGAGGCGCGCCAGATCATGTTGGGCAAGTCCATGTTGATGAACTGCGTTGTCTTGTCTGCCACGGGAATACCTCCTTTGGTTGTGGCGTTACTACTATCAACAGCAACGCACGTTAGCGTATTCCCGAAAGGAGGTAACGATGGTGACGCCAGTCAGGCCAGCAGTCTTCACGCTCTGTGAGTGGCAGAAGGAGGCTGGCAAGATGACTCTGCGAGAAGCGGTCGAGTGGTACAAGTACGTGGCACGTGCTGACATCGGCACGCCCACTGGCTCAGAGGTCGAGTACCTCAACAAGCGGTGGGGTGCACTCATCACGGAGATCGCTGCACGAGAGGGAGTGCCTGCGGGCCTGCTCTCGTACATGCTCAACGAGATCGCCACCCAAGAGCTAAAGCTCATGGAAGTGGCCAAGGAAGAAACGGAGGTGGCACTCAGCTATGGCCAACCCAAGCAAGAAGAAGGGGACTGAGTACGAAGTTTTTGTGCTGGAAAAAATCCTTCGCCCTATTTGGCCTCACGCTGTCAGGGTGTCGAACACACTCGGTCGAAACGACCGGGGAGACTTTTTTTCCGGAACAGACTCATGGGTGGTTGAGGCCAAGAAGTGGGATGCATGGGCACTGCCTGCATGGATCAGAGTCGTTCGCAAGAAAGCAGGCAGTAGACCATGGTGCATCATCACAGCGCAGGACAGGCGCAAGCTACCAGGCGACTACGTGGTGATGCCCGCACAACAGTGGAGTGACATGATGCGCGAGCTATCTGTCCTGCGTGCGCTAACACGGAAGGTATAATCACACCATGGCGCTAACCGAAGAGCAACAAGAGATGGTGGACGACTACCACCGCTCAGGATGTGGCGCACGTCTCATCTCCAGGTACACAGGCATCTCGTATGCGCGTGTGCGCAGGTACCTTGAGAAGACAGGCGTCTCACATCAGTGGGCAAAGGACCCAACACGCACAGCCCCGCCTAAGAGCAACGACCTGAAGCCGCTGCCTCTCCGTGTCCTCGTGTGGGACATTGAGACCACCGATCTTAGGTCCGACCTCGGGTTGCTGTTGTGTGTGGGGTTCTTGGACCTCACGACCGGCGAACTCGTAAGCAAGAGTGTAGCTGACTTCGGACACGACGAGCGTGCCCTGGTGTCGTGGGTCAAGGAGGTGGTTGAGTCTGCCGACATCCTGATCGGGCACAACAGCCTGGGGTTCGACAAGAACTTCATCAACGGTGTGCTCGCCAGGCACAAGTTGACTCCGCTACCACAGCGGATTCACTACGACACCTACCAGATAGCACGCAACGGGTTCAAGGGCATCCCATCCTCGTACTCGCTGCGCAATCTGGCCGACTTCTTCGGGCTGGAAGAGCAGAAGGACACTGCCATGAGCAAGTCCGTGTGGAGGACTGCTCCGGTGGATGCTGAAGCCCTGAAACGCCTGAAGTACCACTGCGAACAGGATGTGCGGGTGACTGCCCAACTGTGGCAGACCATCAAGCCGTACCTGTTCCTCTGGCGAGGCCGCTAAGCTGGTACACTACCAAACGGAAAGGAGGGAAACACATGGCGAAACTCTTTGCAAAGAAGCGAGCTAGTCTCGCTCACGGTGGTGCACCCCGTTACTCAGAGGCTGCAGTGTTCGATGCCTACGGGCGCTCGAATCACTTCGTCACCGCAGCTAACCTGACTGCAATGCTTGCTGACAACCCCGACCTCATTGAGATCGGAGCTGTGGGTGGACAGTATGACTCAACTGCTGGCAATGCCACGCTGACGTTGACTGTACCTACTGGCAAGTACTGGCGATTGATTGGCTTCGGGTATCACCTGACTACGGATGCGAACGTGGCTAACCGGCAGGTAGTGGTTGCACCTAGCACCTCTGCCCCCGTTGCGTTCAGCACGATCACATTCCCGGTAAGGGCTGCGTCTGGCACCCAGAATGGTTTCTGCCTGTTCGAGTCGGAGTACCCCAACATCGTTGGGGATATCACCGGCGCAACAGGTGGTAAGACTGTTCGTGGTGTTGGTACGTGCTCCACGTGCAGTGTGTCGATGGTGACAAACCCCACTACTGGGGACACAGTGACTATCGCAGGTATCAAGTACACGTTCCTAGATACCTTCGTGGACGCTGAACACAACATCCACATTGGTGCAGCGGCTGCGAACTCGCAGACCAACCTACTCAATGCCATCGAAGGCGTAGCTGGCGGTACCCCCGGTACTGACTACTACACCAGTGAAGTGGCTCACCCGTACGTTGAGGTGCCTCTTGCTGCGTGGTCTGGGAACGTCCTGACTTGTCAGGCGCGCTACCCAGGCACGTGGATCGAGGACACCATCACGTACCCGGTGGCCGAGACCTTCACTGATCCCACGGACCACGTCCATGCCTTCAGTGGTGGTGTTGATGCTGGCTTCCCAGTAGACGGTGGCTATCTCGGCCCCGGTGAGAAGCTGGTGGCTACGGTTACCAACGGTGTGGCTGGTGACACGCTGCAGACGTGGGTAACGTACCTTCAGTACGACAACGACCCAAGACCAGCTTGATAAGGAGGTGACAACATGGCTTACAAAGGACCAACTTCTTGGTATGTAAAACCAGGAGTGGACGTCAACGTGCCGGGCGCAACAGCTGCTCAGGTAGCTGCAGGCTACGGCAAGCTGGAAAGCAACGACTCCTCGGGCATCATCTTGGTGGACGAGGTCACGTACTCCACAGCTGACGACCATCTCCCCGGCCTGGGTGCCGTACGAGTGGACTATGAGGGCGAGGACGAGGCCATCACTGATGGCACAGTCCAGACCTTCACGATTCTGAAGGCGTTCTACGTAGTGAATGACAGTGCTGAAACCATTCTCAACATCTACGACACGAGCGCTGCAGGCACTCTACTGTTCGGACCCATCACGCTGGAAGCCAGTAAGGAACGCATCATCGTGTTCCCAACGCCCCTGGTGAGTGTGGGAGGAATCTTCTTCTCCACTCCTACAGGTGCACTGGCAAGCGGCGCAATGATCGGAGCGTAATCTCCTTGCGAGCACTGGAGGGGGCGGGAATAAACCCCCGCCCCTTCTTGTTGTACCCGATATGAGCGCAGTACCACCTGAAGGCACCACTGACGCCACGTGGGCCGTCATCGGGGAGGCTCCTGGCTTCCACGAAGATCAAGAAGGGCGTCCATTCGTAGGCAAGTCGGGACAGCTCCTGCGGGAGAACCTGACACGAGTGGGGTTGGATCCAGCTAGTGGTTGGATCACCAACGTGGTCAAAGAAAGACCACCTTACAACCGCACACCTAGAGCCAAGGAAGTCAAGGCTTCGCTTCCGTCCCTGGTAGAGGAACTCCGCGCTCTCCCTAACCTGAAGTATGTGCTTCTGGTAGGTGGGGTTGCTCTACAGGCTATCTCTGGCCTCACCGGGATCACCTCACACAGAGGCATGGTGAAGGGACGGCGCAAGGAAGCAGCGGGGCTGGAAGGGTTGACGTTCTTCGCCACTATCCACCCCGCTGCTGTCCTTCGCAACGAGAACTACTACAACGGCTGGCTTCAGGACCTGGCTGCCTTCGCACAGCTGGTGCAAGAGAAGAAGGAGTACTACCAGATCATCCATGTGGTAGACCGCATCGGCTACGAGGCATTCAAGCTGAGTGTGCAGCCCACGGGTGCCCTGGACATCGAGACCACGATTGGCGACCCCTTCCGAGAGGACGTTAAGCTGGTGAGTGTCGCTGTTACTTTCGATGGGTACCGGGCATTCGTATTCTCTGGCGACGATGAATGGTTGCGCCGTGCCAAGTCCACACTAGAGAGTGTGGGCTGGATCATGCACAACGGGTACTTCGACGTGATGATGATGCACCGGTTCGGGTTCAACCTGCACCTCAAGCATGACACCATGGCGATGGCGTACCTGCTCCATGAGAACGAGCGTAAGAGCCTGGAGGTGCTGTCCTCTGTGTGGCTGGGTCTGCCACCATACAAGGACGTGGACTACGAGCACATCATGGACGAGCCGCTTGAGAAGGTAATCGAGATGAATGGGAAGGACACGTTGCGCACCTACAACCTGTTCCGTCCCCTTGCCGACGCCCTGAACAGGGACGCCGACGCTAGCCGCACCTATCAGTGGCTGCTCCTGCCCGCCATCCGCTCGTTGATCCGGGTGACGGAGAATGGAGTACCCATTGACAAGGAGAGGCTGGGCAAGCTCACTGCTGAGGTGGCTGAGAAGGTGCTTGGACTGGAGACTACCCTGATGGCTACTGTCCCGGAGCCTGACCCAGACGTGTACCCAAAAGGCTGGCCTGACTCCCGGTTCAATCCTCAGTCGCCAAAGCAGGTTGCGCACATCCTGTACGACCAGTGGAAGTACCCGGTGCTGCAGTACACAGACACCGGCCAACCCAGTACGTCAGAGGATGTGCTGCGCCAGCTAGAAGCACAGACTGGCAACGAGTGGCTGTCCACTCTCGTGGACTGGAGGGGGTGGCGAAAAATCTTGAGCAGCTATCTGGAATCATGGCCTGATCTCACTGACAACAAGGGCTACCTGCATCCTAGGTACAAGCCTCTGTTCGTTGTCACTGGCAGACTGTCGAGTGAGAACCCCAACATCCAGAACGTCCCCCGTATCCCTGCCATCAGGGACGTGTTTGGTGGGGTGTCTGGGTACACCTGGGTGAAGGCAGACTACAGCCAGATCGAGCTGCGTATTGCAGCGTGGCTAGCCAACGAGCCTGTCATGCTACAGAGCTATCGCTCAGGGAGGGATCTGCACATGGTCACAGCCAAGCGCGTGCTTGGACAGGAGACCAAGTCAGCCCGGCAGGTAGCCAAGACCCTGAACTTCGGGCTGCTGTACGGGGCTGGGCCTGGCACCCTGCAGCGTGTGGCACGCAACGATTTCAACATGGACATCGGTGATGATGAGGCCAGGATGTACCACGACGCCTTCTTCATGGCATACCCACGCCTGCGCCAGTGGCACAAGGATCAGGAGGCTCTCATCAAGCGCACGGGACGCAGCGTGTCTCCTCTCGGGAGGGTGCGGCACCTTCCCGATGCTCAATCAGCGGACAAGGACCTGGCGCACAAGGCGGTGCGGGAGGGCATCAACCACCCGGTACAGTCCTTTGCCAGTGACATGCTGCTCATGAATCTGTCACGGGTAGAGGCTAAGTTGGAGGGCACCGGAGCGAAGATCATCGCTGAGGTGCACGACGAGATGGATCTTATCGTCCCAGACGATAAGGTTGATAAGGTCGTGGAGATAGTCAAGGAGACAATGGAAGACACCAGCTGGCTTGGGCAGTGGGGAATAGAGCTGACCGTGCCGGTTGTTGTAGAGATCACAACCGGGACCCACTGGGGGTCCTTGAAGGAGAGAGAATGAGACTTAGCTATTCGGAACTGAGTACCTACCGGCGCTGTCCTCGTGCCTACCGCTACCGTGCGGTAGAGAAGATCCAGCGAAAGAAGAAGAGCGTCACCCTGTACCTAGGCAGTGCCGTTCATCGACTGATGCTCGCCCACTACATGGGCCAAGACATCAGCCTTGTATGGGGGGAGATGATGGATGAGGCAGAGAGCAAGACCACTCTGTTTGCTGATGAGCTGGTGCAGGAGCAGGACCTGATCCGTGAGGCCGTCGCCATCGTGCAACGGTACCTCAACTTCTGGGGCAGTGAGGGGCTGACCGTCCTCCATGTGGAGGAAGAGTTCACCTTGCACAGCTACGGCCTAGAGATGACGTTCACACCTGACTTAGTGGTAGAGGCCAGCAATGGCAAGACCAGCACGGTCCTAGTGTTCGACCACAAGACATGCTCCCGGCTGCCTGAAGAGCGCAAGCTGTGGACCATGCAGAGCCTGCTTTACTCAGCTGGGGTCAAGCAGATGTACCCCAAGCTGAGTGGGTTCATCTTCAACTACATCCGCAAGAAGGCCCCTACTGTGCCACATCTCACCAAGGATGGGCGCATCGCTGACATCGGACGTGTGGATACGGACTACGAGACCCTCTCAGAGTTCATCCAGAAGACGGACCCGAACCTGTTCAAGGACAAGCTGGTGGCCAGCAGACTGGCATGGCTGCAACCTGTCAACAACTTCTACCGAAGGGACTTCATCCCCTACCGGGAAGCAGCATCACAGCAGGCACTGGTAGAGGCAGAGGCCACAGCCAAGCAGATTGATGCAGAGATTGACTATCCCCGCACGTACCTAGAGAGCGGCTACATGGACTGTTCACACTGTGAGTTTCGTAGTATCTGCAACGCAGAGTTGCTAGACTACGACGTGAACACCGTCCTCTCGGAAGAGTACGAGATGCGAGAACCCAAGAACGTCTACGAATCGGAAGGAGAAGAATGACCACCCCTACTACTACGGTTCGGAGGCGGGCACAACGCCCTACTACTGCTACGCCAGCAGCCACCCCTGCTGCTGCCGTAAGGCCGTCAGTGCCCGCCTCCGTGTTCTCCAGGCTTGAGAAGCCGGGCACTGCCACTCACCTGAAGGGTGTGCTGTTCGGCCCCTCCAAGACTGGAAAGACTGTCGCCTCTGTGAGTGGGAAGGGCAAGAAGTTGCTTGTGCTCACGGAGCCTGATGGAGACCTGTCAATCGTCGGTCGGAAGGATGTGGCTGTCCTCAAGCCAGCCAACTGGAAGGACATGGACGAGATCATCCGTGAGCTGCACGGTAGTGAGCGTGAGCACTGGGAGTGGGTCATCTTCGACTCAGTCACCTTCATGTTTGAGGTCATTGGAGCCAAGGACATCCTGAAGACGCTGTCTGAGAACCGAGATGCCCGCCGCAGCTACCTCAACGCAGGCGCTGCCGTCAACCAACTGATCCACGACGCCGTGGCTTTGCCTACCAACGTCATCTTCATCACACAGATGCGGATTGACGAGGCTGATGAGGAGTCCGGTGAGGTGCCCCTCGACCCGGAGGCTGGGGAATACAACTGGACACTGGCTGTTACACCGATGGTGTACAAGGTCCTGGCTCCTGCTGTGAGCTTCTTGGGCCGCACCTACAAGAAGGTGGGGTATGAGGGAGCGCAGGGCAAGCCACGGAAGAAGGTCAGCCAGTACTGGACGTCCTTCGAGGACTTCGGGCGCAGCCCAGCCGGGGCTAGGTTCCCGGTGCCTGAGCAGGTGCAGAACCTGGACCTGGGCAAGTTGCTAGCAACAGTCAAAGGAGGTGAATGATGGCTACAGCACGACGAATCGAGGTCACTGCTGAAGACCTGGAGCGCAAGCCTGGCGGTGGTTCCTACGGAAACCTGGAGGTGCCTGCCGACTACGAGGCGCAGCTCGTGTCCGTGGAGGACTACGACAAGCGCAGCGTGGGCAAGTCCTTCGGGTGGATCTGGAACTTCGACATCGAAGGCCTGCCCTTCCGGGTGTACACCAGCTTCTCACTGCCCGCACGCTGGAAGCTGATTGAGGTGGTCTCGGCGTTCGCGCCGTCTCAGATCAACCCCGGCATCAATGACATCGACCCGGCTACATACGTCGGGATGACAGTAGGGGCGCATGTGGACTTTGATGTGTCCGAAGAGAAGTGGGATGGCACCAGCCCCCGCTACAGGGAGATCAAGTACGTCTTCCCTCTGGTAGATCTCCAAGATCCGAACTTCGTACAGCCGCCTGCCGACAAGAAGGCGGCAGATCCAGAGGTTCTCTGAAAGGAGGTGGTTGCTTTGCCCACGAATGATCCATCGTGGCAGTAACTAAGGAGAGGCCCCCCGAGTGGGGGGCCTCTCCTGTTGGTAGTCTGGTCAGCCTCTCAGCTGCTTCTCTGCGGCTGCGATAGATGCCTCCGCATCCTTGAGATGTGCGAGAGCCTCCGGATCAGCCGGGAAGTAGCCCTTAGCACCTTCCCATAGCTGCTTAAGGATGCCCCATCCCGCCACAAGGAGCGAAGAGATCGCAGCACTGATAGCAGCGACCACAACAGTCTTACTAGCTGATACATCAAGTTGAAACGAACCAGCTACAGACTGCACAGCAGCCGCAACACCACCGAATGCTGAGATCAACGCAGCGATTGCTTGGCCAAGCAGTTTCTTGAAGTCGAACACGTTACCTCCTTTCTACGTAGAAGGGTAGTCTACTTACCTTCGAGGGTAACCACACGCTGACGTAGTGTGGCAAGCTCCTCGTCGTGTTGGTTAAGGCGACCGATGACGTTGAGCCGCCATGGATTGACGACTGGCCCACCGCCCAGGATGTCCTTAGCCATTCGCGTGAGCTTGATGATATCAAGTGCGCCCGGATCCCAGTGGTCGTTGCCTGGTACGTGTTGGTGCCCCCACAGGGTGGGCTTCTCATTTAGCCCTCTGCGCCATGTGTCCCACGACACGCGGTAGTTGGTGTTGAACCCCCAGCTTCCCTTGGCCGACCACTTCTCGGGGTAGTTGTCCAGAGCAGGGGCCAGCTCCGGAAGGGCGCGTACCACATCTGCCAGCCACCCGGCCACCAGCCCGTACATCCTGTCGTCCCAGTTAGGAGGGCTAGCTGCCATGCTGATGATCTCAACACCGATGTTGTGGCTACCCTCATGGTTGGTCTCGGGGTCTCCGCTCCTGTGTAGCAGGGCGTAGTTAGTCAGGTCCAGATCACAGTGCTGGTGCTTCACCTCATCTCCATTGGCTAGCGTAACGTAGCCAGCTGGCGTCCAGTACTTGCCTGCCTTGAGAGAGTGCTCGTTGCCAGCCAGGCCTAGTGTCATGTGCGGTGGGTAGGGGTAGTCATAGAGACGCAGCCCCTCCGTAGTGTGCAGCACGATGCGCCCAGGTGAGTTGGGGTTGCGCGGGACGTCCCCCGTGCGGTTGGTGGAGACTACTACCTTCTTGTAGTTAGGCAGCCATATGCTCATGTTAACCTCCGTGGAAAGCTAGGGTCACAGTGATGATCGTGGTAACAGCAGCCAGTATAGCGGCCAGGTAGCCCCACAGTTCTCTCCTTGTTACAAACCTAGCCGCCTGGTCTTTCATCGAAGATCGGAACTCGTTCATGCCTTCCAGCCTGGCGTTCAGAGTATCAGATGCCAACTTCGTTGCTCGCTCCTGGTCAGCGAATCGCTCTTCCATCCGGTCCAGCACCATCTGAAAAAGCATCTTGATGTGCTCGTAAAGAGCGTCTATTTCACGGGCGGTCATGGAGTTAGTCTACCAGCAGTACATTCATCCAGCTACCCCCCACACACCACCCTGGGTGGCACGGTAGTAGGTAGGTAGTGAGGCGACAGGGGGAACCAGAATGGTAGCTGCTGCCCACTGATCGCTGGCTATGGTGAAAGCAGCTGGGTCTATGGCATCACCAGATTCAACCCAGGCAAATGCAACTGCCACTCCAACACCTGCTGGGCTGAACATCTGACACAGGTAGCCTGCTGGGTAAGCGGTGGGTACGCCACCACCATCATTCGCCATTACGGCCATCACCATCCACTTCTTAGATGCGGATGGGCTAACGCTCGGTGGGTTGGGGGCTGTGTCTGCTCCTGAGGCAGTGGCAGCTTCCGGGGCAGTAGAAAGCGGAGCAGAGCGTGTCACTCTGAAGGTGATAGTAGTCCATGTAGTCAAAGCACTAAGTGTGAGTGTGAAGCGCTCTGCTTCGGCTCCGCTCACATCGTGTGCTCCTACTGAAAGAGTCACAGCCGTCGTTGCATCTGTCTTCTCTGCAATCTCAGTCCAACCAGCAGGCCAGGTAACGGTCTTGCCTGCATCAACTCCAACAACACAGTAGATGACTTCACCAACCAGCATGTCTGGCGGGTACTCGATGGGGCAGGTTATGGATTGCACCGCAACGTCCGTTGCCCATGCTTGTCCGATAGGACGAGGCCAGATCTCCGTGCCCTCGGCTATGCAGAGGACGGGTCTGCGAACGGTATGTCCACCATCATTGCAAATCCAGTACTGCGCCCAGCCTGGATCGATTGAATAGTCGTAGTCAAAATGGAAACCCATGTCGTAACCAGAGATGAAGTTGACCCGCGCGGTTATCTCCTGGACGATAGACGAGATGTTCTCGGTGAACAGGCCACTCATGTCCCTGATGGACGACTCTTCTCCACCCCCAGGCATGAGGAGTGTAGTGAGGGCGGTTGTGTGAATGCCGTGGTCTGTGTTCCACTCTGCTGAGGTAGTAGGGGCCGCATGGTCGTCTTCATCTATCCCGTAGATGGTTAGAGGAAGACCACCGGCACCTCGGTAGTTGGTGTTTGGGGAGAGCATACCCAGGAAGATGAAGGCATCTCCAGGTGTGGCATCATGATCCAACGCTATACCGGCAAATCTAAACCAACCGTCATATGCCTCTAGAGCAGAGCCACCCATCCAACCCATGTTGGTAGCAGTTGAACTGAAGGTGCTATTGCCCCCAGCCCCCATCTCACAGCACCCATCGTTAGCGTCAGCGGCGATTTCGTAAGTGAGCATTGCCATCTCACACGCTCCTAGTGCAACGAATCATGAGTGTCAGGTTGGCCCCTGGTGTGGTGCTACCGATCTGGTCGATGTCTACGGTGAAGTAGGAGTTGGCGGCAAAGGCGGTTACGTCTGGAGCCGACCAGGAACCAGAGTCCGTGTCGCCGGTGGCGATGGTGGGTCGGTTGCCCTGCGTGGTGTAGATGGTGGTGCCATCCATATGAACATCTACGATGGCACTAGCTCCTACAGGAGCGGTGCCTACAAGAGCACGGCAAGATACGATGGTCACAGCCACAGGCAGCATGAACTTGACGACACCGTTGCTGACTTCCAGGCTGCCGGGCACGGTGTAGATCAGTGTCATCTCCTGTGTGCCACCCCCGGCAGCAGCAGCCGGTCCCCACGAATCTCCGTCCCAAGTTAGCACATCGTCTGCGTTGGGAGCCGCAGCGTCAACGTCAGAGAGATCGGCTAGAGCAGCATCAATAGCCATGTAGGCGGCATCGTGGTCATGAGCAATGTCTGCATAGGCAGCATCATGGTTGTGAGCGTCAGTAGCTAGTCCTGCCTCAGCTGCCGTTTGGTTGATCCACTCGCTAGTACCAGTGTCATAGGCCAACACTTCATTGTCTGCTACATCCGTCACCGTCACGTCTGTCTGCCCAGCAGCAAGAGCATGTGCCCCACCACCAGGAGCAGCAGCTATCCACTCACCAGGATCAGCGTCCCACGTCAGCACATCAAGGTCGTTGGGGGCAGCAGCATTGACATCGGTGTGTGAATCAAGGGCATGTGGGCCTGCAGCTGGGGCGTCTGCAGCTATCCACTCACCTGGGTCAGCATCCCAGGTGAGGAGTTGAAGGTCCGCAGGAGCAGCAGCGTTTACGTCTGTTAAGTCATCCAGGGCCATCGCCCCGCCAGCGGGGGCAGCAGGCTCCCACTCGGCTGCCACTGCATCCCAAGTCAAGACATCACCGTTATCGGGAGCAGCGTCAGATACGTTGCCCAACTCACCCAAGTCTAGAGCCAGATCAATCCAGGCATTCTCACCAGCATCCCAGGCCAAGGCCATGTGGTTACCTGGGTCTGTTGCACTAACGTCACTCAGATCATCTAGGGCATGAACGTGGGCGATGTCCGAGTAGTCAGCGTCATGGTCATGGGTATCGGCTGCCAAACCCGCTTCGGCAGCTGTCTGGTTGATCCACGTGACAGAGCCAGAATCGTAAGCTAGAACTTCGTTGTCTGCAGGAGTGGTGATGACGACATCATCTAGCTCATCTAGGTCAAGCAAGATAGAGCCACCTTCCCCACTGTGAACATGGTCAACGTGAGCCAAGTCCAACTCAAACCATTCCTGTGGCTTCCAGTGTTCTGTGTAGGCATCCCAAGCCATGATTGTGTTGTCGGCGTAGTTTGCTATGAGAGAGCCAGGCAGAGCTATGACCCCATAAGCACATTGCACCATCGCCCCAAACACCATGCTTCCTGCATCTTCAGGTGTGGTGATTGCTCTCTTGCCAGCGATGAATAGGTGAAGGTCTGCATCCCCTCCAGGTTCTTCATCGTAGTGGTGGTTGTAGTGCATGTACTCGTAGCCAGTAGGCCACGTCTCTACTTCTGCGTTCCATGAGAAAGTCTGTGCTACACACAGATAAAGCCATGCCGTTCCAGAAGCCGGGGTTATTGCAGAGAAGTTGAATCCAGCTGGAGGCGTGGGATTATCGAATCCCTGTCCCACATAGGAGAACAGATTTGTGGATGGGTCTAGCACATCTGCAAACTCCAACACGGTAACTGCATGATCTGATGCTCCAAAGGCAGCAGTAGCCGTAGCAGACTCCTCCTCCAACCCAGTTACCACTCGGTACCAGATGGCAAGATCTACACCATTATGACACAGGTCTCCCCTGGCAGTGAATCCCTCCAGGGTTACAAGAGGGTCTGCGAAAGAACCGGAGTAAACGAGAGCGATGAGTAGGTTGCCTGGAACTAGCCCCAGAGGAAGCTTGACCTCAAACTCTGCTCCTCCCGCTGCTGGCCAGAAGGTACTCTCTTCTTGCCCTGGTACCCAGTATGGTGCCCCGGCCTCTGCCTCCATGTCAAACTCCTCAATGACATCCAACACAGATGCGTTCTCCCATCGGCTGTCAGTTGCATTCCAGTAAAGAACGTCGTAGGCATCAGGATCAGGAACCTCGACATCCACCAGATCATCTAGGTACAGGTCAACGGCCTCTTGAATGGGCCTATCACCTAGTGTGAAACGAACAGCACCAAGTGGAATCCAGGGCACGTTAGGTCACTTCCCTGAGTACCACCAGCGCTTGTCCCTCCCCAGGCTTCTCAACATCCAAGGTGTACTCATCTACTACCACGCTGTGTGTGGTGTAGACGTTGGGAGCTTCTGACCTATACCCATCCTTGAGAGACACCACACCTGTTGAGTAGGCAGTCAATAGGTTGGTGATCTTGGCATAGCCAGAGTATGACTGCCCACCCTCCTGGCTCACATCATCAGCACAGTCGAGCAGCAGCTTCCAGGTGGTGGGACCCTTGGAACCAGCCACACTGGCCCTGGCTTCCACAGCCAGCACAACAGGCCTGGTAGTGGGAATGCCCTCACCCTTCCAAGTGAACTGGATCTTGACCTGCATGGACTTGAAGGTTTTGATGGATCCAGAAGAGGAGATCACGTAGGTAGTGCCAGTACCGTTGTCTGTGGTGTAGGTACCAGCAGTAGTGAAGCTGGTGCTCCCATCAAAGGCGTAAGACACAACCACATCCCAGCTGGCTGGCAGGGCTTCTGTGTGTATGCGAATGGACTCCAGTACCTTGTCATCCACCAGAGCGAAGTCGTGCCAGGAGCTGATGGCATAGGCATTGGTAGGTTCGTACTTGGTTGAGGACGTGCGGAAGATGCGCTTGGTAGCTGCATCGTACTTGGTAGAGAAGAAGTAGGCCCCATCAAAGGAAGCAATGCTCTGGGGTCTGGTGTTAGCAGCACCCGAGTACACAGAAGCGTAGCCATACACGCATTGACCTCCAGTAACGGCACTCACAGTGAACAAGGTAGGCTTGTCAAGAGCTGTAGTGGCAGCTCCACCAGCGAACCCGAAGTCCAACATCCTCTGAGCGAATGGTCCACCTACCACCGAGTTGATGTGGTCTCCTTGTCGCAGCGGACCTAGGGTGCCGTACTCTCCTCCAGGCTTCAAGTAGAGCAGGGCACGGTCGAACCTGTTGGTCAAGTCTTCATAGCCAGAGAAGTAGAGGATGCCAGAGTGGAACCAGATGGACTCACCAATGAAGCCCTGAATACGCAGGATCTCCTTACCGAATCCAGGCCCGGCTGCAGTAGTGGGGGTGATCTTGCGTATCACGGTGCACCCAGAGTTCCAGGCCATCAGCGTGTACAAGCAGTTGTCGCCCTGGCAAGCACTGGCAGTACCCTTCAACGTAGCTGAGTCTGGGTCATCCCACTTGGGGTCGTCAAGCAACACACTGGCTGCAGGGAAGGCCGCTGCCTCCAGGTCAATCTCCCACACCCTACCAGTAGCGACCTGATGCAAGTAGGCATAGTGATCCACACGATATAGATGAGAGCTGGCTCCACTACAGCTAGTGTCGTCGTTGATCTTGACTGCGGTCGTACCATCAAACTTCCAGATGTTGTCACTGTTGTTCTCCTTGAAGACAAAGTACTTCGCGTGTCCAGCACAAGTACCAGTGCATCCAGCAGCAGCACCAGTATCTACAGCCACCTTGAACCTCAGGTTGGCAGGATCCCACTCGTAAGCGTAGTGGTCATTCAGGTCCAAGGCCCACAACTTGCCTGCAGCAGGCACCAAGGAGACTGATTTCTCCAGTGTGGCAGTGGTCTCCCCGGATACAACCACACACTCCTCCACGTAGGGACCAGGCATCAGCTTACCTGGCCACTCAAACACCTCAACGCAGTTGAGCCTCCAGTGCCTATCTCCAGTGTCGTATTGCAGCTTGATCTGTCCTTCCCCACCTGACCAGTCTGAGATGCCCCACACCAGGAGATCAGGACGCATCTGGTAGCGTGGGTTGTATGGGTCTCCGGCCATCTCCAACACGGCATGAGGCGGGCGCAGCGGCTCACCCTTGCGCTGGTAGTGCCCTCCATTAGGTTGCTCATAGAGCCGGTACTTGACTCCATTCAGCTCAATGTGCCAGCGACTGCCTATCACGGATGCCACCTCCGAGCGTGGGCAAGCTGCACGTTGTTAGCGTGCTGCCTAGCCTCGGCCCGGAGGAGACCAGCCTCGACCCTGCTCTGCATGAAGAACTCGGCTTGGTACCACCGGGCGCTGTTGACATCGTACTTCGGGTCCAGGTTCTTGTCGGTCAGTCTGCCCGGATCGTGGGTGCGTGGAGCAAGCACCTTGCCAAGAAGCCTGGCCGTGGCTCCCAACACTACCAGCTCCTCCTGCCTGCTCAATAGGTCAGTAGTGGCGTCGATCACCTGCGCGTAGGTGAAGTACAACTTGGCACCTGCAGCCTTATCTCCCCAGTCCCACACATGCAGGCCGTGAGTACTGGTGGTGATGTCTGACTTCATGTGGGTCTCGTACTTGAAGGGTAGGGAGATTGGCAGATCCGTTGTGGTGTTCTCCACGTACCCCAGCCACACCACTCCTGGGTAGTCCAGGATATCGGTGGCCGTCAGGTCATACCACTCCTGGCCAGCTACCAGCGTGATCTCCCCATAGCCCCATGTGTGTACTCCCAAGGTACCCAACTGATGCAAGGTAGCAGTAGTGGCATCATCTATCTGCTTGACAGAGAGGCGTGGGTTCTTGATGATGATCGAGTTGTCTGCCTGCGCAGCAGCGGTAGTGCCATTCCAGCCACGGATGATGGTCAGCGTCTCCACTGCAGAGGCAGTGACATAGCACTGCTCACCATCATCAAGGAACTCAATGATGTCGCCCATGCTGAAGTAGTCACCCTCATCCACAACGACAGATGTGGCAGAGTCGGTGATGGAACCATTGGTGAGAGATGCGAATGGCCGCTCGTTCAGAGCAGCTGAGTAGACGTTGTCTCGGATCCTCTGGCGAATCACTGCAGCTGTAGCCATGTCGCTAGTCTAGCCCTCCTTTGGTACTTCGTGTGATCCTTAGTGTATCAGCTAGATCTGGTAGCTCACCAGCAAGCCCTAGCTTGGTATTCACCAATGAGGCTCTCTTGCCGATGATCTTGCACAACCAGGAGAACACCTGGCCTTCTGAGGCAGGGTACAGCTTGGTCCCAGGCAGTGGCTTCAGGTTCTCATCAGCGTGTAGAGGTAGGTCAGGGATCCCGTCGTACACCGGGTTGTACAGGTGTGGCTGAGGCCCCAACTGGATGTAGTACTCCATCAGACGGTCAGCTAGAGCTATCACCAGAGCATCCCTGGCAGCTGGAGTCCTAGCCACCAGCTCTTTGTGTGGTTCAGTTACCACAGGGGGTACCAAGTCAACTTCGTGCCGGTCCAGGTACTGGGATAGAGGCGTGGTCCTGACGACACGCCCATCAGGACCACGGTCTACCTTCACCAGCTCTGGCTCCACGAAGAAGCCCTCGCCCCAGTCCTCTCCCAGCTGATCCGGGTGGATCCTGCTGGAGTGTGGGTCGATGTCAGACCGCTCCTCCAGGTCATAGACCCCCGGAGTGGCCTTGCCTAGAGTCACGCCGACCAAGTTCTGGACGTTGTGACGCCCTGCTCGAAGAGACCCTTCATGATGGCATCTGCCTCACGGTACGTGTTGGGCAGCGTGTGCTGTGCGTGCCTGGTGGAGCAGAAGCCACTGCCGATGGCCAGTCGATGCTCTGGGTACTTGGAAATCAGGGACTCTCGCATGGCTGCAGCCCAGCAGCCCCACGCTCCACAGTACACGGGGATGAGGGTGTTCCAGTCGATCAGGATAATCATGCCCTTGCGCTGATAGCGCCGTAGGCCGATGGCATCCGCCAGATCACCACCCCCCGTGTTGTTGATCTGTGGCTCGAAGGGCAGCTGCACTAGACGACCATCTCTGTGGATAGCCTTCACGGTGTACAGCCTCTTCTTAGGCAGGTTCATTCCAGGCTTGGAGAACGGCAGGCCAGCCAGCCGCTCCTTTACAATCCTGAACTGCTGGGTGGAGAGACGTCCAGTGTTCTCGCCTACTGGCTCAACCAGGAAGCTACACGGGCCAATCTCCTCCAAGTCCAGTTCCACAGGGATAGGCACATCGTGGTCTATGTGCAGCTCCATCCGGGAGGTCTCATCCTTCATTACACGCACTGCGCTGATGGGATCCTCTCCCTCAGGAACAGGAACGGGACCCTCAATCTCAATCATCTTGGGTGCTTGCTTTACCGATGGCATGTGTTCTCCTCTCTTACGGGGTTCGGGTGTGCGGCCCCGACCCCGGTTCGTCCAACTGCCGCACCAGCCGCCTGGGTCCGAGTCGCCCAGGTGACACCTAAGTGGATCAGGCGTCCGTGCTCAGCTCCACACCAGCGAGATCCTCGATCTCACCCACGCCGTACATGGCGGTGACGCACAGGACCCATCCACGAATGGGTGCCCAGCGCATCGTCTCCATCTTCGCGGCCCACTTCTGGACAATGCCCAGAGCATAGTCCCGAATGAAGATACCACCACCACGGTCGGCAGCGGCGTTCGACGTAGGAACGTTGGTGGACTGATAGAACGGAATCCCAAACCACTCACCGAAGTAACCAGGCCCTTGTGCAGCAATCGAGCTGTCGCTCTTGCCTCCGTAGATCACGCCAGCGTCTGCCTCCAGTTCAGTGCGGAAGTCCGCAGACTGACGGGGATGCAGCACGCCAACGATCTGGCCCAGGCTGGCCGCATCGTACAACTCAAGGGTGTAGATGGCGTCCAGGATGTTGCTCGCAGTAAGGTTGACCGTTGTTGCCCCAGCGGTGTTAGCAAAGCCCTGGAACAGTGCACAGATGTCCACGTCCAGTTTGTCACCCATCGCTCGACCCAGCTGACGAATCCGTGCACCGTGAGCTGCCGGGATGTCGGACACTTCCAGGACGTCCGTGATGGTCGCCTGGATGCCAACCTCCGAGGCAGTCAGAGTGACAGAAGTGGACGTGAGCGCCGAGTTGGCCAGCTCCGTACCTTCCGCCACAGCGGCTGCGGTGAACTTGTCAGCCTTCGGGATCTTCACAGTCTTCGACGCCTGGCCTGACAGGTCGAACATCTTCAGGAGCGGTGGTGTAACCACCGCAGCCATCAGCGCATCTAGGACCATGTCGGTCAAGATGCTGGCGTACGACACGTCATCGTAAGTCGTCATGGTCGTCGGGTTCGTTGCGAAATCCGAAGCCATATCTTGTTCACCTCCTCATGTGTTGATTTTGCGCGGTCTATCGGCGGTTGTGTTGAGCGTAGAAGTTGTCCTTCCGAATCTGGACTCGGCCCTCATGGAGGGCCTTCTCGGCAGCAGACCGATCAGAGATCAGCAAGGCCTCCCACTCTTCTCTCGTCATGGGTGGTGGTTGGATGCCTGCTGAGCCTCCCTCACCAGCCCTAGAACCGCTACGAGACATGAGCGACAGATCCTTACTGCCCTTCGTTTCGCCCTTCTTCTCCTCCCCTTCGCCAGAAGGCGCAGGCGTAGGCTCCGGTACCAGCCCGTACTCGTCAGCAAACTTCATGATGACTTCCTTATCCAGTTCGGCATCAGGATGAGTCGCCACGAAGAGATCGGCGTGCTTGGACTTGAGACCGGCTTCTGCAAACGCTTCACGCGCCTCGAAGAGTCGAACTCGCCCAGACTCGGCTACCAGCTGCTCTTCCAGCTGCTTCACCTTTGCCCAGGCCTTGTCACGATCCTTCCTCAGCTCGGGGATGTCAAGCTCTTCACTCACTTCAACCTCCTTGTTGTACTCAGCCGCTGATTCACCACGATTTGCGGCCCTCGTCCTGAAGCGTGGGTCTTCAGGAGCCTTGTTCGTCGGTTGTCACTCGATGTGAGTGCCGAGAGCTTCTTCCCATTCCGCCTCGGAGCAGAATGCCTGCCAAATAGTGTAACACGCTATGAGATGGGTCGCATCACTTCTAGCCCAGAAGCCTGCGGTATGCCCTGCTGGTTGACTCTCCACCCAGGAGTAGCTCGCTGCTCGTTGATGTAGGCACGAGCCTCTTGTAGCACTCTCTCCACGTTCTCAGAGATCTCTCCTATGGAGGTACCAGACCTGGGAGCAATACCCAGTGCCAGGTCAATCAGGTCATCTGCGTTCAATCCGAACTGCTCGGTGTTGATCTCATGCCGCATCCGCAGGATTGACTGTGCTGCTGCAGCCAGGTACGGAGTGGCCTCTTGCAGGTTGAAGTCAGTGGCTGTCTGCATGGCCACATCAATGGCCTCAGAAGCAGAGAAGTAGCCTCCTAGGCCAGCTGCTGTAGCAGCCTCTCGCAGAGAGGATGCCTCGTAGATGTCATACACATCCTGTGGTGCCTCTCCACGCAAGAACTTGATAAGCGCACTGCCCTTTAGAGGCTGTCTTCCCTGAGCAGCCAGTACCTCATTGAAGGCCTGCAGTGCTGGCCTGTAGTCCCTCATCCTGTTGAACACGGTGTAGGCCTCAGTCACCTGCTCCATGCTGTAGCCCTTCCTAAGCAGAGCACCAACCTTGTTGGGGTTGACCATATCCGGACTAAGCCCGTACTGCAGCTGCAAAGTGCGTAGCCCTTGTTCCATCTCAAGGAAGGCTCCGATGGATTCTGTCAAGTCCATTCCCAGATCTCTCAGCACACTGATACCTGGGAAGCGTGTATGGAACTCAGGCAACTTAGAGACCTGCTCTAGGAACCATGCGTCACTCTTGCCTTCAGACTGTGCTATGTACAGGAGATCGTACACACGCTCAGAAGCACTGTCTTCTAGCCAATCTGGCAACTTACCCTCATCTAGAGCCAAAGCAACAACACGATCTATCTCAGCCTCGAAGGAGCCTCTCCCCTCCATCTCAGCTATGTTGCCACCGAAGGTACGATGTCCATTCTGCAGCCAGGTCTGCAAGTTCTGGATGACTGTGTAACGCCTTGGTCTATTGCCGACCCCGAACAGTGCATTCATCTGGTCTGGCCGCGCCTCGAAGACAAGCACCCTGCTGGAGTTGGGTAGCCCGTACTGCACGTACCACTTGCCAGAAGCACGGTCGAAGAACCATCCCATCTCCTCTCCCTGCAAGATGGATAGGCTAGTTTCCTCGTCTTCTCCAGGCTCCAGGTAGCCTACACCACCCACACCCTCCTGCTCCTCCTCAGGTGGTGCGTTATCCTGTCCTAGCCAGGTAGGCCTACTCTTACTAGTGAGTTCCTTATCTGCCACCTAGCACCCCACTCAGTGTGCGAAGTCGCTCCTCTAGTCCATTGATGAAGCCAGACGAACTCTGGTACTCAGCAGTACGCTGTAGTCTGGCCTGGTACGAGTACGGGTCAGCCTGCATCTGGGCACCACCTATTGCAATCCCCTCAGCATTGTGCGGTCCAGAAATCTGCATAGCAGCCTGATAGTACTGCATGATGTAGTCTTCCTCGCTCATTCCTTCTGGCTTGTTGCGGTAGATGCTCTTGGCACGAGGTGTAGCCAGTGCACGCTGGCGCACAAAGGCAGTGAAGTCTAGTGCCTGATTGGGATTAGCAGTAGCTTGATCGACATAGGCCTGTGCCAAGATCCTGATGTCAGGGTTCTCATCAAGCAGAAGACCGCGCCAGATGTTCTGCCCTGCCTGTGTTAGCTGCTCAATGTCAAAGGTGGGACCTGCAGCCCCACTGCCACCACCACCACTTGTGTAGCCTCCTAGGAATCCCTGTCTGATACGATCATCGAACTGACCAAAGAACTGCTGAGCCAACATGTACAGAGAGTTGAAACCCTGTGGAGTCTGCGTACTGTACTGGAAGTGGTTAAGCCCAGTACCCATGACACCGCCAGGCGGTTGCTGACCCAGTGCCGTAGCTAGCTCGTTAGGCACACGCCAGATGTTCTGGTCTAGGTACGTCATGAAGTTGACCCAGTTCATGTCCAACAGATTCTGCCAGATCTCCCTGGGCACTCCATAGTGATCTGCCAACGTTGTCATACTTCCACTCATCAGACCATACAGGTTGTCTGCCCAGTTCAGGCCCCCCCATCCACCTTCACCTGTACCGTAGGTCTGCCAGTAACCTGCGCCCTGCTGCGTGTTTAGACCAAATGGATCGTATGTGTTGAGTTCAGCCCCAGTAGCAAGCACCCAAGGAGGACCTGGGTACTGAGCAAAGTACTGATACTGATAGGTCTCTGGGTTGAAGTACCTTCTGGGTGAAACACCAGCACTAGAACCTGTTCCAATAGAAACGTTACCTAGAGTACCCTGAGCACCTGGAGCAGCTGCAGGTGTACCACCAAATGAGGGCTGTACCACAGGTTCCTGTGTGCCTTGGTATCTGTCCGCAGGATCAACTGCCATGTCTCGTTACCTCCATCCATTCAGTATCGCTGACTCTAGCTCATCACGGAAGTAGAACGGTTGGTCTCCGATGAAGAGCCATGCCAGCTGTCTGCCATAGTAGTCAACATTTCCGAATCTTGGATCACGAACCAAGTATACAGGCAGACCCTGGTCATAGGCTCTGCGAAGAGCAGAGCGTAGCCTCTGGGCATCCTCAAGCCCACCTTCTGCCAACAGTTCCCTAGCTCTAACACCCAACAGCCGAACGTTGTATTCCTCAGGACCCTGCCCCTCTTCTCGGGTGAACTGCATCCCAAGGAAGGGTTCGGTAGTGATGCCAGCAGAGCGCCTTACCCCAATGGTGTCACCATCCACGATCTCCGTGATGTAGGGCTGCTCAGTGCGGGGTCCCAAGTTCCCGTCTGGAAGCAAAGGACTCTCCGGAGGCATGGGCAGATCCTCCTCGAAGTTCCTGGCTCCGAAGGTGCGCAAGAAGCCATCCTCCCACATCAGGTTGAAGTCCGTTCCTACTCCAGCACACAGCTCCTCAAGCTTGGCAAACTCCTGTCTGACCTGTCTCGCCTCGCTCGGAAGCATCAGCCCACGGTCGGCAGCCTCTCTCCTGATGTTGTCCTGCATGATGAGGAAAGCTTGGATAGAGCGCTGGACATCGGTCTCCTCTCTGAACTCCTGCCTGTAGGCGAGGCGTCGAAGCTGGGTCATAGCCACATCCTGCTCAGACTGACGCATGTCCGTGTAGTCACGGTAAGTGACCTCTGCGTTTTGCATGGCATAGCCACCGGTATCAGCGATCATGGGAGTGAGCTGATCGAACAGCTCAGCTCCAGTCATACCAGGACGGAACTCTATACCCAGAGCACTGGCAATCTCACGGCCCTGCTCGTTGAGGCTGTAGATAGTCAGCTCATTGCTGAAGCGGTTGGAGGCTGTGTACCCAGGCCACGATGTACTCCACGCCTGCTCGTTCTCTGGAACATTGGCTGCACTGCGTAGACTATCCCAGGCGTCCACATCGACCTCGGGGTGTATCCCTGCGTACTCTGCCCACATAGCCTCAAGCTCAGGCTCCAGGGATCCCCACATCTGCCACAGCTGACGAGCACTGGTGACGTGGTACTCCTGCCCGAACTCGGTGTTCACAAACTGCTCCAGCATCGCCTTGGTGTCCGGAGTCACTACACTGTTCCAGAGGTACTCGTTCACATCATCCACAACGGAGGTATAGAGGTGCTTGGGTGCATCGTGGCGGGCTGCCTGGATCATCCCTATGACATGGAGAATCTTCTCACTGGGCTGAATGGGTCGAACGTACCCACGTTCCACGTACTCGTTGTGACGAGCAAGGTCCTCTTCCGAGGATCCGATACGATAGGTGGATCTCGCTGCGTCAGGGATCTGGGCAATGGCCACGTCAGTCCACTTCCAGCTAGAGATGAGGTTGATGGCCAGCTGTGGATAGGTAGCGATCATGAGGTCACGCTTCCAGGTAGGCTGCTCGAAGAAGATGCGCCTGATATCTGAACCCATAGCTATCTTGTCCTCATGCTCGGTAAGACCCAGAGGATCTGCCGCTCCACTGGGCAGCAGCTCTGGGAACTTGTCGCCCGCAGCCAACCAGATGTCGTAGATCTCATCAGTGCCGTAGTCCACAGTGATCCGTGCAGGGAAGAACCAGCGCATGGCCTTTGACACAGCGTGCAGACCACCGGCCGCATCGTTAGCCCTGGTCTCCAAGGCCTTGGCCAGCAGCTCAAACTCCTCTGTGCTGCCAGCACTCAGCAAGATGTCCAACTCATCCTGCTCTGAAAGGAGTGCAGAAACAGCACGGTTCCTGCCCGTCTCCATGGAGATGTCACCAATGGCATTGGTCAGTGTGTAGTAGGGAGCATTGAAGATCGACGTACCCACGTCAGCAAGGATCGAGAGCGCAGTCTCTGTAGTACCCCCACCCAGGATACGTGGCACAATCCCCCCGCGCTGATAAGCGATAGAGGGGACGACGGTAGCAATGAGATCCATTCTCTTCTGGTACTCGACAGGATCCTTCAGAGGATCGGCACCATTCAAGAACTGATCCATCAGCCACAGCGGGAGAGGACCAAACCCTGGGATCAGGGACTGGAAGGGGTTCTCTCCACCAGTAGGCAAGAAGAAGAGCGGGGAGAAGTCCAGGCTCTCAATGCCACCAGGCAACGGAACTCCAGGAGCAATGGAGTCAATGGTAAAGTCCGTGGCAGCCAGTCTCGAAGCGAACGACGCTGCCTTGGGGTTGAAGGGGATGTGGTCCACGATGGCATTGGCAATGTCTCCAATGTGAGCGAAGTTGATGTCGTTGATCCACCCTCTCAGGGCTGGCCTCCGCAGAGTCTCGCGCCCCCAGAATCCCACCATGTCGGCCCATGGCCTACCGAAAGGCCAGATAGCTCTTGCCTGTGAACCAGCACGCGATCCCATGTCCCACACGTACATGATGTTCTGAACTTCCTGAGCAGCCCGCTCCTCAGCCAACTTGGCGATGCGGCCCTCCGTTACGAAGCCGTTTTCCCAGGCGTAGTCCTGCAGGGCATTACCAAGTGGACCAGCCATAGCACCGTGCACGCCCTGAAGACTCAGCCTGCTCTCCAGTTCAAAGTCCGGGATGACCGTCTTCCCCTGTGACTCAAACAGCTTTCTAAGTCGTGCAGTCTCTGCCTGCCTGGTCAGATCCTGGATGAAGCCACGGCGGTAGTTGGTGGGATCCATGAAGAACTTCTCGAAGAACAACTCCTGCACATGCTTGGTACCCAGTCTGCCACCACTACCTGCCCAGTTCTTCGGTGTAGCCATCCGCACTCCACGAATGGGACCCATGTACTCAGTGACCCAGGTGGGCAGCTCGAACAAGCGAGCACCACCAGTGGCATCAATGCGTGATGCTAGATCAACGAACGCACTGCGCACATCTGAGTACTTGCCTGCCTGCTTTGCGGTGCGCATCAGCACATCATCAAAGAGATAGCGCCATCCGTTATAGGCCTGCTTCCAGTCCTTGAAGACCTTGAAACTCCCATCGCCTCCCACCACGGTGGCCTTGCTCATCCTGGTGTTGGCCTCCGAGAACCACCAATCACGAAACGCATCTTCACCCTTCAAGAATGCACGGAAGCCACTGTCCTGCAGCAACATACCCATAGACCCACGGCAGGCATCCACGTATCCAACCTCTCCCGGATGAATATCAGCGAACCCAACACCGTAGCCCTCATAGGCCTGGCGTTCGGCCCTCTTGTACATGGCAGGGAAGTCACCAAGCACACGTAGCCTCTCCTGCTTGGCTGCGGATAGATACTGTGAACCCTTTCCAGCAAGGGTGGTGTGCAAGCCACGGCCCTTGAATCCGTGCTGGGCGAAGGCCCTAGCCCGTGCCTCAAAGAACAGGGCACGGTCCCTAACCCAACGATCCACACCACGCAGACCGGCGTAGTGAAATGCACGCCACAGCTCATCCAGGCTGATGGTCATGGCTGTGGCAGGACGCATCACCTTGTCGATGACCCACCATCTCTGGAACATCCACGCAGCCTCACGGATCTGGTAGAGCTGTAGTCTCTGAACGGCCTTGATGTAGCTCGCCCCTGACAACTCGGAAGCAAACATCATCTGCAGAGGACTCACTTGTAACTCAATGGACATAGGTGAGTCTGCGGTGTAAGACAGTCCCTTGAAGATGTACTCTGGGTCCCGTCTAGTACGAGCCTTCTCTCTCTCCCTCACCGCAGTGTTCAAGAACTGTCTGCCACGTTCCTTCTCCATCCCAGCCGTAGCGTGCCCGCCATAGCCCCAAGGCTGGCCTTCGATGTGCCCAGTAGCACCGATGTTTTCCTTGATCCAGGTCTTCAGGTTACCGCCGATTCGGTACTGCCCACTCTTGATTACCTCCCACGGCACAAGACCTGTGGTGGGATCCATGTAGTCCTTCCATGGCCCTCCTCTAGAATGCCACGCCCCATCCGCATCCTGATAGCTCCGTGCGATGTACCTACGGTTGAAGTCATCCTGCATCTCATCAAAGAGACCTTGCAGCTCGTTGGTATCTCGCAGTTCATACCTACTGCGCATCTTCACCTGGCTAGTCAACAGCTCATCTTCCAAGGCAGACAGCCTGGCACGTGAAGCATCACGAGCTGTTAGGTGAGAGTTCCAGGCGTCTTGCGCAGCAGTCCTTCGGTCCTGTGCAGCTTTCATCCACGGAGGCCTAGCAGAGCTTCTGCTGGCGATCTCTGTCACTTCTCTGGGCAGGAACTCATTGACGGTATACCCACCTAGCCTACTGAAGTGTGACCTTGCGAATGCCTCATCTGCTAGCTGCTGTAACCTAGCTGCCGCTGCTGGATCTCGTCTGGCCCTCTGCAACATCTCCCACTTGTAGGCATCGAAGGCACCTATCTGGTTGCGTACGTTCTCCATGTATCCAGTGTGGTTGACTGCAGCAGTGTCAACATACTCAAGTGCTTCCAAGGCCCCATCCACTAGTTGTTCATCACTGAGTGCAGATATCCCAAGTTCATCCTGAGCCTTGAGCACACGCTCTCGTGCTATAGCTATGCCTTCTTGAACAGTAGGTCCGTAGTCTTGGATAGCATCTGCGTCCATGAGACTAAGCATCTCCTCAGGGATCTCAGCAGCTGCTGGAGCAGCTGGTTTCTCAGCAAACAGGGCCTCAATCTCGGCTCTGCCAGCAGGTGAGAGATCACGGGAGCCAATACCAGCAAACTCAGCACTGATAGTGGGTCTCTGGCACTCCACCCAAGCGTTGTCCTTCCAGGTGAACCACTTGCCCGCCTCTTGGTCAAACACGAACACTGGCTTCTTCATGTCTATGGCCATCTGGGTAGCCCACGCTGTGCCACCCTTCACTTGACCGTTCTCGAATCGGCTGACAGCTATGACTTGGTCAGAATCCTTCACTTGGAAGTAGTTCCTACGCAACAGATTGGTGGTGTACTTACTAGATGTGGGGAACCTACGGCCTAGGGTCTGATTGGCCTTCTTCAGAGCCGCATCAGCAGCAGCCAGCTCCTCTGCAGTATGCCGCACGGCATTGGGGCTGGTGATGTTGTGGCCAGCGAATGAATGCGCCTGCACCTTGTACCCAGCCTTAGTAGCCGCTTCCTCAAATGCGGTGTCCGCACCAGTAGCCCCACCAGAATGAACCACGCCCGGTACAACTGCTGGAGCAGCAGCAGGCCTTGCCGCTGGAGCACGTTCGGCAGCTATCTCTGCGATGTTGGTTGGCAAGTCATCAATACCAGCAGGAATCACCCACTTGGTAGCACGACCATACTGATGTTCCACCACACGTTTCATGATCTCAGCGATCTGTCTATTCGTAAGAGGAACATCATGCTCAAAGTCTCCTCTGCGGAAGTTATCAAACAACTGTTGCCAACTAGATGCACCAGGATCTTCTGGCAAGTTCGCTACAGGATATCCTTCATCTCCACCTAGGGACATTGCATCAGCAAACTCATCAGCCTGATGTAGATACAACCTAACCTCTGCCTCTGGAGTAAGCGCCGTCACGGGCGCAGGCTCTACAGCCGGGACAGCAGCAGCAGGAGTCACGGCTGGGGCAGCTTGAGCAGCGGCCTGTCTCTCACCGGCCGCTCTTCCAAGAGCCTCAGCATACGCCTGGTTAGCCTGAGCAAGTTCCTGCTCGATCTGAGCAGCTCGCTCCTTGCTGACAGAAGAACCCAACTCATCTCTAAGAGCACGGATCTCTGCTCTCAGTGGGTCAAGGGTGCGCAGCTCCTGCAGGTACAGCCCCTCCTGCCGTGCCGCGTTGCGCCTGCTAGCAAACAGCCTGTTGAACCAGTACTCCTCTTGCACAGCATCTCTAGCACCCCACATCCTGGTGATCGTGTCCATCTGCTGTCGCTCGGCTCCTATGCCAGTAGCCTCTATCGTGGTGCGCTCAAACTGTGGAGTGAGATAGCGATCAAGCCACCTGCCTACCGGGGTGGAGTGCAGCAGCTGGCGCAGCCGCCCAACGTGCATGATGCTTGACAGGGAGTATGCAACACTTGGAAGAGTCGCGCCCTTCAGCAAGGCTCTCTCTATCACCTGATCGACCGCTGCTTCAATCTGTTCAGCGTTTTCTCCATAGACCAGGCGCTTTGGCAGCAGACTGAGAGGACTGAAGTACTCAGACTTACCATCCCCGATTCCAGTACCACTCCGAATCTGAGAAGACCTGACCTTGGAGATACGTTCACCTTTCACAAGCAGGGAGGTCACGTCCACGCCGGGAGATCTGCCAGGTATCTTGTCCACTCCCTTGATGACGACTGGGACTTTCCCGGCTCCCAGATGCTGATAGGCAGCCAGATCGTGCAAAGTGGCTCCCTCGATAGACACCGCAGCTCTTCCAGTTTGCCTGTCAAACAGAATCACTATTGGGCTGTTGATACCCTTTCTGGCTACCCCAAACTCCGCATGTGTTGCGGCCTCAGCTAGCTTGGTATCAGCCATGTAGGCAGCAAGCTCAGCCCTCTGTACATCATCAAGCAGGTTGAGCACCGTGCCTATCTCAGTCTCTTTGGCAACCATTCCCAGTCTGCTGTGCATCCAGGGGTTGTTGAAGACTCGCTGCTCCACCGCACCAGCAGCCTCTAGGAATGGAGCAAACTCACCAACATCTCCTAGCCACTCCCCTCCTAGTGTACGAAGCTCTCTTAGCCCAGCAGATGAAGATCTAGCAAATCTGACCAGATCACTGCGCACTCTCTTGAGTGCAACACTGCCCATGAACCTACCCACCTCGGCGGCACTGCGCACAGATCCGATAGCCCCCTTCAGCCGTGGGCCGAAGATGTAAACGGTTGGGTCACAGACCAGCCCTCCAGTGAGATCCACCACCAGACCTGCGAGCGTTCCCTCAATGCCAAGCTCTCTGGACGGAGTGCGATCTGATTCCTCAACCTGACGCCACAGCTCACCCCAGGCGTTCTTCCATCCATTCTCCCAGATTGGGTCTTCACCACCAGCAAAGGAGTTGGCGAACACAGCCAAGCCTGTGGCCAATCGGAGAGGTACTTGCCTGCCCCACCACGAGAGGATGTCCATGACATAGGAATCGGCTCTGTAGTCTCTGTCATCCAGTGCTTCATCAATCGCTGCATCACGCTCGGCTCTCAAGGCACCGAAGATCTCTTCCAACTGACCCTCCATCACACCGGTGTTCTCTGCGTCTGCAGCGAAGAACCCAAAGGCCATGACTTCATCTCCACCGGCCATGTCAAGGTACTCTTGATACTGCTCAGGATTGTCCTTCTGCATGACCCTCCAGTAGGCAGATGTACCGAACTGCTTAGCCATGTTCATCAGCTCTTCATCTGGGGTCGGATTGTCTGGATCAACACCCATCCTCTTCTGCTTCTCCACTTGTGCAAATCTCCTGCCTCCTGCCCCACCTATGGCATCAACAAGAGGACCAAACATCAGTGCCATTCCCTCCATACCAACCTGCATGGTGCCAAGTACCGGAGCCAGCGGACCCCAGCTTTCACCAAGCTGTTCTATCGACTTCCCCTGTCGCCACTCTCTAAGACGATCTAGGTAGATCCTGTAGTCATGCTCATACTCCTCCATCACCTCTGCCCTGGATCTCCCTCCCTCTCCACGCTCGAAGACAGGAAGCTCAGGAGGCTTAGGAGATCCATCATCAGGAGCCGCAGTGAGGCCCGCCATCTCGTCCATCACTTGCTGCTCTATAGCAGCTCTCTCCTCATCAGTGAGAGCAAAGGCCGTAGCCGGGAAGCGGTCATAGAACCCAGGCACAGCATCAACAAGATTCAGGAAGGCTTCTCCTAGGTTGTGTGGTTTGCGAACTGCATCTTCCTTGGCCTGCTCAGCCTGCTTGATACGAGCCTCAAGAACTTCGTTGTACCTGGCCATGTCCTCGACTCTCTGCTGAGCCAACTCACCAGCCTGCTCAATGTACTGTGCAGCCTCTTGGAAGCCAGGAACGGACAACATCCTCAAGTCATCAGGATCCTGTGACAGAATCCAGTCCGAGGGCAAGCTCTCTCGGTTGGCGTAGTACACGCGCTCTACCTCACGAGCATACGCTTGTGCTCGTCTGTCGTAGTCCGTGTAGGCGGCTTCGTAGGCAGGGAATCCTCCACGCACCCCCTCATCCCACTTCTCTGCCATCTCAGGAGTAGCTCCTGGAAGAGTGCCGAGCGCCTTACCTATAGCGGAGTAGACCCTCTGAACATCTGGCCACAGGTCGGCAGCAGCACCTGGATCCCTGGATGTGCGCACGTACTCCTGGAAGTCGAGATCCTCCTCCCACACACTCTCTGCTGCCTGAGCCTGTGCACGATCCTGGTACCAACCAGCCATGTGTTCATAGACCCACTCCTGAGGCGAGGAGTCATAGTCAGGAACGAACCCGGAGTACCTAGGGGTCGTCATGAGACCTCTTTGTTACGAACCAGCCTTCGTAGTGCCATCCTGGCCTGCATACGCAGGTGCGGGGTCTTCGCGTACTGAGCGATTGCCATCAACTTGGATTGGAGATCACTGATAGGAGGTGCGCCTGTCTCTACAGGCCCTGATCCAGGACCGTATGACAGACCCGCAGTAACCGGATCGTCTGAGTTACCAAAGTCCTCTGGAGAGAACTCTCCCATGAGCTGCCCAAGGGGATCCATAGGACTGGGAGCAATGCTAGGCCCCATGGTCATCGGCATTCCACCAGCACCCTGAGGAGCACCCTGCATGACTTGGTTGAGACCAGCAACCAGATTGTCCCGCTCTCCATACTGCGTGGAATCAGGCTGGATCGCCGCTGCGACTTTGGATGGAGCAGCCATTAGCTAACCATCCTTGAGTCTTGCCCCATAAGCTGGCCAAGGGGTGGCAATCCAAGCGACTGAGCCGGTGGACCTTGCTCGGCGTTGCCTGGGATTCCACCTCTTGCAAGTGATTCAGCTGCCTGTGCAGCACCCAAAGCACCACCCCCACCCGCAGCACCAGCAGCGGCGGCAGCCTCTTCCTCTCCCTTTCCAAGGAACTCCACCATCTCTCCAACAACATGGTCCCAGTCTACGTCGTCCTTGCGCAGTAGCTCCAGAAGCTTGGCAGCTGGGCGGGGATCTCCTTGTCCAGCCATGGCGTACACCCCCTGAAGCAGCGAGTCCTGTGCCGTCTCCCTGGCCATGCGCAGTGGCTCGGCATCAGGGTCCTCCAGGAAGGGCAGCTGTGCCCGCGCAGTCTCACGGGAGATCAGCCTGTCCTGCAGCTGCATAGCGATGCGCACCTCGACGTTCGCAGGGTCCGACCCAGCTCCAATACCATAGGTACACCTGGCCACCCACTGTCCAGCGATGTCCTTCTTAGGCTCGAAGTCCTCTGCCTTACGCTTGTCCCGGTAGTCTCCAAGGATCTGCTTCTTGCCGTTGCAGAAGATCTCGTCCATGGCAAGCAGGAACCCAGAGGCCTTGCCGAAGCCCACCTCAAACTGCTTGTGAGCCACAGCAAGCCTGGCATCCAGAGCACCCATGCTGGCGTTGATCCCACGTGCCGACACGATGCTGGCTCCCGGCTCACCAGACAGCTGCTGTGGGTATGCAGCAGCTGCCTTGGCGTCCTCCCCCAGTCGGGAGACCAGATCCTTGACATCGAAGTGGCTGGCCGGTCCTAGCCGCTCAATCCTGGAGTCAGGAGAGCGTAGGTGCACGATGCGGCCAGGGCCGAAGTCATCCGGGTTGATGGTGTCGTACTCAGCCAGGGCAGGGAAGGAGTTCTCCTCCACCGAGTAGATGGTCATGGTCATCAGGCGGTGCATCGTGCGGAGCAGGTGCAGCGTCTGATCGAAGATGCCCCGGCGCTGGCCATCAAACGAGGGGCGCACTACCTCCCAGACCGGCACGAAGCCCATGTCATTCTCCTCATTCACCAACACGGCCATGCGATTGGCGGCGCGACCCTTCCTCGAAGCATCCACCAGGATGTACATGATGCGGTCCTGGGTGTACCAGAACCATTCCTCAACCTCCTCTTCCCAGTCCTTGCCTGGAATCCACGGGGACATAGCTGCCAGCTCGGTCTTGGAGATCTGTCGAGCCACCAACAACTCAGTGACATTCCCCAGGTTGTCCTTCAGCAAGTAGGTGTGGCGAGGGTCGTAACGGAGCAGGTAGGGGTTGCGCTTGGACGGGTCTTGCTCATCGAAGTTGACCCACGTTCCCACAACGGCGTAACCAGCCCCGGCGTAATCACCCCACAGGAGGGCAGCCAGCTCGGACATGTTGCTCGTCTCCCACAGCTCACGTAGTCGGCGCTCTCGCTTCCGGGCGCGCACCTTGGAGTAGGCACGGTCATCAGCTGCGGTGACAGGGACACGAATAGACGGGAGCACTGCACCCCCGATTGACTGCCAGTGGTTGATGCCAAGTTCTACCAGATTCGCTACGGAAGGAGCCTCTGGGGTCTGGGATAGATCTGGCCACTCGACGTACCACTCACCATTGGCGATGTTGGTGACGGTCTTCACACGCTCGTGGGTTGAACGCCAGCGCTGAACCAAGTAGTCTCGCTTGGTCCACAGATCACCGTCCATGATCGAGTGAACGGCTAGACCTGAAGAGGTCTCTATGCTAGACGGACCCGGATCTGTCATGCTCATTAGTGCGTACTATACCTCGTCTGCGGACGATAGGAGGTACTCCTCTCCTTTCCATCATCAGATTCTGGTCGATCTTGGCATGACGTGCAACATCAGCCTCCCCATTTGCCACCCACAGAGCTATGACTGCGTCTGATTGGTCTGCCCACGGGAAGGCAAGCATGTCATCTACAAGAGGCTCGAACCTGGCTCGATCACCTACCCCACCGTTGGCAAAGGCAATCAGCCCACCAGCGAAAAGCGATGCCATTGCTGCGATTCCGTACTCCTCATCCCACTTCGACCCACGCTGACGACCCCGGCCTACGGTCCTGTGAGGACGCACAACGGTACCCATAAGGGAGGCCCGCTCCATGAAGGACTCATCCCCCATGAGGGTAGGTGCGAAGTTGATCTCTGGGATGGTGACGTTTAGCGGGTGATCCCGGTACTTCTCCCAGAAGCGGTAGAACAGCTCACTGCGAATGCCGGTGGCACCCAGCTTGTTGCCTACGAAGATGTCGATCACCGTACGCACACGTGTGATGGGATCCACTGCAAGCAGGATAGAAGCAGCTCGTCCGGTAGTTGCCGGGTCCACTCCAAGGATCAGCGTCTCGTGGTCATAGACACGCCCCAAAGGCCGGTCCGCTCCAATGTCAAACGCACGATCAACATGCTCCATCGTAAACACGTTCTCAGTCTCCTCAACATCCTCTTGCTGGTAGACGAGCTTCCACCGAGACGGATCCTTAGACACGATGGAGTCTCGGATGTCACGAAGGCCCGCCTGGTGGCGGACGACGACTTCCTCTCCCCCGTGGTTCTCCTTGACGTCGTAACCGTCAAGCGTCCAGTACTGCGGCCAGGTTGGAGCTTCTTGATCGGTGTACTCATTCTGGATAGCGGGGATGATAACGGATCGAAAGAGGCGATGCCCGGCCCAAGACTTCTTCCACTGTCCGTATAGGTCAAGCGGAAATAGTCTGGTGCCGTTGATGACCGTCTGCCCCTTCTGCGCACGGGACCTAGCTTCAGAATCAAGCCAGTTGTCAATGCGTCCTCTTTGAGTTGCTGACACTTGGTTGTCAAGCACCAGGGAGTCATCCAGTATGAGGTAGTCGAGTCGGGTACCGTAGATCTGCTTACCGATACCGAGAGCCTGTACCGTTGGGTCGCGCTCCCCCGACCTGCGCCACTTGATGAAGATCTGGTCCTGGCTCCACTCCAGGTCCCCGTGGCCCGGCTTGAAGCCGTTGAAGTCCTTGATGAGATTCGCCTTTGCATTGTCATAGAGATGTTCCTCCGTTAGATAGCGCTTGATTCGATTCAGGATGTCCTGTGCCTTGTCGGACGACTTGGACACCACGGCGATGCGGACGTCTGGGTTCTGAGCGATGCGGTACAGCACGTACCACAGTGACACCAGCGTGGACTTGCCTGACTCGGGGTGGCCCAGGATCAGGACCAGTCGGCCCATCGGATCCTGAAGAGCATTGCAGATCCACTTCTGATGCTCGGCCAACTCGATGTCGGCGTAGAGGTCGATGAACTCCTCGAAGGACATGCCCCTCAGATCGGGGTATTCCCATGCCTCCACAGTGCCAGCTTGGATAGAACGAGCCTCGGCAGCGAAGTCGGGGTACCGAATGCTCATCGTCATCCACCACTTGTAGGAGTAGCCGACCTTCTCTGCAGCCTGAGTGAAGTTGTACCCATGGCGAAGCAGCTCGATGAAGCACTCCATGGCCCATGCTGCGTACTGAGTGGATCCCTTCTTCTTCCCCTTGGGAGGGTCGGGGAGCCACACCTCAGGCAGTCCCTCTGCTGGAGAACCCACAACAGGACGCAGGCCTGGCGTCCACAGCTGCGAGCGGACGTTCTGCCGCTCAGCAGTCATGTCCACCTTGGGCCTGCCTCCAGCGTGCTTTGGCTTTGGTTGTTCAGCCGATGTATCGGACGTTGTCACCTATTACCTCAATCGGGATCGTGATGTGTTGCACAGTGTACTCAAGACCAGGCGGCTTGCAGTACACACGATACACCATTCCCCTTGAGGCATCCTTGGGGAACTTCTTCCGAGGCAAGGTGAAGAGCACGTTGGGCTTCACCTCCGGGATGCGAATCCAGACCCATCCCTTGGTCACAGTCTCGCTGATGAACTCCACAGTTGCATCAGTTTCAATCCAACCCTTCTTCAGCTTCTTCAACTGAAATCTCCCTTCTGATGATGTCGTACATAACGTCCCAGTCGTTGACCAGGAACACGTTGTCGGTCTGTGGTCTGTATGGAAAGTACCTGTTCCAGCTCTTCTGTGGGATGAAGCCAATGGCACCATCGATGTTGTCCACGAAGTCGTAGACGTACTCGGGGTTGTCATCAATCAGACAGGCTGCTGGGTACAGGTACTTCTCTTCATCCCCCAAGAAGGCGATGCTCCTAAAGGGGATGGCGTGCTTGTCGAGCCAATCTGCCGTCAGCTTGAGAGCGTACTTGTGCCCGAACTGGTGCACCAGCCGCTTGGTGACAATGCGGATGTGGTACTCAGCATCACTGAGCTTCCAGAGGAACTGCACCGCCCCGTCATAGGGGATGCCCTCACTCCAGATCATGCCGTACTCCACACCACGGCGGAAGAGCATGTCCCACTCACCCTTCGTCATGCCCCACTCAGGCCAGAAGTTCCAGGTGGTGGGTGCAGAGAAGGTGTGCCCCAGGATGGGTTGGTAGTCATAGCCCATGAACTGCACTGGCAGAGACGGGATCTTCAGCGGCACGCCCGAAGGTGTATTCCGCTGAGGCCCGAATCTACCGTGCAGCTCGTTGCTTGCAGCCAGGACGTCCGTGAAGGGGTAGATCACGCCGTCTAGATCCACGTTGATGATGGGTCTGCTCATGTCCCCTCCCCGAACAGGCAGCGGGCCAGTTGCGCGAAAGAAACGGTTTCCCCGTAGGGCCAGCGATGCTGGTCCCAGGGTTCTCTCTTGACTGGCACCACCCCTGTCCCGAGACACAACTCACAGTCGGTCCCACGGCAGTCGGGGCAGGTGTCGTACAGGTCGGCTACCCGGCGGGCCACCATCAGACTATTCCACACCAGTTCCAGGTCCGTACCCTCGACGGGAAAGGGATCACCCTCCACCCAGGCCACTTCGCTTTTCAGGTCCTGCAACCTCATGTCATCTCCGGTATCTCGTTGTCGTGGATGTCGGGATCCTCGTCGTCTGGGTCCTCTTCGTCCGGATCCCAGTCCCTGTCGTTCAGGTCCTCTGGCTCCTCAAACTTCTGAGCCACTACCTCCACGCCCTCACCATCCACTGGCTGCCGAACGTAGAACCCATCAATGTCTGGTTTCGTGGCGTACACCCTGTCCAGCGCCTCCTTGGAGATCAGGATCTTGTTTCCTTCTCCCATCAGCGCAGCTGCACAGAGCAGCTTCGTGATCTTGGCCAGGTCTGCCTTCAGCCTGGTCTTCTCGGCCACCAGTTCCTCATTCATCTGGCGCGCAGCCATCAGTGAGAAGGCCATTTGCTTGGCTTCCTTCACAGAGAGCGTGCGTCCTTCCTTCTGATTTGCTTTGTTCACCCTGTTACGGTGTGGTCTACTGTTGCTCATAGTGATCCTTTCAACACTCAATGGTCCGAATGTATTCCCTAGCGTTCTTGTTCCACCGCCTCCCAGCGCTTTGGTTTGCCGTTTCCGACTTCCTGGATCAGGCCACGCTCAGCCAGGCGAGCAATCACGTTGATGACAGAGTTCGTGGGAGTCTTCGTGCCCCAGATGGCCTTGGAGATCTCAGCATTGGTTGCTGGACCATTGTCCAACAGCCACTCATACACCTCATTCATCCTGAGTCCACCAGTCACGGCTCCCACAGAGTCCACCATCGCCCATCCAGGTTCCTCAGACACACCCACAACCCTGAACATGTAGGGCAAGGTGTAGTCCTCCAGGTCCTTGGAGATCGTGTGGATCACGAAGCTCTTGGGGCCTCCTTCTGGGCCATTGACTCCCACGGTGCCTCCACCGCGCTGTTCAACCTCGATCATGGCATCCGCAGCCCCGAAGAGGTGGGTAGCGCCTAGATAGTCGCCACCGTCCTTCCGGGTGTGGTGCACGACGAGGAACGAACAGCCGAAAGTCTCTCTCAACTCGTCCAGCATGGCTACCACTTTACTCATGTCCACGTTGGCAGCCACGTCGGCACCTGGGGAGTGCCTGGCCAGGGTGTCCAGAATCACCAAGTGGGGCTTGAACTCCTGAACAGCCAGCACAAGCTCAAGTAGAGCTTCAGGCTTGTTTGGCCCCTTCCAGAAGAGGTTTCGGACCCCAGGCAGGAACCGAAGCCTCCCAGGGTCACTCAGGTAGCCCTTTCCCTTCACCAGGGCCTTGATCCGCTCCCCCATGGTCCGATTGCCCTCCGCAGAGCAGTAGAGCACACGGATGGGCAGCGTTCGGTACTCCATCCACGGCTTCCCTGTGGCCAGGCAGAAGGCCCAGTCCAGTACGAGGAAGCTCTTCCCGATCTTGGGGGGTCCGTACATGAAGGTGAGGCTGTCCTCCTGGATCAGCTTCTCCATGTACCACGTGGGGGGTGGTTGCACCTGCACCTCAGCCGAACTGAGGAGGCCAGGGGCCGGAATGCCCTTGGCCTCCTTCAGTAGGGCTTCGGCATGGCGTTCGTTGTGCTTGAGCGTGAGGGCGAGGATCTCGTCCCAGCTCCTGGGCGTCACAGCCATGTCATTGCTCCTTCTCAGGCATCAATAGGCCAGCCACGCCGAGCTTGGCGACGCGCTCTGATCTCCGCTCGGCCAACATGCGTTCCAACACACGTTGTCTTTGGTTTCTCCTCCCCAGCTCGTTGAGCTGGTCTGTCTTGTGCGAGTACATTGCCACTTCTCTTCCTCATCTCCTTCATTCGGTGTGCAACTGCTGGGCTGAGGCCCCCCTTCGGCAGCGATAGGTTCGGGAAGGCCTCCTTTCTGTTGTCTAGGGGAGCGATGCTGCCCTCACTGTCAGCATCGCGCAGGGAAGCCACAGCCCGCAGTTGCTTCCTTCGGTTCACCAGCCCTTGTAGAGGTGCCCGGCGAGCCAGATTACGAATGCGAGTGGCACGACCTTCCTTAAGTGCGCGCTCCATCCGCCGTTGTCTGTCATGGTCGAGAACCACCTGCGGAGATGCTCCGAGAGGGTGTCCCCTTCCTTCTTGTTCATCAGAGCTACGCCCTCGATGACGACGAACGCCCCGCCCCAGGCCATCCAAGCCCAGCGCCATTTGGTGCCCGCAGTCACGCTCGCTCGCTCTTGTTTCGTTGCCTGCGCCATGCGCAGAGTATACCTTCTCAGCCATCAGTCTTCGTCTCCTTCTTCTTCCTTGTCTTGGTTTCCTTGACCACGATGTACCCAGCCTCACGAAGCACGGCCACAATGCTCTCGGCCTGTCGCTTGGCTGCATCCTTCTCTTCTCTCAGCTTCCGTGCCCTGTACAGGTCCGCCTCGTGCTTCCGCTGTTCTGCGTACTTCTTGTCCCTCTCCTGCTGCTCAGCCTTCCGCTTCGCATACCTTGCCTCTTCGGCGGCTTCCTCTGCCAGCTCCTTCTCGGTGGGCTTTCGCCACCCCTGCAGGC
>Ga0079037_100000042_pt1 | contig 37459 bp, 45 predicted proteins | sample Mud3Dept4metaG_FD_71479 | JGI IMG/M metagenome (GOLD analysis project Ga0079037, IMG submission 71479) | Freshwater wetland microbial communities from Ohio, USA, analyzing the effect of biotic and abiotic controls - Mud 3 Core 4 Depth 4 metaG | ecosystem: Environmental > Aquatic > Freshwater >... | reverse complement strand
AAGCCCTAAAGACATCGCCAATTGTCTTTTTGCCCTAACCAGAGCCATCTGCAAAAAATCGTTGCCGACCTTATTTCCGTTCTTATTGCGTGGCTCGTCTGAGGTACATTCGCCCCATCCACTCCCTATCCTGATACCTGATGCCTCGTGTAGACCAGTTACTTCTACTCTACGCCCTACCACAGTGATCCCGCCTTTTTTTATCTCTATTTCTGTTACTTTTGACAGTTCTTGCGGGCACGTTATCCCGAGTTGTGTCAAACAGGAATTAACTGCTGGCTTCATTAAAAAAGGTTTATCCCCCGCTTTTTTCTCTCTCCCTATCGCTTCGTTAAATGAGTTGGCGTAGTCAATCCCCTCCTCTAACCCAGCAACGATTTGTGGCATCATTGCCTTAAACACGGAAACTAAGGCAATATTCTGTGCAATAGCGTTAATATACTTTTCTTTTGCTATTGTTGCGATTTCGGTGTTCCCGCCCTGTACCACTATTTCTTTGTTTTCTTGTGTCATCTGACACCTCCTCTTGTTTATTTAATATTTTTTTACCTAAAATTATTATCCCTATTTATATAATTTATTATTTATTTTATTTTAAATATTTATTGACATCAATTTTAAAATAATCTAAAACTAACTTTATATACTTGTTAGAACCTTTTCCTATAACGACCCTTCTTATTGTTTCTCTGCAACATCCAAGCTTAAACGCTATTTCTGATATTGTTTCGTTTTGTAATAGCATCGCTGTTTGTACAACAACTACATAACTTTTTTTAAATTGTATTTTTTTGTTTCCCATTATATAAACCTCCTTTCTTTATTGTTTAATGGCTTCTATTGGAAGCGTTATTCGGCACGGCAGTTCATTTTGTGCCATCTTTTTACTATCCTTTATTTTTCTTATTTTACTATTACCTCTATCGCCTGATGTATAGCAGGCGATAACGGTAATTCAAGAAGTATATTCAATACCTTCTTGGCTTCTACAATTATTTTATCCCAACAGTTGTTTTTGTTTTCAATGGTCTCTATTAGGATAGTTAGCTCCCTTTTTTGAGAAGAACTTAATATGGATACCCAAAAATTACGCTCGTGATAATATGAACTCGTAAATACAATACGAGGAGTTTTTATCTTTGTTAGGTCTAACAACTTGAACGAAGAGTTTTGATACTCGCCGACCTCTTGATACCCGCCGACCTCTTGAGATCCTCCGACCTTTTGATACCCGCCGACATTTTGATACTCGCCGACCTTTTGAGACCCGCCGACCTCTTGATCCCCGCCGACATCTTGATACCCGACGACCTTTTGATACCAGCCGACATTTTGAGACCCGCCGACCTCTTGATACCCACCGACCTCTTGATACTCGCCGACCTTTTGATACCCGCTGACCTCTTGATACCCGCCGACCTCTTGAGATCCTCCGACCTTTTGATTCCAGCCGACCTTTTGATACCCGCCGACCTTTTGATACCCGCTGACCTCTTGATACCCGCCGACCTCTTGATCCCCGCCGACATTTTGATCCCCGACGACCTCTTGAGACCCGCCGACATTGTCGTTTTTAGATACAGTATAGTCTTTGTGTACATAAATGGATTTTTCTGCTATTAAGTTTCCATTTACGGTTAAACTTCCTGTAATCTCAACATCTTCTATAAATGTTACGTCTTCATTATACATAACATCACCTTCTATTTTTATTTCTTTTATTAATAACATATTATTTTTCTCCTTTTGTTATTATTGTCTGACATAAGCAGTATTTAATTTATAAACTGTTTTGCCCAGTCTATAAAAGATAACCACTCTTCTATTGTAACATATCCGCACGACATCCCATCTAAATGGCGAACCAACCTTTTTTTTGGTATTTTTAAGGCTTTTACTGCGATTTCCGTTATATTAATAATTTTTTCTTTTCTATAAGAAAAGAGTGCTACTTCCGCAGTTTCTGCTTCCTGGTATATCTCTTCCATTGGATTTATGTCTGCAACGTTTTTACGAGAACATTCTCTTCCGTTTTTAAACACGCTCGTAATTGCTATTCCGTTTGGAAGTAATATAGAAAAATCCCCTCTACAAGACGAAAAGTTCAACATTTTTTTATTATTGTTATTCTTTTGTTTTTGTGTCATTTTATTTTTCCTTTAATTTATCATATTACACATATTACCACAAAACACACAAAAAAGCAACATTTTTATACTGTAATCCAAAAATAAATATATTACTTTTTGTTGTTTTTGGCACAGTTTTTGCAATAATATTTTTTTCTATTTTATTTATTACTCTTGCTCTTGGCAATTACACCAATTACAAATCCGTTCTTCTATGGTTTCAATATCCATTTTATATATACACTCTTTACAGTCTCTTACAAACATCTCTTGGGCAGTCGGAAATATATTATCAAAATCTGAGCATACATCGCAAATTTTACAACATTCTCCATTGTCGCTTTCATTTGCATCTTTTAAGAAGTTGTTACAGTTTATTCTATTCATAATTATCTCCTTTTAGAATTTTATATAAGAGATTTTATCTCTTTTGTTTTTATCCAACTAATATTGCGTGCCTTCCTTATTGACAATTCCCAATCCCATAATCCTTTTTTGTAAAAGAATTTATGGTCTTGTTTGTCTATTCGGAAACACACGACTCTTTCGTATTTCACTTTAAATTTTGAATGAGCGTAAATCCCATTCATCACCTTCTTAAGATAATACTTACTTGGCGTAAAGAACTTATGCCACCTAATAAAGTGAGGCGACCCCCCGCTTCATTGTTTCTCTAAATTCTTGTTCTGTCATCGCCCTATACAGTAACATTATTCCTCCTTTTTGTTTTATGGTTTTATAAAAAGCATTCTGTCCTTTCAAAATCTATGGCTCGCACCACAAACCCAAAATCAACAAAACTATTTTTACGTTTTACTTTCATTACTCGCCAATGAACGATACCATCTGTTCTTATGACTTCTATCGCAAAATATTTATCATCTACACGATCAAAAGTGTGTAAATACCCCGTGTTTCCGTTATACTTCAAATAATGGCGATTTATTTTTTTTATTAAACCTTTTTTTATAAGCGATACAATTTTTTTTGTTTCAAACCACTTTAAAATGTTCATTATTCCTCCTTTTTGTTTTATATTGACAACCATATCAATCGGTTGTATAATTATCGTATGTTAATACCTATTAAATGTACTGGCTCAAGAACCGTAAGCTACAAAGAACTGCTACCATTCCAAAAGAACCTCAAGGTTGCAACCAATATACAGAAACTTAAAGATAATATCAAACAAAACGGATTTGTTGCACCCATCTTTGTCTGGAACGGTAAAGAAATCCTTGACGGGCACGGTCGTCTTAAAGCACTGACCGAACTTATCAATGAAGGTTACACTATCGGAGATTTACCAGTAGTTGACATTGAAGCCAAGAATAAAAAGGAAGCCGCTACAATCCTTCTCTCTATCAACTCAAGTTACCAAAAGATAACTCAAGAAGGACTTAACGAGTTCGTTCTTGACAACTCTATAGAGTATGACCAAATCAGCGATATGATTGAGTTGTCAATTTATGAACCAATTACTCAGGAAACCGACATAGATGTTGATAATGACCAAGAAAAAGCCGATTCCGCTCCTATCATAGACGACTCCAAACCTATCACACAACCAGGGGACCTCTGGATTTTAGGGAAGCACCGTCTATTGTGCGGCGACTCCACCGACCCAATAAATATTGAACGTCTTATGGACGGCAAAAAAGCTAACTTTATTATAACGGATCCTCCTTACGGCATGAACCTAAATACTGACTTTACCGACTTTGGTTACAAGTCCAAAACTAATAAAAATAAAGACCTAAAGTCATGCGTCCGGAAAAATTATGATGCTGTTCTCAACGATGACAAAGATTACGACCCGAGTCATATCTTCCGAGACTTTCCGTACTGCAAAGAGATTTTCCTCTTTGGTGCAGACTATTACGCAGAGCGGTTGCCTAAAAAAAATGACGGCACATGGCTCATCTGGGATAAGCGTGCAGGCATTGAAGACGTTGAGTTCTCACTATCTGAGTTTGAAACTATATGGTCAAAACATACTCACGCCCGCATCATATTACGACATAGATGGTTTGGTATGATGGGCACTGAAAACAAAGCCGAAGATATCCATAAGCGAGTGCACCCTAACCAGAAACCAGTTAAACTTTTAATTGATATTTTAGAGCGATACTCAAAGAAAAATGACATTGTAGTTGACCTTTTCGCTGGTTCTGGTAGCACTATTATCGCATGCGAAAGGTCAGACCAGCAATGTTTTTGTATGGAATTTACCCCTAAATATTGCGACCTTATCTTAAAAAGGTACGTAGATTTTACTAAAAACACTCCAGTCAGAGAGGATGGTCTTGAATGGGAACCATAATAGAACCAAAAACAGAACCAACTCCAGTTTCAATCACGATACCGTCTCCAATAGAATCAATAGAACCTAAAAAAAAGCCATCGCCTTACTCTCGAAAGGGGACCTACAGAACAAGCAAAAAAAGACGAGTTTTTCCTTCAAAAAAGAAGCGTCCTGGTAAGAAAAAGACTCTTAGAAAACGTAAATATTCTATTGACCGAGAGAAGCCATATAAGTCCTCTAAAATGAACCAAGACGTTATAACTGCGTTAGAAGGTTATTTAAAGGATAGAATGCCTCTAACACAAGCTTTACTTATGGTAGATGTATCATATCCAACTTATAGAAACTTCTGCTCATCACATCCAAAACAATCCGCAAGGTTTGAATATTGTAAGGATTTTTTAAAAAACCAATGTTATAAATCCTTGTCAAAAATCACAAATCCTGATGGCTATTTTACTTTTACACGAGGCAAGCTCATTCAAGACGAGGTTACCAAGAAGTATAAAATAGTGCCTGACCCAAACAGCCCGATTGAGCACATTGAAGTGGACGGCAAGGCCGTTATTGACACTCTAAAACATATTGACCCAGAGTTTAAACAAAATATGGACTTGAATGTCAAAGATGAAACGTCTATCCACTTGAAAGCAATAGAGAAAATCCAAGAGATATATAATCAGCAAAGGTCTCTTGGTATCAACGAACCAAATGTCGTTGATGTATTTTTTAAAGTCAAAGAGCGTGAAACGATGGAACAAATCGCCCAGACTACCTCCGAACAATCAGAGGTAGAACCAGTAAAAAAATCATAGTGTTATATTAAATATCCTAATTAGTTAATCGTATAATCATTATCCTATTACCTCCTTATTGTTATTACAGTCTGAACAGCACTGTCGGTATGCTTTAATCATATCAACTTTACAGTTCCCACCGACACAATCTAATAACTCGCCACGTGTTATTTCTTTCATCCGTAAGCAAGTTAAACATATAGTGCAATCACATATTTTTTGATTTGTCATACATTTCATAACTTTTTTTGCGTTCATTGCTATCCCCATTTACAGCAACTCTTGTTTCATATATATCCCATAATAATTTCAAATCATATTATGTAACTATATGATTTTTTAGATAATTACGTTTACTTCGTGATAAGTAAGGCTTTACCTCCTTAATCATTTGTAGGTCTTCTTCCTCAAGAACTGCTGGTTTGCTTTTAACTTTTTGTTTCATTCATCACCTCTTTTTATTACAAATACTTTTTTACTATTTAAGACCATATTATCGGGATAGGTATCGTCTTCATCGGCTATTACCCTATCATGTTCTCCGTTACCTCTATCTCTTATTTGCTCATTATAAATATCCTGAATCATTGACGTTATATCGTTTCCGTCCCACTCGTAAATGTCGGTAGCACCGTTTCTCAATGCTTCCATATCTGATATTATATTTTCTACGTCACCGCCGTACCTGTGGACATAAGTAATTACATCATCCTCATCCCATACCCAAAGTGTAAGCCCACCTACATTGTCTTCTGTTACTCTAAATTTAAGTATATTAGTCATTTTAATTATCTCCTTTAACCTTAGCTATGTGGTCGTATTTGCTGACATTTAGGCTCAGTATTTTACCACCAATATCTTCTAACTCGTCACGGTTTTTGCCGTCAAAGTCATGTGCCGCTCTCGTAAATGCGTTCACTATTCCGTACAGGTTTGGCATCGGCTCCTCATCGTAAGCCCAGATAACCTTTTGTATAGTATTATCGGACACTTGGTAGAGTTTTGACAAGTTAATTATCATATCTTTTGGTAACTCCACTGCCTGTTTGTTTGCGTATTGCAAGCATCCGACTGTGTCATTAAACGAAGCATACGCATAATTTATTGCGTGAACTATCTGTAGCCGGTTCGTGGAGGACTTCCCTAAATGTACATATCGGATTTTATCCTTTAGTGACGCTACCTTGCGGATCAATCCATTAGTACAAACCTGCCTAAAGACGTAAGGCAGAATCTCAAATGCGGCTTCGCCTGTTTCAGAGTTCTTAATACAGAACCCACTAACCACCTTATCTTCTGCATTCGCTATTGATGCGGTCTTTGTCATGTCGGTAAACATGATTGACATATACCGACCTTCGTTATCTACGAATGCTCGTTCTACCTTAATATTATCCTTTATAGGACTTCCGTCAAGCGTACTTTTAAGTACAGACAATATCGGCATATTATCTATCGGTTTGTACTTTGTACTTAGCACTGCCCGGACGGTGTGGTCTTGTATGCACCGAATCATCGTCTGCCCATTATCTTTTGATGTTAGATAGTTAATATTCTGTGCCAGTAACTCACCGTTTTCACTATCTAATTTACGGAAATACTTATAAGGAATCTCAAGTTTAGAGGCGAGTTGTTCGCAAGCCGTATCAGTCATTTTATACTGAGTCCCGGTCCCGTCAAAGCTTACCTTCCTTCCTGCGTGATATTGGATATAATGAGTATCCGTTATTACATCTCTTTTACTGCCATCAATCAATGCTACTTTGGTTAAAAAATCTTCTAAATTCATAGCGTTGCCTCCTTTAACTCTTTTAATTTTATCTCCAGTTTAATAGCCTGCTTTAAAAGCTTCTTACTGCCAATTCTCTTATACAAATCAATAGTTTGTTGTATATATTCTTGCTCGGTTGGTTGTTTTACTTTAATTTCAAAACAACTCCTGTCCCCGAAAAGTTTATCCCCTAACCTCTTTAGTGCGGCATCCTTACTTCGCTTTGACATACTGCCAGAAGGCGAACTTAACGCTATTGCTTCTGACATTGTGTCTAAGTCTTTTTTAGGTAAATTCATCTACATACCTCCTCGTTAATTACTTCGCCGTGTTCGTTCAGTTCGTATAATGTTTTACACTTCTCACAATAAAATCCTGCTTTGTCTTTTTTAAAATTCTTATACCCCAGTAGACCGACAACGAGTGAGATATAAAGCCCTATTAGTAAAATAAAAATCAAATGTAATAAAAATTTTTCTTCCATTTTTAGTCTACTTTTTATCTTAAATTCCGTACCATTTTTTAGGTCGGTTTTATAGTCAAATTTATACTCAAAAAACTACTCAAAAAGTACTCAAAAAACACCCTTATTTTTGAGGGTAAAAACAAGGTTTTTTTAAAAATATTCCAACGAAAACCAACGAAAACGGCTTTTCGTTCAAATTTGATGTTTTTAGGTCGCTCTCCCCTGAAGAGCATAAAAAAAGTACCTTACTCGGCGAGGAGGCAGTGTTGTTTTTTTACCTTAATTTTAATCAAAAAAAACACTACCCCCCCCCACTTTACCTACCCCCCCCACTTGTAAAAATAAGCACTTTTGGTCTTACAACTTATTAAAACTATTCAACATTCCAACGAAACGCAACGGTCGTTGACTTTCGTTAACGCCACGTTCAATGAACGAAATCCAACGGTCGTTGAAATTTTTCAACGTGACGTATAATCTCCATTACCATTTCCAATACAAAGAAAAAAAACAAACAAAAAAAGAAAAAAGCGTTAAAAAACTACCAAAACCAAACTATGAATTACCTAAAAAACAAAACGTAGTATGTCTAAAATGAAAGATTTTAAGGTAACCCTTATACAGCTATTAGTTTTTAAAAATAACTTAAATTTGAGCGTTATGGTTAGTTTTTACCATATTTTGATGTTTTAATTACAATTCTCCAAAATACACTCAAATTCGTAAAAAAAAAATCAAAAATTATAAGCAAAAAACTACCTAAAAATTAACTAAAAAATTAACTAAAATTTTAAGAAAAAAATCACACTAATTTCTTCTCCATAACCAGCATATTTTCTTATACTAAAAACTACCGTCAAAATTAAACAAAACTGACTCGCTCAAAAGTGAACACTCTAAATCAAGAGTCTCTTTCCGTTTCATCTCTCTTTGACAACATACACAAAGACCCTCTCTATTATAACTTGGTCTCTCACCACAATCTACACATAACCTCTCTATCGGAGTGGTACGACTTTTACGGACATTTCTGCTCATTAAATAATTTATTAGTTCAGACCTTTGGATTATCATAAATACCTCCTTAACAACATACTATGTTTATTCTCAAGCTCATCAATTTTAGAAGACATTGTATTTATTATTGTATTGGAAAGCTCATCTAAATCACTAATAGCTTTATCTAATAGGAGTATCCAGTTTTCTTCTGTTTCAGTTAGAAGTTTATTTTTATACATAGTCTTTCTGGCATTAATATGAGCCAATAAATTTATAATTTCACTATAATAGTTGTGTCTTCTGACATTATTAACATCGCTATCTTGGGCTATATCATTGTGATTCCTTATCTCACTGGAACAAATTTTTACCATATCATTTTTTTTAATTTTGCCGTATTTCATACTCTTCTCCTCTTAAATAACCTCTTTAGGTCATTTAATATTAGTCTAATATAATAAAGTTTTGTATCATTCCTTAATCTCATAAATCACCGCCGTTAATAAACTGTTAATAAAATGTTAATAACTATACTAATCTACAATTTTGTAGAAACTGCTCATATAAAATTCTACAATTTTGTAGAAACGTCAAATATTTGACGTTTTTCGCTATAATTAATTTTAAAGCTCGTAAATTCGCATTGCCATAATATATATCAAGGCAATTAAAAATAACAGTACACAGTCAATTAGAGAAGGTTTTAAATTGCCCTTAATCATAACCAGCACCTCTTATAGAAGAGCTTTACTTGCTCTTTTGTTACAGATTTACACCGTCTTTCAACAGCATAAACCTTGTTATTGATAGTAACCAATACCTTAAAATCATCATTTAAAATCTTTGACGGATTGTTTAACGATAAATTACAGCAGACTTGCACGTCTGCAAATGGGAATTCACGTCTTATGTCAAGCAAGAGTAGCCGCCTAAAGCTCCCCAAATACTCTTGCCAGAAGTCTTTAAGCCACCTTTGGCTATGTACCTCTTTAAACGAACGTTGTAGTTTTATTAGGTCTTTCATTAACAATACGTACTTCCTCCTCGTTAAGTTTTCAACCTGTTCACGTTCAGTCATTTAAATCACCCCCTTTATTCTTTCGGTGACATTGTATATTTCATTTAACACTGTTTCCATTTTTCTCTCCTTTACGTTTTCAGCCAGTCGGCTATAAATTATTATTTAATACTTCTCTTAATTATAAACTCGTGGTTAGCTATAATAATCTTGATTATCATATACCAACCTGTACTTCCAAGCTTGATAAGCCCTTTATATTCTCTTGTAATGTCAAAGTTTTTTGATATGTTTTTCATAATAAGCCTCATATTTATATGCAAGACATTAATTCTAATATCTTGTTTTGATGTATAACCAATACATTAACTGCCGTTGCAAACAAGGCGTTTGCAAACAACAGTACTAACGTTATAATAGATAACATAATTATCGCTTTCATATTATAGCCCCCTTTGTGGGAGGCTCAACACCTCCCACCTATACTTGTTATTGTTATGTTACTTGTTAAAAGTTTTATATGCAATTAAAGCCCACTTACAAGCCCTTGCATTGTTGGCTTTATGGTGTACGTTTGGTTTGTTTGCATCTCTGTCAGTCCAAGTCTTAGCTTGTAACTCTTGCACGCTAATATTCCCATTTCCCCCTATAACCAGTTGTAGTGCTGTTTCAAATTCTTTGTCATACTCGCCAGCTTCACGAGTTTTCTTTACTTGTAATTCGTAGATTACCTTTGCCGCTTTTAAATACTCGGCGGCTTCTTTTTTGCTAATATTAATTAAGCGGTCTCGCTCACTCATATTAGCAACTTTTGCCTCATACTTGTCAACAATTGATTGCAACCGTTGGTGTTCGTATCCTTCATACTCAACGTCTGCAAGCTCAATATCTTTAAGTGCTACACTGTCTTTTATAGACAGCTTGTGCTCTGGCGATACTTTTAACTCACCTACTACTTGCAACAAGTGTTCTGGCTTGTCTATTTTAATATCATACATATCCCCGAGAAGCTCTCTTATTGCTTTCTCGTATTTATAGTTGCGTACTTGCAACGGGGTTAATGTTGACATCATTTCAGACTCTACCTTACTTGCTTCAATGTTAGCGGTTGCATTATCGCTAATTGTTTGGATTATTACGTCCTCACGTGCCGCATTGTCAACGGCGATTGTTGCCTCAACTACTTGTAGCTTATTGCGATTACTTTGGGTTTTCATTTTAAAGCTCCTTTGATTTTATTTTGTAACTTGATGTTACGACATATAGTAATGCAACAGGTGTGCCAATTGTGCTTTTTATTAATAAAATATTGTAAATATATTTATTTTATTGAGAACTATTAATTATATCAACCACTTATAAATATTAAAATAATATTGGCATAGTTTTTGATATACAATAAAAAACAAATCAAAAATAAATAAAAAATAACGTGTATCAATTTTGCAACACGAACCCGCTATGCAATATCTATGCCATAACACTCAAACCAGCCACCAGAGCACAACTAACACCACGTATCAATATAACAACAAATACATCAACTCTGTTGTATTATTAATACAACCATAACAATACATATAATACGCTCAAACCAGCCACCAGAGCGGCTCGGCGGGATAGGTATGGTAGGGTCGGGGTGGGGAGGCGGCGGTGAAAAACTCCCCCTATCTCGTGCAAAATTTGTAGAAAGTTTTAAAATAGTGATATTATTGTTATAGGTATGCCCTGTTTTGAGTTGAAAATTTATAATGAGAAAGGTAATTCGTTAAAAATATTGGGATTGATTGAGATATTGACAAGCGTTTAAGTTGGTGATATTATGTATGATAAGATGATAAATGACATAGTGAAGAATTATTGGTTTCATTTATGTAAGTATGAGCCTCATGCGGCTCAGGAGCAGATACATAATAGTGTTGCGAACAATGTTGTGGCTGTATGCGGTAGACGTTTTGGTAAGAGCTTATGTGCGAGTAAAGAAGCTGAGGCTCTTATTTTTAAGAGTTTCAAAGAGGGGAAAAAGAGAATATGGATAGTGGCCCCGACATATGATTTAAGCAGAAAGATATTTAGGGAGGTCTGGGACACGTTTTTAATAAAGCAAGTACTTGGTAGTAATATTGTGAAGAAAAAATCGGAATCCGACACTCCATTTATTGAGTTTAAAAATGGTACTGAGATAAAATGTAAGAGTTCTGATACGCCTGATGGGTTGGTTGGTGATTCTGTAGATTATATGATATTTGATGAGTGTGCTAAGAGTAAACAGATAATCTGGGAAAAGTATTTAAGCCCTACGTTGATGGACACGAAGGGTAAGGCGTTATTTATTACAACTCCTGAGGGTACAAACTGGGTCTGGGATTTATATTTACGAGGTCAAAACAAAGAAGAATTTAAGAACTGGGATTCTTTTTTATTTAAATCAATAGATAATACAAAGATTGATAATGTAGAATGGTTAGAGGAACGGAGAAAGGAGCTAACCGAAGAAACGTATCTACAAGAGCATGAGGCGAGTCCATATAATTTTACTGGTTTAGTATTTAAAGGTTATGAGCGAGCAGTTGGCTTATTAAAAGATTTTGCACCAAAACAATATATTATTGGTATAGACTTTGGTTTTGGTCAACCGTGTGCGATAGTAGTAATGGGCACAGATGGTAATAGATGGCAAGTATATGATGAGGTATATGAGAGTGGTATGCAATCATACGATATAAAGAAAAAACTTGACATAATTAACATAAAGTATAAAATTAGTGGTATATATGCAGATCCGAGCCGTCCGGAGATGATAGCGGAACTTCGTAAGAACGGCTTTAATATACATAAAGCAAAGAATGTTGTTGATATAGGAATAGACAGGGTAAAAAAGCACTTTCAGAGCGATACAATAAAAATCTGTGAACGATGTAAGGTAACATTGAGAGAAATTTCGCAATATAGATACGACAAAACGAAAGATGCCCCGGTTAAACAGAACGATCATACAGTAGATGCAATGCGATATGTCATTAATAGCTACGAATCAAGAAGCGTACCAAAAATGGTATTAGGAGCAAGATAATATGGCAACAAAAACATCACAAGAAGAATTATTAGCGAAAATAACTAAACATCACGCCGAATATGATGCTAATCTTGCAAAATGGCAACAAAACTTAGATGCGTATGGTGGTACTGGCGGATTCTCAAACGGTAGTTATCTAATAAAATATCCGGCAGAACAAGATGCTAAATTTACTTTACGGAAAAGTGCCGCATATTATTATAATTTCTGTAAAACGATATCAGATGCATTTAATGGAGCAATTTACAAAAAGAAGATTATACGTGATGGAAATGATAATTTAAAAGAATTCTGGAATAGTTGCGATTATTCCAGACAGAAAGATATGGACTCTTTTATGAAGCAGGTACAGTTGTATGCAAATAATATTGGTCACTGCTTTGTAATGGTAGATTCCCCAAAGAATGAAGCCCAGAATAGATTACAAGAGATTGAGAATGGTATAAGACCGTATGTTTATTTACTATCACCAACAGTCGTTTATGACTGGGGAATAGATAACATAACGAAAGAACTTACTTTCATAAAAATATTAGAACCAATAATGAGTAATCCAGACGATCCACTTGCAGATCATACGATAGTTAACCAATATCGTATTTGGAGTAAAAATAAGTGGGAACTATACGATGCCGAAGGTTCGTTAATTGATAGTGGTATAAATACATTGGGGATAGTACCGGTTGTTGTTGTTTATAATGAGCAAACACCGGGAAGCTTAATAGGAGTTAGCGAGATAAATGAAATTTCCGATATATGTAAAGCGCTTTATAATAAGTTAAGTGAGCGGGATTATATTTTGAAGTCGCAAGGGTTCGCAATACTATGCTTACCAGGTGATGCCCCTGCGGCTGGGGAAACGCTTACTATTGAAACAAATGGAGTTTATTATTATAAAGTTGAGAATGGCACCCCGAGTTTTATTGCTCCTCCATTCACTTCTGTAGAGTCGTATGATAGAGCTATTAAAGACCATATAGAGATAATGTTCCAATTGGCACGTCTTCGTGCTACTGGTGGAGTAATGCCATCTGGAGTATCGTTAAAATTCCAATTTGAACAAACCAACCAATCATTGATTAAGAAAGCTGGGCACTTAAGAGACGCAGAATTACAAATCGCAAAGATTGTAAACCTCATTAATGGCAATGACAATAAAACAAAGGCAACGATAATCTCATATCCTAAGGATTATAGCGTTGACGATATTGTAACAGAATTAGAAAATGCTTTCAGAGTTATTAGTATGAAGATGGGAATTACATTTAATACTGAATATAAAAAGAGTATGGTAAATAAGTTATTACCAGACGCCACAGATGATATAATTGAAAAGATTAAATCTGAAATAGAAGCATTACAAAACGAACAGGCAATAGATAAAACAAAAAATGATGAGGCGACAAACACAGAAAGGCCACAAACAGACCCAGTAGATCAATTACAAGGAAATATTGGTTACGTTAATGACGAAAATGGGAACAATATTCCAATAAAAAAGAGGACCAAGACTTCTTAATCTTATTTATTCTCAATGATACAAGAGCGATATATTTATCACACATAGAAACGTATTCTTTACAAAGATTAACATTGTCGTAATCCCTTCGGTATCAGGTCTCAGTTTCCAATTGTTTATTTGGTTGCGGATAGTGGAATAGAACCACAAATATTTCGCTTATAAGGCAACTGCTCTATCCATTGAGCTAATCAGCAAGAAGTTTATTTTTTAATTTCAAACTGATACTTTATGTTAATCAAATACTGTTCATGCAGTATTAGGAGACACGTAATTAATGCATCTTTTATCGTTATATTAATGAATGGGCAACCACGTTTAATGATATAGCGACTTTTCTTTGGTATTATGTTCTTTAACGGATATTCTGTATATCCATACTTACTCTTTCTTGTAACATTCATATAAGATACAAGAAAATATGTTACATTTTCTATCACCTTATGTTGTATGCGCGGAATAAAAGTTTCAATTAAATTACTACTATTTTTATATCCTGGTATAACAGAAAAATTAATTTCTATCTTCTGCGGTAACAGTATAAAAAGCTCTTCTACTGTCAAAGACTCTAAATAATGTTTTACTCCAGTATAAAATGGCATATTTTCTCCTTAGTTGGTTGCGGTAGAAGGACTCGAACCTCCAGTGTCGGAATCAAAGTCCGATGTCTTACCAGTTTGACTATACCGCAAGATTAATAAGAGCGCCTGTTATATCAGGACTTTTACCCCACCAACCAGCAGAACAAAACCTATTCTTCTTTGTTTTTGGAGATAATTTATGTGGTTTTGGTGGATATATATGGCAACAACCGTCGTTGTGATGGTAATGTAGGCAAGTTCCACAAATCATTTTAAGACCATTGTGATATTCGCAGGTAAAAACTTTTTTATGTTTCCGTTGTCTTAATGATTTTAGACGAGATGGGTTTTTAATTTTACATTTCATTTTAACTCCATGTGTGGACACGTTCCGTTAATTTCCTTATCCTCGCAGTTATGCCAATGAATACAGTTTTCACATGTTTCATTCATAGAGTTCCTTTTCTTGCACATTTAAAGACGATGCGACAGTTAATATTAAATCTTGTTGTTTAATTGTCTCGCCACCAAGCACTTTTTGAATAGTGTTTAAAGATATGCCAGTCTTATAATGTATTGTCTTAGCACTCATATTAAGTTTTAACTGAGCTTTTTGTAATATTTTATGGTAATCTTTTTTAAATTTTGGTTTGGTCATAAAGCTCTTTTATTTTTTTAATAAGACTAACCTTAAGCTCCGATGGTGTCTTAATGCAATATTCAGAAAGCCTTAAAATTTCTGCGATTAAAACATCAATTGCAATGTCTTGAATTGCATTGTAATAACCGATAGAATCTTTTTTAAATTTTAGTTTAGGTTTGGATTTATTCATAAAGTTCCTTAATGTCTTTATTGAGAGCTGTCGCCACGGCATTGATTGCTTTGTAGTTACAATCTTGCCTGCCATTAAGAATTTTCCGTATTGTTGTGCTTGATAATCCAGTCGCATTGTGAATATCTTTACTCCTATACTGTTTTGACGTACGCAATCTGCCGCTCTTGTCAATATACTGTGCATTCCTAAGTATTTGCCCATAATTACTCTTTAGTTGATTCATTATTGCTCCTTTTGCTTTTAATTGTATCAATTTCTGCAACAATGTCAATCCCTGCGTTATAATGATTATACTTAATCAACGTAATAAGACAATTTTTTAATGCTTCATTAAGAGTTTCAGCCATCGTATCTGACGGTGGGGAAAATCCCATTAGGACATATGACAACATTGATGTAGGAATATCGTATGGATCTCTAACGTAGCAAACATACCAATAAAATGCTGGTACATTTTTGATTTTAGAAAATAACTGGTTTTTAGGCATTCTATCTATCCGTAATGAATACGTTTTTTGTGTTAAAGGATTCTGTATTTCTCCTGGTAACAAACAAAACAATTCTTCTGTTGATAAGCCGTTAGTAATTATATTAATATTTTCCTTACACTGTTGCCTCTTAACATCACTCCTTAAAGCGTTTAATGATTTTTCCATTTTATCTATTTTCTATAGTAATGATACGCCCATATTATCACTCCTTTTGTTCAAAAAATTTACAACCAAAGTTTTTGCCTACATAAACCACACTTTCGTCTGCTCCAAAAGAATATGCCAATAAATATTCTTCTTGCTCGCCATATAATTTAAGTTCGTTTGATGTTAAATGATGGTTTGAACATTCTAAATAATTCATTACAATATTTTGTTTGGATTTTTTAGAACATTTACAATCCTTACAATTAACATCTTTAATATCCATGCTTTTATCATAGCAAACAATAATAAAAATGTCAAGCAAATTTCAATTTGGACGCTTAAGCTCTATTAATGTACTTTAAACGTCTATTAATCTGTTTGACGTAACTACTTGAAAGTTATATCCTTATATGCAAAGATTAAAATAAACAAAAGAAGTAAAAAAATAAAAAAAGGTAGGTAAAAATTATGGACACAAACACAGGTAGTACAAATTCTGGTAGTACAAATTATGAAGTAAATCAAGAAGCGAATGCAGTAAAAGGTAGTGCTTACGTTCCACCACAAGAAACTCCAGAAGAAAAGGAAGTTCGTATTGCGAAGGCTACTGAAAATCGTGAAGCAGCAGAAGCAAAAAAACTTTTAAAGGAAGCACAAGCCGAACTGGCAAAATTTAAGGCAGCAGAGCAGGCTTCCAAAGAAGCCAAGAAAGCCGAGGCGCTTCAAAAGGAAACAGACACGGTAAAGATTAAGGCTGATGCTCTTAAAGAGATAACAGAAGCAAAACAAGCCTTGGCAGATGAGATTGCAAGGAACCACAACGATATAATCGTTACAACCTTACAATCTGCCTTTATTAAGGCTGGAGTTATCCCATCCGCCGTTGCAGATGCAGTAGAGGTAGCAAAGACACGGTTTGCAGTAGATGAAAAAAGACAGGTCTATGTTAAGAGTATCGATGGTTCAAGAGAAATAGATACGTCTGTTAATGGAGGTACATATTTAACTGTTGAATCTGCCGTTAAGCAATTTATTGAACAAAGACCATACTTTCTGCCAACAAGAGTCAATAGTGGTTCTGGCTCAAACGGCGGGAATCTAAGTAAAGATTTTAACAGCATGACAAAACAGCAACAAATGGCAGCAATGGGGAAAATGAATCCAATGTCTCCAGAGTATGAAAAGGCTAGGAAGACAGTAGGGTTCAACTAACACAACTAATAATATAAGGAGACAAATAAAATGGCAACTGGGAATGTAACAACAACGACAATTGATGCTTTTATACCAGATGTGTGGAGTAACGAAGTAATATATCAAACTGTAAACGCATCTGTTTTGGCACGGTTTGTAAAGACTAATTATGATGGCGAAATTGCAGCATACGGGAATACGGTTAAGGTCCCGAAATACTCAGCAGTAACAATCGGCTCTAAGAGTGGTAATACCGCAGTTACTTATACAACGTATACAGAGTCTGTCGCTACAATCACCATAGACAAGCATAAATATGCTGCGTTTAGAGTAGAGGATATAGCGGTAGCACAATCCAAACCAGACAGTATTGCAGCATATTCAGCACAAGCTGGACGTGGTCTGGCAAAACAGATTGATACTGACGTAAGTTCTCTATTGGTTGATTCTGCAGTAACTCAAAACGTAGGCACAATGGCAAGTTCTGCATGGGGAGATATAACAGACGCTCTTATCAGATCTGCAGTACAAAAACTTGACGAGGCGAATGCACCAGAAGCAGGTCGTGTCCTCGTTGTAACTCCTGCACAAAAGAATGTTATCTTGGGATTAGACAAGTTCTCTAAGGCAGATAGTCTTAGCGGAGACGTAATACGCACTGGGATGCTTGGTACAATATATGGTTGTACGGTAGTTGTAAGTAATAATTTACCAACCGTAGCATCAGTTGCGTCAGTTGCAACACCCGCAACTCCTCATGTGCATGATTATAAGGTAAACGCTGTATTCCAAAACGAAGCTTTCGCATTGGCAACACAGAAATCAGCAAGAGTTCAGGCGGCTTACGATATTGATTATCTTGCAACAAGCGTTGTAGCCGATGTCCTTTATGGGACTGGCGTTTTAATGCCAACGTTTGTATGTCAAATCCGTACTGGCAGTTGATTATAAAGAAAGGAGTTGTTATGAGATCAATATTATTTAGAGACTTAAAGACCAAGATAGTATCAGAGATTTACGGCGATGTAGATATCGCAAAATACAATGCGATGCCTCATAAGTACGATAAAGTTGCCCACGTAGACGTTGACGAGCGTGCTATAAAACTTGAAGAGTGGAAAAAAAATAATCCAATAAATCAAGACCAACCACACGTTGACACAGAAGATGAAAAAAAAAAGGCTGTATCATTATCGGAGGCGGATATTCCATCAAAAACCAAAAGCAAGAACAGGCAATAAAGTGTTCCGCTCTCTACAAGATTGGGTGCAATAAAGTCTTTGAAAGTTTTATGGTTGATTGCATAACGTACTTTGATTATAAGTTTGAAATTGATTATAGGGAGCGTCTTAAAAAGCAGGAATGTGAAAAGTACGCTCCACATAATCCATGTGAGATTGAGAATAGATTCTCCGATATTGGGACGGTTTACTTTGAAGAAAAACCGAAGCCGACACTTAGATTAGAGGACGGTTGTTATACAGGTTATAATACGGGCGCGATGTCAATAGCACTCGCAATATGTAAGGGATATAAACGGATATACATCTTTGGAATAGATTGCCTACTATTAAATGGTAATTCCCATTTTCATGGCGGATACGGCTTTAAGATGCAAGCAGAAACATACGGGAAAATGATTTGGACACTTGAAATAATTGGTAAGTTTGCTAAAGAGAATGGAGTTGAGTTACTTAATTGCAGTTACAATTCGTTACTTGACAGGGATATATTCCCTTACTATGGTGGGTTCAATGGATAACATAAAAGACATAGAAAAGAGTGAACAAGACAAGTATCGCAGAATGTATAATGTTGACTCTTATAAAGTAAACTCCCCAGCATTACGTCAAATTCATATCCTAAAAGGCATTGCAGAGCATATTAAAGCAAAACGCATATTGGACACTGGTTGTGGTACTGGACGCGCCTTGAAGGAGTTTATAGATGACGGATATGATGCTATTGGAATTGACATAACGAATAATGCACATATTAATGAAGTAGATAATCACGTTTTGTGTATTCCAATACATAGATATAAATCAGAAGCTTACGATTTTATTTATTGTGTTGACGTAATGGAACATATCCCTGAACCATTGATTGATTTAACATTAGAAAATTTATCAAAACTTTGTGGTAAAATTATTTACTTTGACATTGCACTATTTCATGATCCTTTTGGGCAAATAATTGGTGAGGAATTACACCCATCAATCTTTAATAGTAATGTTTGGCAAGAAAAAGTTAGTAAATACTTCAAAATAATCAAGATACTTGGAGATAATAATAAGTTATCAATAATTTGTAAGAGAAAATAAATGGAAGTAAGATTAAATATGGATTTAGATATCAATAAGTTTGCCGGACTTGGCAGACGTATTGATAAGGCTATGCTTAATACTGTTGTGATGGTTGCAGATGAGATTGTAAAATATGCAAAAGAAAACCATGACTATATTGATAGAAACAGCGGAACTCCAGGCCTTACAAAATCAATCGCTTGGAAGCCATTACAATCCGCACCAAGCAATGCGAATACGCAAGTACAGATATTTGCGAGCTCATTATCAAAATATGGGAAACACGAAGACTATGCTTCTTTTATAGAAGATGGGACACGTGGTCGCAGAACTATTCCAGGTAAGATTAAAAAGAAAACTGGTCGTCCAAAAACAAAAGGAATTAATGGGATAAAGCCTCGTAAATTTATTTACAATGCTCTTGAAGCAGTTACAAGGATGGATGCTAAACGAATTATGAATGAAGAGATAGACAAAGCTCTTGATATGTCATTCAGAGCTACGAGAGACTAAACAGATGGCAATTATAACATATAAAGATGATTTATCAATTATAAAGGGTGTTGACTGGGCACGTCTCAGTGGGGAACCGGAATCTACAGACAAACCAAACCTTACAGTTATCCAAAAGTGTATAGATGAAGCGGAAAGTTTAATTAATGGTAGGCTTGGTACTCCATTTACTATCCCACTTGACTCAATACTTATTACCCCATCTTTAAAGAGAATAGCACAAAATATAACGATTGCGTATCTATATGAGGGCGCAGTTTCAGACATGATAACTCCAGAATCCGTTATGTTGGCTTATGATAGGTCAATCAAAGAACTTGAAATGATAAAAGTGAATATTAACACGGTCGGTGCTAATACAACCGATTTAAAAGATGTTACAAAAGTTTCAAGATTTGGTTCTTATACAAGAGGATAATAATGGCACATCCTGAGAGGTTATTAATAGACAAGATACATGAACTACTTACTGCGGATACTACATTGGTATCCTTCTGTAAAGAGGGGTCTATTAAGAAATGGGATTATAACCTTGCAGATAATGTTCCTCTCCCATTTATTAATATAGACTCTTTAGACAGCGATAGTAATATACAATGGACAAGGAGTAGCCAAAAGAGAAAAATAATCATTCAAGTAGTTGATATGGCAAACAAATCAACTCACCTTGACATGCTTGAACGGATAGAGAATATTCTTTGTAGGACAACTGCAAACGAGAACTTTAGATTTAATATAGTAGATAATGTAGCGAGAGATACTGCTCGTTACGAAGGATATATTGAAAGCAAAGACATTAATCCAGATAGAACAGTTAAAGTTAAATCAGTAATCATAACATATAATTACATTCAAGACAAATTATAGGAGACAAATAAAATGAGAAAGACTGACCAATTAGTGTTGCGGAAGCAACGTTTTTGGAAGAGTAAAGCAACTGGTGGTAGCACAACTACACTTATTGATAGTACCATTGCTGGCGATTATGCAGATGATGTATTTAATGGAGATATTATAAGGACATTAAGCGGTACTGGTTTAGGTCAAAACCTTATAGTAACTGATTTTACAGGATCTACTGGGACATTCACTTTTGCAACAGCAACAGCAGTAGCGTCTGGTACAACTTATGTTGTTATTGAACCGGCGAGTAAGGCTCGGTCAGTTGCAACTACTGGTTCTGTTTCATTTAAGAGAACAGCAACAAAAATTGGTAGTAAAAGATTATATAAAAACGCTTCCACTGGTAAACAAAAAGCTGGAGTATTTAATTTTGCTGGTGATATACCAATGGAACTAAGTGCATCAGATTGTATTCCATTGATTGAAAACTTGTTAGGACACTATGTATTTCAAAGTGATAAAACAAAAGGAAATACAACACTTACCGGAACATTCTCAAGTGGTACAACCACAACGGCAGTATGCAATGATATAGCAGGTGATTTTGATGATGATCATTTTAATGATATGCTAATACATACAATTGCAGGTACTGGTAGTAACCAAAATTTAGTAGTAACCGACTTTGTTGGTTCTACCGGCACGTTTACCTTTGCAACAGCAACAGCACCAGATAACACCACTACATTTAGAATTTGTAAAGGGATTGCGGATAGTGGTGGAACAAATACATTAGTAGATAGCATATTGACAGAAGCCGATAGTTTTTGGATTGGTGCAACACTTAAAGTATGGTATGGCACTGGTGCAGGAGAGGAAAGGACCGTAACAGATTTTATAGCATCTTCCGATACTATCACTTACGATGGCGCAGATTTGACGATTGACAATACGAGTGTTTATGATTTGACATTGCCAACTCGTGCTAATACGCACAAATTAAGAGCAACTGGAATTGATACTGAACTAACTCAAATTTATGAAAAAGGATTATTTCTTGAGGTTGGCAATGCAACAGATGGAACTACTGCGGATAGTGTAATATGTACCGGTATAGATATAAACGCACCTGGTGCAGGGGTTGTAGATTTAAAATTTGATTTGCTTGCACGTCAAGATACTGGTGGGGGAACGAGCGATCAACCATTCAGTCCAGACCCTGTTAGTATAGTGTTTGATACATACCAAATAAGTTTAGGAGCTGGGGTGACTGGTGCAGAAGTCACTCAACAAATAGAATCTTTTAATGTTGCCGCCAAGAAAAGTGGAGTTAATCCTCTTCACAATGGTCAATTTAATAATCCAGATAAGGATTGCAAGGCTTATTCAAAGGCAGAGAAGATTGAGGTTACAGGTAAGTTTAAGGTTAACAGAGCAAACGCAGGTTATGCCGCATTACTTGCCGCTCTTGAAGCCGATACTGCACACAGTATCTTAATAACCTGCACAAGCGATCAGATGGTAACTGGCGCAACACCATACAGTGCTGTTATCTCGTTACCAGAATGTAGTTATGTAAATGCTGTACCATCAACAGATGAGGCAAGAATTTTTGATGAGTTTGAGTTTAGTGCTGGAATATTTACTGGCACCGATCCAATTATATGTACTCTTGTAAATGATAAAGAAAGTTATGCGGCGTAGAAATAGAAAATAAAAACATATAAACCAAAAAGGGCTGGTTTGTTCTTGTAACATCCCAGCTCTTTTTATATGATGATAAAAGAGTAAAACTGATAAGTTATATTGTCAACTCAAAGAGGGCAGTAGAAGACAAATAAAGGTGAAATGAAATGGCAACCGAAGTTAAATCAAAGTTAATATTAGAAGGCAATGCTGATGGAGCGGTTAAGGCGGCAGATAACACAACGGAATCAATGAAAAAGGTTGAAAGAGAAACATTGGTTCTATCTGAGATGCTTAAACGAGCAAATGCGGCTATGACAGAACATACTGGAGTTTTAAAAAGTTTATACCAAGCCGGATTGTCAAAGGCTGAGCAGCAAAGATTAATTAATGAAGGATATATTGAAGAGATTAATGGTCATAAGGTTCTAACAGATAAAGCCGCACAAGAAATTGAAGCCATTGAAAAGCTTAATGCCGTTCGGAAAAACAATTTAGACTTGTTAAAAAATGAACGAGAAATAAATAATGAACATTCAAAATTACTTGAAACAGGGACCAATGTTACTAAAGAATATACAGAAGCAATAAAAGAAAAAATAGCTCAATTAACAAACGAACAATCTGTCTTACAAAAAATAGCAGAACTACAAAAGCAGGGGATTACTGTTACAGAGCAAGAAAAACAAACGATGATTAATGCGGCAAAAGCCGAACAAGAAAAAACTGGAGCAAAAAAAGAAGGGTCTAAGGTTACGAATGAGGCGAGTCTATCGGTTGAAAACTACGTTAAATCTTTAGTTACTAAGGGGTTAACCATAGCCGGGATAATTGCAGCTCTTAAAAAGTTATATGATTCAATGAAAGAAATCATTAAAGTAACAATGGAGTATGAACGAGCAGGGCAAGCACTAATTACTGGTTTAAAAGATTATAATTCTGAACTCCCAAAAGCGTTAGACGGAATGGTGAGATTGGCAGAAGAAACGTCTAAAAAAACCGCAATTGATGACGAACAAATAAAAAGGGCAGAGGCTATATTGTTACAACAGGGGTTAACTGCCGATCAAGTACAGAAATCTTTGCCGTTAATTATAGATTTTGCTTCTGCAAATGAGGTGTTAGGATTAACACTTGAACAGGCGGCGCGTAGATTTTCGGTAAGCGCAGAAGGATTATCTGCTCTCAACGTATCAATGAAGCAATTTGGCATTAACGTTGACTCAAATCTAACACCAACAGAGCAGTTCAATTCTATGCTTGAGCAAATAGAACAAAAATGGGGCGGTGATGCAGAGCGTAAAGCTGCTATATTTGAAGGAACTGTAAAAAATTTAGGTATTGCATTTAAAAACCTATTGCAAAGCGCAGGCGAATATATAACTCAAAGTGAGACAATAAAGAATATTGTTAATATAGCAACAATTGCAGTTGACGAGTTTTCAAAAGCAATAAAAAGACAAAATGAGTATCAAAAAATTGCAGAAGCATCAAATGACAGTTATACAAAAAGCGTAGTTAATGAGATAGAAAATGCAAAGTTAAGAGGAGAATCTAATACTCCATACATAGAACAATTAAAACTATATTTAACTTTACAAAAAGAGTTATTGGCTTCAACAACAGCTATTTATGACGTTCCATTTCAAGATATAAATAGTATTTTTGATGTGGTTTCTGCTCGTGATTATGAAGTTATTATTCAAGAGATCCTTAAGGTTAGAAAAGATATTTTCGCAATTGAAAATAGTGAATCTTTTAAACCAAAAAGCAAAAGGATTGAAGAAGAAATTATTTCTATAGAAAAAATGTCTTCTGAGATAGATTATTTTAATGCTATTATTGCAGATTCTTTTGAGAAGCGATCAAAGGCAGAGCAAGAAACTATAAAAAACAGGTTTAAGGCTATAAGAGAAGAACAGACCAATGAAGCTAAATTTGAAATAGATCAATATGAAAAAAGGAAAAAAACGAGCGAAGACTACGCTAAAAGAGCAGAAGAATTAAGATGGAAAACAATGCAACAGGCCGTTTCTCAAGAAGAAAGTTTAACTATTTTACAAAAAAAACACACGGATGCTCGCAGAGAAGAAGAAATACAAGCAGCACACGATTCTGTTAAAATAGCAATAGATTCTATAAACAAGGAAAGACAGTTTAGAGAACAAGATGATAAAGCGTTTATTGAAGAGTTAGAACAAAGAACAATTATATCAAAATCATGGGCAGACCAAAAACATAAATATGCAATAGCGATACGTAAAAAAGAAGCCGAAGATGCAAAAGAACTTATTACATCTGAAATTCAAAATATGCAAAAACAAGTTACTATTTTAGATAAACTAATAAACGAAACTAATAAATGGGGGAAAGAACAAGAGCGTATTGCATTACAGGACGATCAAAATTGGGCAGATAAGAAAGAAAAACTTGATAAGTATGCAGAAGACGTAGAAACTGCACGCCAAAAAATTGCAGATGCAAGCACTCCAGAAGATTTAGATAAAGCAAACGAAGCATTAAAAGAAACATCAGAGATTATAAATGGCATTGAAGGTACAGAATTTATAAGTGAAGATATATTAGCCGCCAAAGAAGAACTTAAAGCACAAACAGATATACTATCTAAAGCAAAAGTAGATTATTCTGAGCAAGCAAAGTCCGCGTTTAAACTTTTATCTGGAATACATCAAAACGTTGCTGACGACTTAAAGAATAAATATACAGAGATGTTTGAAAAAACAAAGTTTGAAGTTAGAATATCCCCAGAATGGATTATAGATAGCGTTGAGTTAAAAAGAAGCATAGAAAATGCTATTAATAGAGCACTCTCATCAAACAAAACACCACAAGGTAACTAATTATGACAACTTTTACAGTAGAAATTTGGAATAGTACAAAAACTGTTGAACGTACAGGATCGCCTCATGTTGAGACTATGGACTCCCCAGACGATGAGTATGGCATTAAGAACCTTACCCATAAATTTATAGTAAACTACGGGTACAGCGATTGCTCGTTTGAGGTTTGGAAGCCTTTTGCTGACTATGTAATTGAATATGGCGATGTTGTGATAATAAAAGAGGATAGCACTACAGTCTATCGTGGATACGTTACCTCAATTACCCCTGATATAACGCACCAAAACCCCTACAGTGAACGAATAAGCGTACAGTGTAATAACACTATATGGAAGTCAAATGGATTAACTTATACGCTTGAGGAGAGCGATGGTGGTGGTGGCTATAAGGCAATATCAACCACAAACCAAAAGATAATGAATGATGTATTCTTGGGGAATGAGTTTTCTGGAAAACACCAAACCCCGCAATTACCAATTTGCGACAATACTCCAATAACTTATTCTGCAGCGAATAACAATATACCAGACGTTACGCTTGAATACCAATATACTGCTGCAGAACCAATGGACGTTGTAAGGGAAGCAATAGATATAGGCAATGGCACAAAAGATCTTACAACTACCGAACCACATATAGCATGGCTTGATAGTAATAATGCGTTCCATTGTGCAGAACGAAGCACCTCCGTTTTAGCGACCTTTGATTTAGGGAAACCGGGCGATTTTCAGTTACTTGGAAGCGAGGACGTTGAACCCGATGGATATATTGTAACCCCATATAGTTTAGATGATATTAAAAATACAGTCTATTTGGGGGATACATTAATTTCTACTGCGCATTATTCATCTCAAAGAGCCACAAGTATTTCAAAATATGGGATAAGAGTACTACCTATTCCAAAAGATAATGTAAAACTATCCGATATTACTGAATTAGTTGATAGTTATATTTTATGGTATCTTGATAATAAACTGACGCTAAATGGGGCTGAAAGAAACATAGAAGTATATACAGTAAAGCTAAAAATGATAAAGTATGGGTATTCCCCATTACAATTTTCAACCCCAAATGGATATATCGCTGTAACAGAAAATGGTGGCACACCAAAAGTATTAGCACCATTTATTTCAATGACAAAATCATATAGCAGTTTCGGTGTACAGCATGTAATCCAGTTTGGGTATCAGAGACCAAATTTGTCATATAAACATTTGTTAAAGAAAGCTAAAGAGCCTGTTGCATTAACCGAAGACACAACACCGCCAACTATAACATACATAGACTCCGAACCTACCGCTAAAAAAAAGACTTATCAGAAGGTAAAGAATCCGATATATTTAGGAGCTTACGCAAAAGACGACACTTCTGTTAGTTCTGTTAGTTTCTGGAGATCAAAATGGAGTGGCAGTGCTTGGAGTGCTTATACGTTAATAGGAAGTGGGACCTGGAACAACCCGCCTGACAGTGATAGCGAAGGGTACTATGAATATAGCCTAAATGACGGGTATTATGATTTGATTGCTACGGCTGGATATGCACGTGGTGATATTTTCCGAATTAAGAGCGTAGCAAAAGACCCAGCCGGTAATGCTGGTGAAGATGTGCAGGAATTCCAGCTTGACGATAATCCACCAATGGTGCAGGTTACGGCGGTACTGCCTGACAGCTTAAATGAGCAAAAAACAGCTCCGTCAGTTATAGAGGTAGCCTCTGCTGATGGTGTGCGGCTCAAAGCAGTGGTGGAAGACCAGTCCATTGATACTGTTACCTGCACGTATGGTGGTAATGCAGTAACTGTTACTAAAGTTGATGATGGGAATGAGCATTATTACATAACAGATAACCTTACAAAACCGCCAGTTGGAAGCCGTTACACAGCGGTGCTGACCTTTACTAACGTCTTTGGTGTGCAAACAAAGTCATTACATTATATTAAGGGACTTGCACCGGCCGCACCAGCACTGCAAGGTGCAGTTAGAGATTATGATACTACTATTGACGATACAAAGGCAACGATACCCGAATATACTGACAAGATAGAATTTTCAATTGCTTATCACAAGAAGGATTTTTATAAGGTGTCAATTGATGATGTGTCATTTAAAATTTACAAGCAGTCTGATGACTCGTTGGTAAAGACTTTAACAAGCGTATCTACGCCCGGGATTACATCTGATGGTGGTGGCGTCTATAAGTGTGCTACTAATGTAACTGCTCTTGGCTTGACTGGCGATTATTATTATTTTGTACCGACATTAATTGAGAAAGAAGACTTTAAAGATGAGGCAGGTACAGTTCACACAGAATCGTATTCGCAAGACGGCAATAAGACTCAGTTCAGGCTCATTAATAAGACATTGCGTGGTAGGTTAAACGATACCGATGGGATTTTGGCAGTCTATACACCGATAGTGGATGACCACGACGTAACTATTACTGACCACACGTCAGATATTGCCGACATAAAGCCAAGAGTAAAAAAAACATTTACACACGGGTCTGATCAATGGACAACAGAAACAGTATACGAAGATGGCGATCCACCAAGACTAAAGGTAATAGTTAAAGATCAAAATGGCGACGTAGTTACAGCTATGACAAAATATATAACACTTGAAGGTGATGTTCCTGGTGGCAGTGGTGGCACATATCTTATAAATACATATGCTGGGATTGATTATAAACTTTATGTTAGTAGTACAGATGGTTCAATAACATATACTAAAGATCCTACAGGTACTCCACTTGTATTATTTAAAATAACAAATGCTGGTGCAATTACAACATCTGGGGATATAGGACCAGATACGGATGCTACAAATGATTTGGGTAGTGCAACGATGCAATATGCAAATGCCTATTTTTCTGATAAAATCGAATGTAATGAAGTAAAAGTAAGTGGAACTACGTCAAATATTTCACCATTAGTTGATGAAGGTGCAGATTTGGGAACTTCAACTGAAAAGTTTGTTGATACTTATACAAAAAACCTTGTGCTTGGTGACGGAACAGCGAAGCTTACTTGGAACGGAACGGCGGGGAAGATGATCCCTGAATACGTTGCCTTCGGCTTTTGGGAGGATTAATTTGACTTTTTAATTTTTTGAGGTATACTAATATATTAGAGGGCACTAAAATGAAAAAAAATATAATTTTATTTACCTTTTTGTTGACGTCAACAATATGGTCTTCTTTATGTTTAGCTACTGATTTTTCGCTTTGTAGAGAATTTAATGACGCTGTTTTAAATCAGCACATAGAAGCAATAGAAGAGATATATTTACATAAAATTGATAATTTTGATGACTTTTTAAACGAGTGCAGGTCTGTACCACAGTGGATAAACCCATTACTTTTAGCAGTTAAAGATGATAAGACAGAATCTTTAATTTATTTACTTGAAAACACAAAAATAGACGTGAACCAAACGTTTAATTTTGGTGCTACTGCACTAACTATATCGGCGTCTAATCAGAACGTTTATTATGTTAGAAAACTATTAGAACACGGTGCAGACCCTAACATAAAGACAAAACACGGAATGACAGCATTAGATTTTGCAAAGCAAAACACGCAAAATCAAGATGTAAAAGAAATTATTCAGATATTATTACAATATGGCGCAGAATAATAAATATGCCATTTTCATATAACAATATAGTTCCCCTATATAACAGTTCTGATGCTGTAATTACAGCTAATATCGCAACACATACCAGCTTTACAGCAAACATTATCCTTGAATTACGTCAAGATATTGATTATTTGGGGGAATTAACGCAGATAACTGGTACTAATTGGACTTCTTACCATTTTAATTGGACGAAGGGGAGTTCTACAAGTCTGTCTGGTTATAGGATATGGTTATCTTACATAACAGATTTGCGTACTGCCTGCGAAGAACTCTATACAAAGCAAGGACTTGGATCACCAACCTGGACGGTTGCGACTGCTAATCTTAAAGGTTTGTATGATAATGCCGATGCTGTAATAAATCAAACCGATTACACCAAAAGGACAGTATCCTTGATTAATGATGTCCGTACCGCTATCCTTGCTGTTGCCGACTCCGTATGGCTGTTTTGCGACAGCGTTAATGGTAACGACACAACTGGTGACGGCACTTTTGCAAACCCTTATCAGACGTGGGATAAGATTATCGGTGTGATTAACACTAACGGTAGCGGTAATGCTTACTTCCAAAACGGTAGTTATACTGGTGGGTCTGTAACATTAACGACTGCCAATGTAACTATTAGAGGGCATCAACGTGGTAAGGTTATTTTTAATACTGGGGCAAACGCTCTTATTAGCACTGGTGCAGACTACGTTACTATTGAGAATATCAGCTTTGTATCAGGTCAGAAATGCTTGTTCTTTGTTACTAACGCAACCTTTAATTACTGCACATTTAATAGCGGTGATGGGTGGCGAATCCAAAACGGGACTCCTATTACATTTAATCATTGCGTTTTCTTTGCAACTACTGCTAAAACCTATGTGTTAGAGCTTAAATCAACAGGTACTGTTACTATTAATGACTGCATTTTCTATAACGATGGTGGCACTTATGCAATTAACTTCCCGACAGGCTCAACAGGTACAGTTACAGAAAACAATTGCAGTTTTTATGGTATGACAACACAGCACGGCGGCACTGTACCAACAATAGTGCAAAACAGTTGCATTACCACTAATCCGCTGTTTGATACCACTAATATGTACGTTGCGGATACGTCGCCTTGCATTGGTGTGGCTACTGACAGTACCGACATCGGTACATTCCAAGACCCGTACTATAATGCGATAAGGGATACATCAGATTTAGTTACTGTAACCGACCCTTTAGATATTAACGTTGGAATATCAGTTACGGACACTGTGCATCCATTTGAGGCTTTAGATGAGGTGAATCCTGTCATTGATATGAACCTTACAGTTAATATGTTCTTAGGTGGTATCTTCTTTACTGATATTGATGGTACGCTGTCTTATTATGATAAGAATACTATAAGTAAGAAGCCAACTTATGCTACTTATAACGGTGCTTCGCTTGACTTGTCATTTGATAATCCAGGTGGAGACCAGCACAAGCTTTATATTGCAGTTGATGATGGCACTACTAACTATAACGATGTCGGATGGTGGGCGATTAATGCTACATATCCAGCGGTTTCAAGCACAGGTACATCGTTTATTGATGCCTGGAAGGAATGTACTGGTGGTCTTGAGTGGGGTGAAAGTTATACTTATGAAACCGTTACAGCCGATGGTGTGAATGACCAGAAGGCAAGTATAACACTTAAGGTACGTGCAAAGAATTTCATTACAGGTGAGTGGAGTGAGCTTGTAACAGTTAGTAAGGAATATTTCTTTAACGACTTTGCTAAATCAATGTACTATTGTGCTGATAACCCACGTGTAGTTAATGGTGAGTACGCAAACCACTCAAATTACTATGCACAAACATACCATACAGGTACGGATAAGTACGTAAGACCAGATGGCGTGAACTGGTCAAGTGATAGCAGACGGTTCGTTTATAATCCAATGGTAAAGGCTGAAAACCTATTAGGTGTTACAAGACATATAGACGGTACACCGATATTTAGTGATTGCTACACTGTATGGAAGGATAGAAAATTATACTACTCCGAAGGATTTGACAGTTACGCACTTAATGAAACGTATTCAGATTTTATGCTATATGCGTGCATATTCTCTAACTTTGGGAATTGGAATTACAATAGTGCACACTGCTTTAGCGATAGTACAACTATCGCATACGATAGCGGCGATGCAACACTTACTAATCCAGTCTTTACAACAGGTAAAGGTCATTACATTAAGTTCAGTCCACTGATTAATGAGATATGTGAATACCATTCAAGCCACGCTTCCGTTGTATTTAAATTTCCGTCAACTGAAAATGTTGCGTGGGGCGATTATTGCGGCGACTATCAATCAATAGGAATCAACGACTTTACATTCCAACTTGAGAACCCTTATGGGTGCGGAACATTACATACCTTTAAAATAAAAACAAGTCCGTATGCGTTTGATGGATATGCTCGTTACATAATGACAAGGCAGGAATATCACGTTAATTGTGATGCAAACGGCGACTTAGCTTATGGCCATATACAACAAAGAGCTTATACCACCACTACTGGTGGTGTAGGCGTAATAAATCACAATTGGTAAAGGAGCTAATAAAATGAAAACCGATATATTATCAAAAACAGGAATTATCACTAAAGTAGAAGCTATCGTAAAAGATAAAAACGGTAGGCAAATCTCTTATAACGTTGGCAAGAACACAATAACTAAAGGCGACCCTTTAACAAAAAATAATGGATTAGTATGGATGCTTATAAAAATATTTGGGAAGGCGAGTAGTTATTATGATGAAACTGTAAATATAGATATGATGCAACTTGGAACTGGAACTCCAACAGATAATCATTTAGGAACTCCGATAACGAATACATTACATCTTTTTGACGGATTTGATTTCGTAGATGAAACGAACTGGGAACTGTCCCCAAAAATGAAAGCTACACATACTTGGACGTTTGCAAGCGGTCAAAGTGGAATAAGCGAAGTCGGACTAATAGCCGACGCAACAGAACAGTATTTAATAGCATACCAGTCGTTCACACCAGCAATATCAATACCAGCAGGTGGAACGCTGACAATAAACTGGGCAATGCAGTTAGCGTATTAAAGTTTATTTAATACTCTAAGTTTTTACACTCTTCTCCACCTGTTCTCTAATATCTGGGATTATATTTATTTCTTTTGATTTTCTATTGTTGTCAAATGATAAATCGTATACAGTTTTATCCATTGTTCCTCATATACTTATTAATTCTATTATTAGATGTTTTTTTACGTAAAAGGTTAATATAATATGTTGCCTTTTGAATTTTATAGCCTTAAAACGCATTACAGTGGCTCGTGGCCGTATAAGGCTCTAATAAGCCATTATACTACATTATTTAAAAAGTCTTTAGTTAAAATCTTTGTGCTTTCATCTGGTACTGTTATATACTTGTCTGTATCAAACAAATTATCACAAGAAATCGTTACATCGGCTTTTCTAATCGCATCAAAATAATACATTGACGGATCTGAAATGTCTTGAATAAATTCACCTTCTAAATGATTTATTAATATTCCAGAATCATCTGTTGCCTCAGTTAAATTATCGGTCGTTGTAATACTGATGATAAGAGAATTAATGTCAGCACCACCAAGCGTTATTGGATATAAAGCAAGACGACATAATGATGGATTTGCGGGTGGTGTAATCACTAAAGCGGTGCTCTCAATAATAAACGTAGCACTCGCAGTTACCGTAATGTTTTGATTAGCAATTACATATCCGCTCTTAATTCCTCTTACCGTATACGGCTCTGCGGTTGGAGAAGCGTCAAGGTTTAATGTCAGGTTACCACTTGCATTAGTAACTCCACTACCCAACAATGCCCCATCATCATTAGCAAAGTTATGTACTGATAGTGTAGCACCAGCCACAGCATTATCATCTGCATCATGTAGGTGTAATACCACAGTATACGCACCAGTACCAGTGCCAACACTTATATCGTCAACTAACCTTGCTGATACCGTGTATCCAACTCTATGTTTTGTGGTCCTACCATAAACATCAGTAAAACTGAAAATTACTTCTTTGTTTCCTGCTACAACAGCGGTTATAGGTAGGTAAAAAACCTTACCAGTCGTTTCCTCTACTAATGTACCATCTGTATCCCCAGATGCAGCACCTGAGGCATTAACAGAAGTCGCTGTCATTGCTGTTATCCCACCTATTCCACTTGCATCATTGAAATATATTCTTTCAGTATTCCCTATTTTTATCATTTTATTTACACTCCTGTTACATTATAACGTAACTCTATTGCAACATATTCTGCTGTTGGTGTACCTGTTACCTCAACAGTAAACTCATCGGTAGCAGAAATTGATGTTGTCCAACCTGTCAATGTTGTATCTAATGCTTCGCTCGCCGCAGATAATGCGACTGGAGCGGAAGCTGAAATTTTACTTCCATTTTTATAAATATCGCAGGATATTGATTTGGCAGTATCTACTCCACCTACTCTTGAAACTATCCAAGAACTTGTAATCGTTCCAGCCCTAAACGCCCTTGCTACTGCATTCATCACTCCTGCTGTTATAGGACTTCCTTGACCATCTATAATAAATTGGATACTCCCTTTAACAGAAGCATCAGATGATAATTTTTCATTAGCAGTCAGATGTTTATAATCGCCTTCGTTTAATCCTGATAAACCATTATGGCGATCTAATAATGGAGATTTAAACCTACTATATTGAGTAGTTCCATTATGAGTAAAACTGATAGTAGTATCAGATGCTCTGGTAGTTTTCCCAAATACCATTAAAAACAATTTATCTGTAGACTCTATAGAATAAGCAGGCTGTATACTATTTATTCCTTGAATGAGTGTTATAGTGGTGGTATTTATATCACCGCTGGTCTGCTGGAATAAACGTTTCCACACAGATAACGCAACGGAACTTTCGTTTGTGTATGTAGTTGGTGTTGTTATAGTAACAACTGTATCGCTTGTGCGGGCTGTAATTCTATATAGACCTTTTGGAGTTTGTAGATAGCTATCACTATCTATTGTGCCACCAATATCAATTTTTGAGGTAGCGAATGGTGTACCACCGCTTGCGGTTGCAGTCCTTGACGTGCCAGTACCCGTAATTGTTACTGTTACTGTTTCTACTCTTGCACGTCCAATATTTAGAAGAATTTCTGTTGTGTTAGAAGCGTTGCTCACTCCTGCATAAAATGCAAACTCCCAAAGACCACCTTCTATTTGAGTGCCGCCTAATGCATCATCAAGATATGCTTCTTTTAATACAGTGTTATTATTAACTATTATAGTGTCTGTTATGGTAGTCCCGCCTGCAGGGACCTTACTTAAGGTTACTATTTCATTATTATTATCAACTCCAGTATCGGTGATAATAGTGTCGTCAAGATAATAATCTCTTGCAGTACCGGACGTTATAGACGCCGCCGCATTTTTCCAATACCCATTTATTGAATCATAAACAATAGCTTCACCGTTTTGTGGTAATGTTATTAATACGTCGTGTAATTCTGATAATTCAAATCCATTATTTATATGAACACATATTATACCATTTGATACGTGTTCATATAATACAGTTCCTAAATATACAGAGTGGTTTGGAGTTGTTGGTTTTGTGGTTGTATATCTACCATTTATTGACGGAGATAACCATAAAAGGCTTCCTTCTGCCATCCCACTTGTATTTACACCAATAATAGTTCCGATTGTAACAACATACCCTTCGTTGTTATTTAAGATATCTTCTAATATTAAGCCAATAGTATTAGAACTTGTACTTTCGGAATCAGCCCTCGCCAATACAGCTTTTGGACGGTTACCTTGAGCTCCATTTATATATACTACACTTCCTTTTGTAAGAGTAGAACCTGTTTTGTTTATCACAAGCCCGTTTGACAAGATTAGTTTCCAAACAGCATTATCAATTGTAGGGTCAGAACAAAAAAAAGCTTTATTCTGACTCGGGATTATCCATCCAGACCCATATCCATACCCTTCGGAAGCATCATTTGTTTTAGATGGTGCGACTGTTGCATCTATTTTATTTTTTAGAAGTGCACCAAAATAATTAGTCATTAAGATACCCTCCCATAACTTATAGTTCCACCACCAGCCGTAGCATAATATGGTATAGCTCCTAACGTATAGCTATAATCCACACCATTTGGTGTTTTTTTGGTGAGCACCATATTCTCCCCAACCCTAAAATCACCACCAGCCGCATCTACAAATTGCGGGTCAAGAGCAAGTGCTGTTGGCTCTTTAGTGTAGTTAGTAACGTCGTTTGTATTACCATAAAAATTATTATCTCTTTGGATATGTGAACGGATATAGGTATTATTAGAAAAATGTATCCCATCAGTGCAATTAGCAAAAATATTTCCTACAAAACCGATACCCTGTCCATTAGTACTTGAATTATAAAAACCATCCCCGCAATTATAGAAAGTATTATTTGCCAATTTTACATAGAACCCATCGCTATAAATACCAGCGGTTGAACAGGTATCAAATACACAATTGTTAAAATTAACAAAATAATTTCCACCAACATAAGCACCATATTTTGAGTCGCGACAGGTGGCTCTTTTAACATCACAACCGTTTTGTGGGATATACATTCCATAACCATTAGTGCTTACGCACTCTATCTCTTCACCGTCCCCCCACACCCCAGATACATAGAGTGCCTTTCTGTCGGCAGTCACACTTGTATTTGTATATGAACAGTTTATTATGTTAAAAGCACCGCTCTGGTCATTCCGCATTTCAGCGGCAGTGCCTGTAAATACCATATTCTCATCATAAATAAAATTATTAGAATATGTGGCAAAGGAATAAGCCCCCATATTAATTACTGGTCGGTTATCACCATTACAAACATCGCCTGGTGTAGTTGTGAAGCCTATAAATCTTATAGGGTCGGTATTAGAACCAGCCGCCGTAAAATTTATAGCTTCTGTTACGTTATAAGTGCCAGTTTTAGAATAGATGTTCATTCCAGCAACAGCACTGGAAAGATATGAGTTGGTGAATAGTGCCCTCGCTCCGCCTATATACCCAGTACCACCTGATTTTGAGCTCCCAGCGGAGCGGTCAATGGTAAATGTATTGGCATCTACGTATGTTTTTATTTCATACGTACCAAGCGTAAGTCCAGTGCCAGCACCAGTTACTTGGAATCCATTTCCTACAATAGCGGATGATAATAAACTGCCAGTAACAGCAATTGTAGTTCCTGCCGCATCTGAGGACACATTACCAGAAAGAGAAATTTGTGCGGCGTCCTGATTTGAGTAATTAGTACCAGTTCCCGCAGTATTCCAATATCCTGGATTATTATTACTGCCACCAGGTCGGAATACCATATTCCCTTTAGTTAGTGCCATTTATTTTATCCCTTTTTCTTTTATGTTTTTTATGTTATTCCAGTCTGTGGTAATGTGTGGATTTGGTTTTGACTTTTCTATATCTTCTTGACGTTGTGCTAACCTTGAATGCGTTAGCTTTTTGATGGGAATATCTTTGGGGTCTGTTGATATTCCAAACAAAACGAACCTATTCTTATCTATCGGTTCTTTTGGTTTTTTGGTATTTTTATCAAACTCCCAGTTATGCCTATCATTACATTCCTTAATTAACTTGTTTGAACATAAAGTCCCTTGTTGGTCATTATGTAATAGTTCGCAGGTTTCTGGTATTTTTACGTTATCATAATTACCACCAATAAATCTAACACCAGAAATACCAGCAGGAAATATTGATTTCATTTCTACTGGTTCGCTCTCTAATATTTCCTGAGAAAAATCAGAGTTTACAATATCCCCTTTCCCGTTAAATTCTAAGGGTGATACGTCTATAAATGACTTACTTGAAAAGTTTTTATATGAATATTTTTCATTTATCATTATATATTACCTTCTTTTTATTAAATCTATATAAAAAGTGTCGTGTAGCCATATAAACGGATAAACGATTATAGTTATTATAACCGCCAATGACCACGCTATTATGTTATTTATTTTTTCTAACATATTATCTTCTTTATAGCCTCTACCTTTGAATTTGAGTCGGTATATAGTTTAAGCAACTCTTGATACTCTTTTTCAGTATGAGTGTCATTGCTTGTTGTTATAGGGGGTGGGACAACGTTACCCGATAATGTTTCCTTTGCATACCAGTTTGCAACTGCTATTTCAAGTTCCTGTGGGCTTTTAAATTCGTTGCTTTGGTAAAGCCTTGATAACTTACCATACTTATCGT
>Ga0079037_100000041_pt1 | contig 37489 bp, 24 predicted proteins | sample Mud3Dept4metaG_FD_71479 | JGI IMG/M metagenome (GOLD analysis project Ga0079037, IMG submission 71479) | Freshwater wetland microbial communities from Ohio, USA, analyzing the effect of biotic and abiotic controls - Mud 3 Core 4 Depth 4 metaG | ecosystem: Environmental > Aquatic > Freshwater >... | reverse complement strand
GGCGGGAGCGCGGGTGACCGCGGTGGGCATTAATCCGGGGTTTATCATGGACCTCGTCCCCATCCTCTGCTCCACCCCTTGCTGGAGGATCGACAGCGTCCACGTCCGCCGGCATGTCGACTTTTCCCCCTATGGCCCCGACGAAATGCGGCACATCGGCGCCAACCTCACGGAAAAAGAATTCAGAAAGGGCGTCCGGCTGGGCGCAATCGGCCACATCGGTCTCCTGGAGACGGCCGCGATGGTTTCTCATTGTCTGGGGCTCGAGGTCGACGAGCTCAAACAATCCAAGGAACCGATCCTGACCGCGAAGAAGCGGCAAAGTCCGTTCGTCTCGATCGCTGCGGGCCGGGTCTGCGGCTTCAGGCAAAATGTTGTCGGGTTCTCCGGAGGCAAAGAAATCCTGGATTTTCAAATGGTCGGGATCGTGTCGCCGGATAAAGAGGAAGACAGAATCGAACTGGGCGACTATGCCAGGATCAATGGAGTCCCGAGCGTGGACATCGCCGTCAAAGAAGAGATCGCCCAAAAGGGGGGATTGGGCACGGCGGCCGTGGCCGTCAACATGATCCCCAGACTCCTGGCCGCCTCTCCCGGCTATCACAGAATGGACACGCTCGCGCTCCCCCACATCTGGAGGGGGAGCGCGGCCCCCCGAACGATCAGGAAAATCGTCTTTTAGGAGGCGGAAGTCGGCTGGGCACCGGGATGCCCGAGGCTTTACTTGAATATAACAACGTGCTGTAAAAGGCGGCCGCCCGCAATTTCTGATCGCGGAGAAGAGGGACCGGCAGGTCGGATATCGGTCGGAAGATCCGCTGGCCGCGCAAGGCCAGGGGAATCACAATCGAGGAGCCGGCCCGGAAGCTGGGCATGACCCAACCTCATTTGAGCCTGATCGAAACCGGGAAGCTCCGCATTCTGTGCGTTTGCACTCCCTCCGCCTTTTAGGATCCAGCGAATAAAGAGAAGGAGATGGCATGAACACCAAAAAAATCAAGAGAGAACGTCCGGTTCCGGAGGCTGATGTCCGGCAGTTGCAGAAAACCGTGAGAGCCATCTTGCGGCAAGTCAAAGAAAAAGGGGATGCCGCCCTCCGCTATTATGAGAAAAAGTTTGACCGGTTCGAGCCCAAATCCTTCCGCGTCTCCCGAAGCGAGGCCGCCGCTGCCCGAGACGGGCTCCCCCGCCCGATCATCGCCGAGCTCGATTTCGCCATCGAGCGCGTCTCGGCTTTCGCCCGGGCTCAGAGGGAAAGCCTGAAAGAATTCGAGAAAGAAATGCTTCCGGGAATGGTCATGGGACAGCGCGTCATCCCTGTCGAGTCAGCCGGATGCTACGTGCCGGCCGGCCGCTATCCCTGCCTGACATCCGCCGTGATGTCGGTCGTGCCGGCCAAAGTAGCCGGAGTCAAAAGAATCGTCGCCTGCTGCCCTCCCGGCCGGGACGGGGCCATCAATCCCGGCATTCTCTACACCATGCACAAAATGGGAGTCGATGAGATCTACTGCTTCGGAGGAGCCCAGGCCATAGGAGCCCTGGCGTTCGGGACGGAGTCGATCCGGCCCGTGGACCTGATTGTCGGCCCTGGAAATCAATATGTCATGGAGGCCAAGCGCCAGGTTTTTGGAGTCGTCGGGATCGACTTCCTGGCCGGGCCGAGCGAATGCTTGGTGATTGCCGACGACTCCGCCCGGGCCGCTTATATCGCCGCCGACCTGCTCGCCCAATGCGAGCACGACCCGAATGCCAGAGGCTGCCTGGTGACCACCTCAGAGAAGATGGCGCGTGAAACGCTCCGGGAGATCAAGAAGCAGCTGGCGGAAAGGACAACTCGCGCCGTCGCCGGCGAGTCCTGGCGGAACAAGGGCGAAGTCGTGGTCGTGAAGAGCCTGAGCGATGCCGCCCTCTACGCCAACAAATATGCCCCCGAGCATCTGGAAGTCCACACCCGGGAGCCGCGGGAGATTCTTCCCTTGCTCAGCAACTACGGCTCATTATTTTTAGGGCAAAATACCGCGGAAGTCTATGCCGACAAAATCGCCGGGACAAACCACATCCTTCCGACGGGCCGGGCGGCCAAGTACACAGGAGGTTTATGGGTCGGCATGTTTCTTAAGGTGATCACCCATCAAGCCGCTGACGTGAAGGCCTCCCTGATGCTCGCCCAATATGCGGAAACTCAGGCCACATATGAAGGGATGGACGCCCATAGATACGCCGCCGCAATCCGGTTGAAAACCCTCAAATGATGGAAGGCATCAAAGTCGGTCATTAAAGGCTCTTGATAAGCGAACCGGGGTGGCGGCGGACCTCCGCCAGGCCGAGCGCCTTATTGTAGAAATCCACACTTTTCCCGAGGTCGAGCACGTTGATGTTGTTATGGGCGAAGGTGAATCCATTCAGGGCAAGACGGCGGTTGACAGGACCTTTCGATTTGCATAAAAAGGGGCCTTGGCAATGTTTCGAACATAAGGAAGGTCGTCCATGAAGTCACGCTTAACGCTTGTCGCGCTCCTGCTCGCCGCCTTGGCAATGCTTTCGCAGCTGGCAGCCGGCGCCTCGCTCAAGAAAAAAGAGGAGGCCCTCGCCGCCGTCGAAAGGCATGAGGCCGACATCATCGCGCTCAGCGACCAGGTCTGGGGTTTCGCCGAGACCGCCCTGCGCGAGGTCCGTTCGGCACAGGTGCTCGCGGATTACGCCGAGAAACAGGGCTTCGCGGTCCAGCGCGGAGTCGCCGGACTGCCGACCGCGTTCGTCGCCAGCTACGGAGAGGGCCGGCCGATCATCGGCGTCCTCGGCGAATACGACGCCCTGCCGGGCTTGTCGCAAAAGGCCCAGAGCACGAAAGAAGTCCTCCAGGCCGGCGCGCCCGGCCACGGCTGCGGGCACAACCTGCTCGGCACGGCGGCGCTCAGCGCGGCCCTGGCCGTCAAGGACCTCATGGCCGCGGGGAAGCTCAAGGGGACGATCCGATTTTATGGCACGCCGGCAGAGGAGGCCGTGGGCGGCAAGGTCTACATGGCCCGGGAGGGGTTGTTCAACGACCTCGACGTCTGCTTGACCTGGCACCCCGCCGATGAAACCGAAGTCGCCGTCGACAGCTCCCAGGCGATCGTCGAGTTCATCGTCGAGTTCAGCGGCAAAACGGCGCACGCGGCGGCCGACCCCTGGAACGGCCGCAGCGCGGTGGCCGCCATGGAGCTCTTCGCAGCTGGGCTCAACCGCATGCGTGAATTCGTCAGGCCCTCCGTCCGCATGCACTACTCGATCCTGAACGGGGGGGACGTGCCGAACGTCGTCCCGGCCTACGCCAAGCTCTGGTGCTGGCTCCGCGATTCGAAGGGCGCCGGGGTCGAGCGGCTGCTCGCCCGCGCGCGCAAGGTCGCCGAGGGCGCGGCGATAATGGCCGAGGTCGAATTCAAGATCACGGTGCAGGGGGGGAGCTGGGAGACCCTGGTCAACCTGACCGGGGCCAAGGTGATGTTCGCGAACCTCCAGTGGCTCGGGCCGATCGCCTTCACGCCGGAGGAGCAGGAATTCGCCAGGGGAATCCAGCGCGCGACAGGCGTGGATCCCAAGGGCCTCGACGGCGCGGTCCGGCCCTGGGCGGCGCCGAAGCCGGATCCCGAGGGAGGATCGACAGACGTGGGTGATGTCAGCTGGTTTGTTCCCATGCTGGCCCTGAGCGCCACGACGGCTCCCGTTGAAGCTCCCTGGCATGCCTGGCCGACGGTGGCCTGCGCCGGGATGTCGATCGGGCACAAGGGGCTTATCTACGCCGCCAAGGCCCTTGCCACGACGATAGTGGATCTTTACGAGGACCCCAAGATCGTCCAGGCGATCCAGGCCGAGTTCAAGGAGAAAACGAAGGGCGTAGTCTATAAGCCTTTCGTCCCCGAGGGGCCGCCTCCCCTTCCGAAACACTGACCCGCGCCTGCCGCTTCTCAGGCTCTCCGGCTCCTTAACCTCAGTTTTGACATCTCCGCCGGTGTTGCATATAAATGGGGTGCTCGATAAGATCGCAGTTCAAGGAGGCGTCATGACCATGTCGCGAAAGAATTTCCTGAAAGCTCTGGGGCTCGGTTTCCTGTCCACGGGCGCGGGCAAAGGTCTCGCCCAGCCCTCCGCGTCTCTGGAAAAAGCCAAGGCTGAGGCTTCGAAGCTCAAGATAACGGGCGTCGATATCTACGCCTTCGACATCCCGCTCAAGGAGCCGTTCAAGATCTCGATCGGGACGGTCACCGCGGCCAACGACGTCCTCGTCATGCTCCGGACCGACGCCGGCATCGTCGGTGTCGGCGAGGCCTGCCCGTTCCACCCGATCACGGGAGAAACGCAGGAGATGAACCTCGCCGCCGCCAAGGGGCTGCGGGAGATCGTCCTCGGCAAAAGCCCCCTGGCCGTCGAGAGCCTTGTCCACAGCTTCGGCCCCTTCCTCCATTCCAATCCGAGCGCGGCCGCGGCCTTCGACACCGCCCTATACGACATCCTGGGGAAGATCGCCGGGCTGCCGCTCTACCGGTTGTTCGGCGGGGACAAGCCGTCCTTCGGAACGGACATCACCACCGACCTCGACGAGCCGCAGAAGATGGCGGCCAAGGCCAAGGAATACATCGACCGCGGCTTTGATACAATCAAGATAAAGGTAGGCCAGGGCCAGGCGGCCGACCTCGCGCGGCTCGAGGCCATCCGCCAGGCCATCGGCTACGAGCGCAAGATCCGGATCGACGCCAACCAGGGCTGGATGCCCCCCCTGGCCATCGACACGCTGAAGAAGATGGAGAAATACCAGGTGGAATTCGTCGAGCAGCCCGTCCTTGCCACCGACGTAGCGGGTCTTAAAGCGGTGCACGCCGCAAGCCCCATCCCGGTGATGGCGGACGAAGCACTCTTCTATCCCTCCGACGCCGTCAAGCTCATCAAGGAGGAGGCCTGCTCCTATTTCAACATCAAGCTCATGAAGGCGGGCGGAATCCTCAACATGATCAAGATCGCCCATGTCGCCGACGCCGCCAACATGTTGTGCATGGTCGGCTGCATGGTCGACTCCCGGCTCGGGCTGACCGCCGCCGCCCACGTCGTCGCCTCGAACCGCAACATCGTCTTTGCCGACCTGGACGGACACAGCTCCCATACAATTGATCCGATCGTCGGCGGGATGCTGTTCGAGAAAGGGCAGATCACAGTCCCCGATCTCCCGGGCGTCGGGGCGGATGTCGACCCCGTGTTCCTGAAGAAGCTGCAGAAAATTTAGCTGGTTCAGACCAGTTTTTTCAGCTCCTCGAGCAGCTTATCGATGTGCGCGTCGGTGTGGGCGGAAAAGATCGAGGCCCGGAGAACTCCGCCGGCCGGCGCGCCGATATACTTGGTGTAGGGGAGAGCGATCCCCCGGTCCAGAAGCGCCTGCTGAACCTTTTTCATCTCCTCGGCCGAGCCGAGCGCCCAGGTGACGACGGGCATCGGGCTGTCTCCGACATCGAACCCGAGCTTGCGCAGCCCCTTCTTGATCCGGGCGACGTTGCGGCGCAGCTTTTCCCTCCACTCGGGATGGCTCTGGACGAGCTCTATCCCTTTGGCCGAGGCGGCGGCGATGGGCGTCGGAGGAGAGCTCGCGCCGCTGTAGGCGCCGACGGTTTGCTTGATCTTCTGGATGAACGCCGCCGACGCCGGGACAAACCCGCCGTGGCCGCCGAAGGCCTTACTCAGGGTCCCGCTCATGATGATCCTGTCGCCCGGCTTTATCCCGAAATGCTCGCAGGTGCCCCGGCCGTTATCCCCGAGGACGCCGACCGCGTGGGCATCGTCGAGGCATAGGATCCCGTTGTAGGGCTCCAGCTCTTTGACGATCTCCGGCACGGGCGCGATAACACCGAAGGTCGGGAAGACTCCGTCCGTGATGACCAGGGGCCGCTGGCCCGCCTTGAGTTCGGACTTGAGCTTCGCCCTGAGGTCGGAGGGATCCCTGTGTTTGTAGAAGACGACCGGCTTCCGGGTTGAAAATATCCCGTCCCGGATGCTGAAGTGCGCGGTTTCATCGGCAAAGGCGATGTCGAACGAGTCGGCCATGCCCTGGGCCATGAAGAGCCCGCTGAGATAGCCGCTGACAAAATAGAGCGCGTCTTCGGTCCCGAAGTATCCGGCGATTTTCTTTTCGGCATCGAGGAGAACGGGGTTGTTGCCGAACATCGTGCGCGAAGTGGCGCTGTGCATGCCGTACGTGTTGATGGCATCGATGGCCACCTGGATCATCTCGGGATTGCCGTGAAGCCCGAAGTATCCGGTGCCGCCGAAATAGATGTACTTCCGGCCGTTGATGACCGTCTCAGGCCCGGGCGCGCTGTCCATGAGAAAGGGAACGGTCTGTCCGGGAGGGAGTTGGCCCGGCTCGAGGCCCAGCTCCTCGGCGAAGGCGCGCAGGCCGTAAGGGGCCGCCAAAAGTCCAAGCGCTGAATTCCTTAAGAAGGCTCTTCGTGTCGTCATGAATTTCTCCTCTCCAAAAGGATAGGCCATAGGCTAACCTCATCGCCCGGACTTGTCAAACGAGGCTCTTTGCCATCGATCGGGGTTTCTCATAAATTGGGTCATGCCGGCTCCAGTCAGCGAAGCTCGAGGAAAAAGCGGTCGTTCCGCGGCCGCACCTCGGCTTCCACGGCTTGACCCTCGGCATCCAGGATTCGCGGCGCCGGGCCGCCCTTGAACCTCTCGACGATCAGGGTCTGTCCGGAAGGGATGTCTTTTTTCGCCAGATTCAGAACGATAGTGGCCGGCTCGCCGGGGGCTATCCGCAAAACGGGCCTGAGCCGGTTCCGGTCTCTCCAAAAACGGGCCACGCTGCCGACGTCTCCTATCCAGATGTCGTCTCCCCTCAAGGCCTCGATGAGACGGCGCTCGGTTTGGAGCTTGTAGGTCGCGTCGCTCGGATGGATCAACAGGCATGAGGTAGCGTTGTTCTCCCCGTTGGCGCGGACGACATCCGCCCAGATGCGCAGGGCTTCGTCCTGGTTGGCCGCCGTCAGGAACTCCCGGGTCTTCAGCTCTCCCTTTGAATCATCCAAGGTCACCGGCACAACCACGATCCGGCTGCGCTCGCTGCCGAGCGCCCTCTGCCGGAATCCGAAGTGGGGGAAATTGGTCAGGACCCACTGGGCCGAGACGCTGGAATCAAAGGTGTAGCCGGATTCCTCCAGAACACGTAACAACTCGTGGGGATAGCGGAGATAACCAGAGCGAAAGCCCGTGGTCTGCTGGTTGAGGTCGCGGTCCAGCAGCTCTTTGCTGACCCGGACTTCTCCGAAGACAGTGAAATGAGCGACATCGTAGCTCTCGAAATTGACCTCCGGGGAACCCACCGGTATATCTTCGAAGGTCCAGGCATGGCCCACGGAGTGCGAGCCGATTTCGAAACCCATCGCCGCCACCTGGCGGATCCAGTCCACGCGCTCGGGCGTGTAGTAGGCGATGTCGGTTTCATCCGGAAAATACTTCGTCGTCACAAAAAAGGTGCTCCGGACGCCGAGTTCGCTCTCCATCCGGGCAAAGGCCAGCGAGTTCCGGAACGACTCCTGCGCGTCCACATCATGGGAGAGGCAGAGGGCCGTTTGCTTTCCGTCGGGAACTGTGTGGACGAGGAGAAACGGGTGGACGGTGTCCTCGTAAAGGCCGCGCAGAAGCAGGCGGAAGACATCGCCGGAAGGCTCGAACCAGTTGATGAACCGGCGGGCGGCCTCGTAGCTCTGGGCGAGCTGCGGGATCAGCGTCGTTTCCTTGAACCCGAGCCCGAGCGCGTAGGCCAGACCGCGGCCGTAGGCATACCGCGTGACCGCGGCGGCGCCGTTTTCGTAGCGGGCCAGAACGTCGGCGCCCGGAGAAGGCAGATACTCCGTCGACCAGACGGTCTCCGAATAGAGCTTGGGATCGCCGAGAGAGATGACCTTCTCTTCGGGCCGGTTGAGGTAGCGCATGGACGGGTCGTCCGTCGAGGTGAAGCGCACTTCGAAGTTCAGGCGGCTCGTCTCCGCCCGGCTGAGGCCGAACAGGGGAAAGAACCTGTTGCCCTGCACCTGGGTGGCCAGCAGGATGCCGCCCCTTTCAACGTAGCTATAAAGGGCTTCGCGGTCGGATGGAGAAAGCTCGGTGTTCAGCATCAGGCCCCCGATCAGCATCAGGGGTCGGAGCGAGGCCTCGTTGACGCTCGAAGTCGCCCGGTAGGGAATCCCCATAAGCTCCAGACTGTCCCGCAGGGCCTCCTGCTCCTGGACGGCGTCCCGGCTTCTCCCCACTTCAAGGACGGAAACGCCCCATTGAGCCGGAGGGAGTGCCCTCCCGGGATTCCATGAGGCCGCCAGTGCAAGGACGATCAGAATCAGGGGATATGTCTTCCTCATTTCCAGATTTCCTGGGCAAGCGGGTTGCCGGAGAGAGCCTCGATGACCAGGATCAGCCAGGCGGCGGAAGCCGCGCCCGGCGCGCTCCACATCAGAAAGGGCAGATCTCGGGAAGCGTAGATCAGCCCGCCGCCCTTTGGCTGGAGAGGCCGCAGCCCTTCCAGGAGACGGCGCGCCTGTTCGGGCCGACCGAACCTCAGGTTGGCAAGCGCCACTCCCAGGGTTCCCTCAGACCAGACAAGAGGCAGATCCAGCCATTTTCGACGCGGGTGGTCCGGGAAGAAAAACCGGCCGACGCCGGGATCCTCGTATATGGGGGTGTCCGAGTACGGCCGGAACCCCACGCTCTCCCCGTCCCGGGCCGCATAGCGGGAATCCACGACGGCCAGGGACCGGCGGGCTTTTTCCGGGTCGCCCGCGGCCGCAAAGAAAATCGCCCCCCAAGAAAGGCAGTCCAGGGCTTTGGTATGGTCAGGAGAACCGTCCGGTCGAAACCCGGCGATGAACTGGTCGATGGGATCATCCCACGCCGCTCTCAGGAGTCCTGCCCGGATTCGCTCCGCGGCCCGGGTCCAACGGGCTTCGCCGGTCAGGACCCCAAGCTGCCGCAGAAAGAACCAGGCGCTGATGTTGTTCTCAGTGCTTATTCCCGGATAGGGTCCGTCGGTGTAGATTTCGACAACCTTGTTGATATCCGGCTTGTAGGCCAGCTCGATTTGGCCGAAGCCCAGCCGCACGAGCCCGTCCCTCAGGTCTTGAGCATCGCTGACCTGGAGCGAGAGGAGATATTCTCCCAGGCGGACGGCGGTCCGGAGGAAGAAGGCCCGCTCCCGCTCGCACCCGCGGTCCCCGGCGCAGGGCGGCTGGTGGGCAAGATAGAACGCCAGCGCATATCCCACCCAGCTCAGGGCGCCGGCCCGGACCAGGGCGCTGTCGTGATCGGCCTCGCTCGGCCAGTCGTTGGCGGTGTTGTAGCCGAACCAGAGGCTCCCGTCTGCCCGCACCAGCCGGGCGAGGGCATGAAGAATAAACGCCGCCCGGTCCCGGTCGTCGAGAACCAGGAAGGCGAGCGCCGCCAGGGCGTCGTCGTAAACGGCCGACCGATGAAATCCCTGGGGGAATTTCTCGGGTGAAAGGCCATAGCTGACGGCAAGCCCGCGGCGGCTGGGGTCCGGGTCGGGTACCAGCAAGTTGGGTGTGACCTGACTTAGAAGCCAGCGATGGTTAGTCGAAACCCAGTCGCGAAGCGGAGTTTCGGCGGGTCTCGAATTTTGGGCGAGGAGCGGAGGGAAGACAAAAAAGGCGACGGCCAAGGACAGCGATATGATTAGGGCGGGCGGGATTCTCGCGCTTTTGGGCCTCGACACGCGAAAAGTATAGGGCCGCTCCATTGAGGCTGTCAAACGAGATCAGCCGTTGGCCGCGTGAATGCCAACCTTTTAAAATCGTTCTCTATCCCTGGGTTGCCGCTGAGACGGGATACTCCCCTAAACGGCAGCGGGTATCTCGGGCGTCGAATCCAACAGAACTAGCCAGTCGAAGTCGGTGAGGCTTTGAGGAGTAAGCGGGAAGTAGGTCGGGTTTTTTGGGCTGCCCGAGCGGGTCGGCAGGGCGGCGATCGCGGAGGCCGGAAGCCCACGGCCTCGGTGAGTGGGGATGAGACGACCCGGCCCCGGCAGCGCTCGCAGCCGCGACTCCAGAGTGCCCGCTTCGGGCGGACCGACCCCCTGGGCATCGGAAACGCCCACGGCCGAGCCGATGACGGCATAGCGCGGACCGAAAATCTCCTGGAGCTGCGCTCCCGCCGGCCACCAGGCGTGGAGGTCAGGGCCGAGCTGCCACTGTGCCTTTCCGCGCTTCAGATGGCTGTTATGGGCGAAGGCCAGAACTTTCCCTCGGCCCCCCTCGCGGGACATGATGTAGGCCAGGTTATCCGCCATCATCGCGTCCCTAAGGCCCAGAAGCCTAGCGACACGGTCGGTTGCGCTTCGCGCTAACCCGGCGTGATAGTTCAAAAGCTGTCTGGCCTGTGAAGCATAGTGGACGGTCTCCAGATAGCGGTCGGCGCCGCTCTGGGCCGCCAATTCGGGCCGCCTGATGCTCAGTTCCGAGATCAAGCCCTCCGTTTCGACCCGCAACTCCGTGGCTGCGGGTGACAGGCCCACCGATTTCGCCGGATCCATTATCGCCGCCGGGTCCTCCCAGTCGGCGTCCCGGCCGAGGAGAGGGTCGATCCGTTCATGAAGAAGCCGGGCCTTCGCCTCATCAATTGAAGCGAGGTAATCGAGGACAAAATGCAGAAGCTGTCTTGGGCTGTCGCTCGCGCCTATTTCGGTCGGACTGTCGAAACCGTAGAAGCGGAGCTTGACATGGCGGGAAGGGTCGGCGTTGGTGAGCCGCATCCACTCCGCGAGCTCCCGGTTCGCCCCGAGCCGGCCGAACCCGTGGCTGAAGCCGGTATCCTGCACGGCATCAAATGATTCGGGGCCGCGGCCGGCTATGTATTCATTCACCGCCCAGCCCCGGGGCAAGCTGCTCTCTATGGCAATAGCGCAGTAGCCGTGTGCCTCTACAAGCCGCTGGAAGAGCCGGTTGCGGAAGAGCAGGATGTCCTCGCCGCCGTGAAGCGCCTCTCCGAAGCCCAAGAGCTCCGCCGAGCCGTCAAGCGAGGCGACGGCCTTATCGACGGCCGCATTGAACCTCTCAGGCGGGTCGACGGCAAACGAGATCGCTTCCTTTTGAATCCAATCATCCAAGGTGGAATACTCCGGAGCAGCTTTTGACCGCGGGATCGGGCTATTCCCCATTTTTTTTACCTCCCGGCCAGCGCGGCGCCCCAGGCTTTGGCCCGCTCGATTTCCCCCTCGCGCAGGGGTCCGTAGGTTCCTTTGACCAGGAACCGTTCTTTCTTGACGACGGGTTCGTATCCCCAGTCCTTAAGCATCTTCAGGATGGTTCCGGCGGCGCTTCCGGGAGAAAGCTTGAACCCCGTTTCGAAGGCGGCCGCGCCTCCTCGCCCCTTGGGGAGAGTTTCGAGCCAGGACCTCATAGAAGGATGGGAGAGGTCCGGCGGGGACGGAGCCTTTCCCGGCTTTGCGGCCATGTCCCTTCGGGCCTTTTCTGTCGGCAGGGCAAAAGCGACGATGGGCGATCCGGCGACGATCAGCCCGACGCCCGCCAGGGCATCGCCCTTGGCTTCGGAGGTCGGCATGGCCCGGGCGTCCGGCCCGATGCCTTCGGCGATCGCCCGCGCCACCGCGGCGGTATTCCCCCAATAGGATTCGTAGACGACGATTGCCTTCATGGATATCTCTCCTCAACCTGCTTCATTAGACTATCCCCTTCCGGCTGATTTGGCAACAAAATTGAAGCCGAATCCACCGGCTTCAAAGGGCTTATCGGGGAGTGAAGCGCAATATTGACATATCTTCAGCCCGGCCTTATGCTTCCCCCCGGCAATTCGAAAAAACGGGTGAGGAGAATTTGGGACCGCCACCAGCGGCTCCGAAAGACGAAAATTGTCTGTTCTCGAAAGAGGATTCACAATGAAAAAAACAACTGTTCTCATCTTAGCCGCCACAACCCTCATTCTGGCCATCTCCGCCTGCGCGCCCGGGCCCAAGCCGGCCGTCGTGCTCCGGACGCAGCCGCTCTGGTTCGGACTGCACGTCCTGGCGGAGAAAGGGCCGGCCGCAGAGGCGCTCATCGCCGAGCTTCCGGCGCTGGCCAGGGCCGGCATCAACGTGCTGATATTCGAGGTCGATTATAACTACGAGTTCGTCTCCCATCCCGAACTCCGCGGCGATGCACCGATCTCCCGGGAGACGGTCAAGAAGATCGTCGGCCTGTGCCGTGATTACAACATCCGCCTGATCCCGGAATTCCAATCCCTGGGACACCAGTCCTGGGCGGAAAAGACCCACCCGCTCCTCGTCAAGTACCCGCACCTCGACGAATCTCCGGATAAGTACCCCGGGAACAAGGGCACCGACCCCTGGGGGACGGAGTTTTATTGCCGGAGCTGGTGTCCGCTCCATCCGGAGGTCAACCCGATCATTTTCGCGCTGTACGACGAGATCATCGAGGTCTTCGAGGCCGACGCCCTGCATGTCGGGATGGACGAGGTGTTCATCATCGGCGACGCCGATTGTCCGAGATGCGCCGGTAAGCCCACGTCCGAGCTCTTCGCCCGGGCGGTCAACGACGCCTACGACCACATCGTCCGAATCAGGGGCAAGGAGATGCTGATGTGGGCGGACCGTCTCCTCGACGGCAAAGCCACGGGCTACGGCCTCTGGGAGGCGTCCATGAACGGGACCCACCCGGCCGTGGATATGATCCCCAAGGACATCATCCTCTGCGATTGGCACTACGAGCCCAAATACCCGTTGCAGCAGACCAGGCGGTCGACCTTCCCGTCGGTCCGTTTCTTCGTCGACAAGGGGTTCCGTGTCCTGCCGACGAGCTTCAGGGACGTCGGCGCCGCCAAGCGGTTCATCGACGAGTCCCTGGCCGTCCCGTCGGACAGGATGCTCGGCCACCTCTGCACGATCTGGCATGATCCCGAGGTCGGGAAGACCTCGAAGTGGCCCCCTCTCCGCGCCGCCGCCAAGAAGCTAAAGAAGGTCGGCCTTGGTCCCATTATAAGATCTTCTTCATAGATGGGGCACTTTCAAGGGCTGTTAAACGCACCCCGATCACCTTTCCACTATTTTTGGATCAACAGAATAGAAAACTCTTTATTCTAGGCTGGGCTTTCCCCATCTCCAAGGGGACATTTATGCCGGGCAATTGACGGGGCCATTATTATCCGGCTCCTTTATACTCGGCTCTATGACGAATAGTGTGGTGAAAAAAGGGTCGAGATGTCAGGCGCCTAGGAGTTCAGAAGGCTCCGAAGAGCCGGCCATGGCGATTGATTCCTCCGGGAATCCCCACGTGGTCTGGTACGACAACACACCCGGGAACTATGAGATCTATTACAAAAAGAGCACGGATGGGGGGGCCATGTGGACAGGCGCTGAAAATCTCAGCGGGACTTCGTACGAATCCTATGATCCGGACTTGGCTCCCGACCCCTCCGGCCGTATCCACGTCGTCTGGTGGAGCAACGTTCCGGGAAACTTTGAGATATATTATCAGAAGAGCAAGTAGCGCGGTCCCGGACGAGGGGAGGAGGAATCGCGCCATCGAGCGCCGCCCCTGATGCTCAGGGTGAATTCGGCCTATTGTTACTCAAATTGCCACAATGCATGCTCGACCTTTTCAAAACCTGTTTGACAGGGTCTGAGGGGTTGATTTATGCTTCCCCACTCTCTTTGGAGGGACAAGCAAGGCAAAATTGAGGAGCTCCTTCACGATGATGAAAAGAAGAGATTTCATATGCAAGGGAATCGCCGGGACCGCCGGCTCTTGGCTTTTCGCGACCGCCGGAAAAAGCATCTTTTCCCAAGAAAAAACCGACCTTTCTTCCATCGCCGCAGCCCGGAAAGGCCATCCCCTGTACTTCGACGGGCTCATTCTCTCCCTTGAGGACACCAAGAACAAAGAGGACTTCAAGGATTCCGGGCTCTCCGGGTTCATCTGGGATGTCTCGTTTGTCGAGGAAAAGGACGGCAAGTATGTCCGGCTCTTTCTTCCCTGCCTGAAATCCATCGCCCGGGCGAACAGGCTCCTCCGGGAAAACGAGTACGGTCTTTTCCTGGCCACGAAGGGAAGCCGAGTCACCGAGGCAAGGCAAAGCGGGAAAACGGCCGTCTTTCTCCAGTTCCAGAGCTGCGAGCCCTTCACGGACGACCTGGACCTGATGGGCGCGTTTTATGAACTCGGACTTCGGATCTGCCAGGTCACCCACCACAGCACCAATCCCTTTGGAGGGGGATCGATCGAAAAGGAATGGACCGGGCTCACGGACAAGGGCTTCAAGGCCATTGAAAAGATGAACGACCTCGGGATCATCCCGGACCTCGCCCACGGAAACGAAGTGCTCTGCCGGGATATCCTGAAGACGAGTAAAAAGCCGGTGGTCGCTTCCCACACCTGCTGTCGGGCGATCGTCAAAAACGCCCGCTGTATCACCGACCCGGTCATCAAGGGAGTAGCGGATTCCGGAGGGTTGGTCGCCATCATGCCGCTGAGCTGGTGGATCACCAATGACCCCGTGCCGACGGTCGATCATTATCTCCGGCATCTCGAGCACGTCATCAATGTCGGGGGCATCGACGCGGTCGGCCTCTCCCACGACCAGACCGTCACCGGGAACCTGGAGGCGGCGAAACTCAACAACGACAACACGGAGGCCATCAAGCTGAGCCTGGATTGGTGGAAAAGGCAGCAGGCGGCGGGCATCCTGGGATTCGAGGATTTGCCCCGGCACTCCATCATTCCGGAATTGAATAACGTCCGGCGGCTGTTCACGATTCAAGCGGCCTTGGAGAGGAAGGGGCACACCTCGGCCGAGATAGAAAAAATCATGGGGCTGAACTGGGTTCGGGTTTTGACGCAATGCTTGTGAACGGCGCGACATGAGATTGTCACTGTCCAGCTTTACGCACGAGGATCGGAGGAGCGCATCTGGCAAGCACGCGTCCGCATCCGGGGAGCCATAGCCGCCGCAGGACGTCAGATGGGGACAGCAAAGAATCCGCCCCGCCCAGATTTCAGGATGGAGGAACCATGAAAAGGACAATCATCCCCCGCATTTTCATGACCCTAGCCGCCTTGGCGCTTTTCGCCCGGCCGGGGGTCCCGTCGACCGACGGCTTTGACTACGACCTCTTGATCAAAAACGGCAAAATCTACGACGGTTCGCTCAACCCTGCTTTCCCGGCGGACGTGGCGGTTAAGGACGGGCTCATCGTCAAAATCGCCAAATCCATCGGCGGAACGGCGGCCAGGACAATCGACGCCAAGGGGCTGTTCATCATGCCCGGATTCATCGACCTCCACACCCATGTCGAGGTGGGCATGGATGCCCTGGAAAACAGGCCCTGCCTGAACTTCCTGACGCAGGGAGTCACCACGGTGACCGTCGGCCACTGCGGCTACAGCCCCTGGATTCTCTACGAGAAGCCGGAAGACCAGATGGCCCGGCTTTCCGAGGAGGGCATCGGACCCAACATGGCCATGCTCGTCGGATTCGGCGCAGTCCGGCGCCTGGCCGTCGGAGAAGACGATAGAAAGGCCACTCCCGAGGAGATAGAAAGGATGAAAGCCATCGTCCGGGAGGCCATGGACCAGGGCGCGTTCGGGATTTCCACGAGCCTCGACTATATACCGGGAAAATACGCCGATACCGACGAGGTGGTTGAAATCGTCAAGGCCGTAGCCCCCTATGGCGGGGTCTATGACACCCATATGCGCAAGGAGGAAGGGAAGCTCCTCGAGGCCGTAAAGGAGGTCATAGAGATCGCCGAGCGTTCGGGTGTCGCGGCCAATATCTCCCACTTCAAGGTCGGCGGAAAGAAATACTGGGGCCTTTCCAGGGAGGCCTGCGCCTTGATCGCGGAGGCCCGGGCGCGGGGGCTCAAGGTCAGCGCCGATCAGTATCCCTACCGCTACGCCGGAAAGGGTGCCGACCGGGACCTCATCCCGGAGAAGGTCTGGTTCGAGAAGGACGACCCGAACAGGTTGACCAAAAAGGATTTCCTGGAACTTTACGATCACCTCCGGGACTCCGAGCTCATCGACCTTTATTCCAAGGTCACTCCCTACAGTCCGCTCTCGGACAAACACAAGCAGTTCCTGGCCGAGCTTCCCAGGCCGCGGCTGGTCAGCCTGGTCGCCCAAACCGTCCGCTTCCCCATGTATCTCCGGATGGGGGTCGTCGATATCTTCGAGTTCGGGGAAGTCGACGCGGGCAATGTCCGGCAGCGGGCGGCCTTCCTCAAAAGGTGGAACGACCCCGCGACCGGCCCGAAGCTGCGCCAGGACATGAGGGAGTTCATCGCCGAAACCGGAGCCGAAAATATTATGATCGAGGTCTGCGAGGAACCGAGCTTCGTCGGCAAGTCACTCCAGCAAGTCGCTTCCCTCACCGGAAAGCCGGTTGAAGAAACGGCCGTCGAGCTCGGGCTCATGGGCGCCAAGAACGTCTCGCTGGAAATGGGCCAGGACGATATCGAATACATCATGAAACAGGATTATGTCGGCACCGGGAGCGACGGCGACGCCCCCTTCCACGGCCTGGACGGGGTTTTCGGACCCATCCATCTCCGGAGTTACACGACTTTTCTCCACAAAATCAAAAAGTACGCACTGGAGAGAAAAGCGGTCTCCCTCGAGCACGTCATCCGCTCCCAGACATCGCTCGCCGCTCAAATCATGAACCTCCATGACCGGGGCTGGATCAAAGAGGGATACAAGGCCGACATCAACGTCATCGACCTCCAAAACATCAAGATCAAGGCGACCGTTGCCAATCCGTCCCGATACTGCGAGGGAGTGAAATATCTCGTCCTCAACGGAAAGGTGGTCATCGACAAGGGGAAATGGAACGGGACTCTGGCCGGCCAGGTGCTCAAACTGAACAAATAACTGTTGCCTCAGCAACACCTTTCGTCTTACGATATTTTCGAGAAGCCGAAAAAAGGAGGGCGGGTCATGGCAGGAGAAATGAATCGGCGGGACTTTCTCAAAGCCAGCGCCGTCACGGGAACTCTCGTGTTGAAACCGGAGATCCTCCAGACGGGTGCCGCTATCCAGCCCCGGGCCAGGATCCCCGAGGCCGAACAGATCGTCATTACCGTAATCACGGATAACTATGCCGATGCTCTTAGACCGCACGAAAAAATCGCCAGGAGACATGCGGGTACGGCATCCCCGCTCGAAAGCATGCTGCACGCCGAACACGGCTTGGCCTACCATATCGAGATCGTGGTCGACGGCCGGTCCCATTCCTTTCTTTTTGACTTTGCCACCGACTTCCAAGGAGTCAAAAAGAATATCGAGTTGTTGAAGCTGGATTTGAGCAAGATCGAGGCCCTGGCTTTAAGCCATGACCACCTGGACCACCAGGCCGCCCTGCTGGAGCTCCTAGAAGCCAAGAGAGCGGATATCCCCCCGGGGACTCCTTTTTATGTGGGAGAGGGATTTTTTGTGGGAACTTATATGAGAAGACCCGATGGCCGCGTGGTAAGTCTTTTGGCCTTGAAAAGAGAGGACCTTGAGGGATTGGGATTATTAAGGATTGTGGAAGTCAAAAACCCCACTCCGCTTGTCCCGGGGGCTTATCTCACCGGAGGGGTCGAACGGGTCACGGACTACGAGCAGGTCCCGCCTGTTTTTGTGGCTAAAAAGGGAGAGCATTTTGTCCAGGAAGATTTCGAAGGAGAACAGGCGATTGTCCTGAATGCCAAGGGAAGAGGCCTTGTCGTGCTATCCGGATGCGCCCACCGGGGAATTGTCAATACAGTCAAACACGCCCAGAGAATAACCGGGATGGAGGAAGTCCATGCCGTTATGGGAGGATTCCATTTGTCCGGGGCGAAACCGGAGATCATCCGGAAAACGATCGAGGATATCAAAGCCATCCGTCCCGACTACGTCGTCCCCACTCACTGCACCGGGTTTGAAGCCATCTCGACCTTTGCCCGGGAGATGCCCGATCAGTTCATCCTCAACACCGCGGGGACGAGATACACGATTTCGGCGTGAACAATAAGGCAAACCCTATTCTCAAGGAAGACCAAAAATGGAGACGAAGCTAAACCTGGCTGAAGAGCTTCTCTTGCTGGCCATGCACGAGGAGAAAGGGACGGTCCTGCTGCGGGCGCAGACGGCGCTCCCCTACGGTCTCGCGGGCGCGCTGGTCATAGAGCTCGTCGAGGCCGGCCTTCTTCGCCTCGACGGAAAAAACCTGGTCGCGGCGCCCGGCGGCCATGCCCGGGACGAACTTCTCGAGGATGTCCTGGTCAAAGTCCGCTCCTCAAAGCGCGCTCATGCCCTCAAGCACTGGGTCTTCCAGATGGGGCGGTCGGGGGGAAAGATCAAAAAGAAGCTCCTGACCCGGCTCGTCGAAAAGGGAATCCTCCAGCGGGAGGAGCACCACGTGCTCGGGATCTTCCTGACGAAGCACTACCCCGAGGCCGACTCCAGGCCGGAATACGAGATCCGGCGGCGGATCCGCTCCGGGATTTTCAGGGGCGGCTCACGGGATGAGCGCGCGGCCGCCCTGATCAGCCTGGCCTATGCCTGCGACCTCATCGGCCTGCTCTTCGAGAAGGGGGAGCGCCGCGACGCCAAGAGGAGCGCCAAGGAGATCAGCAAAAAACAGCCGATAGGCAGCGTTGTCGCGCACACCGTCGCGGCCATCAAAGCTGCCGCCGTCATCGCATCGTCTTCTTAGCCTGCTCCAAAGATATCCCAAGCCCTGGAGAAAGGGCAACGTCTGATTGTTTCGAAAAAGGCGGGATCTTCTTTGTTCAGAAATTTTTTATCTCGGATTGAGCGGACTCGAAGGCCTCGCCGGTATTCCGGTGCCTGACCAGTACTTTTATCGAGTGCCTTCCGGGAGCCAATGGGTCGAGGGACACTTTGATCCTGAAACCGCTATTGGCCGCCCGAGGGTCCTTATACCTGGAGGCCACGCCCATCCGCGTATACAGGGGAGCATAAAATGTTTTGGATACGCCGCGGGAATCCTCGATCTTCAGGAAGGCGCTGTAATCGTTCATGTCTGCATTTTCCAGCACCGCCCAACCCTGTAAAAGGACGGTTTTCTCCTTTTCGTCCGTCTTCCCAATATGGAACTTCAGGCCTTCGCTCGTTTTGCCGGTCACGGAAGCGACCGGCCGGGCCGTGTAGCTCACCGGACCTCCGGCGCGCTTCTCAAAAAAACTGGCGATCCAGGCGAAACGGACACCTTCATCATCGGAAAGAAGCAGCCCGAGTTGATAGACTCCTGTCTCCAGCCCGGACGTAGGGATGAAGAAGTCGGCCAGGCGTTTCCCGGGTTCCACCCATAATAAGTGCCGTTTATCGGCGACTTCAAATAAGGCCTCGGGCGATCGAAGGAACACCCGCAATTGCGCACCGCCTCTTTCATTCGCCACGCGGACCGTGCGCCCCAGGAGAAGCTTCCCCTCTTCAAATGGGTTGTTGACCAGAAAGTCCTTCCCGGTGTCGAAAAACCGGATAACGCCCTTATCGGGCAAAAGAAAATCATCCGGCAATTTCACCGCACGGGATTTCCCGGTCAAAGCATAATAGACGCGGTCGGCATTCCCAAGGTAAACGGCGAACAACAGGACCAGCCCCAGGTAAACAGCAGCTAGCGGACGCTGAGAAGAAAAGGCCTTCATGGTCATTCTTTCCGAATATCCAGCTGCAGACCCAGAGCATAATTCAACGCCAGCCGAAGGGTGTTAACCGGGCTGAGCCCTTCTATTTGCACGTCATTCCCGCCCAGATAGACGCAATTCAAACACGCCCGCTTCTCCTCGAACTTAATGTGGGCAAAGGACCGGGCGCCGTGATCGGACTGCAGCAGGACCACCGCCTGGGGATCCTGGGTGATAATCGCGGTGGTCAATTCGTCGATAGGCTTGGACAGAAAGATGACCTGACCGGCATAATGCCGGGGGTCCGCCCAATTGTGCATATCTCCTTCGGCGACCGGATCGCCGTTTTCATCAAAAACAAACGGCTCATGCGGCAACAAAATATGAAGAAACAGAAATTTCGGCTTATGGGTCGGCTCCTTGATGATGTCCCGCGTCCGTTGAAGAAGGCTCAGGCTGTTTTCCCGGCGCGCCTCATTTTCATTCCGTCGCAAATAGATGCCATAGACGAGCAGGCTCCTCGCCATAGCCGCTCTCCCGATGGTGTTTGAAATCGGAAACTCCTTGGCGGCTAGAGGAACGTCCACGAGGTCGGCGTCGAAGCGATAGAACTGAGATCCCGCGACCGTTTTGTATCCGGCTTTCTTGAAAACTTCGATAAGCGGAGGACGCGGGAGGCTCCGTCCCGTCTTGAGGGTGGACGCGGATATCCGGCCAAAATTCAATAAGTTGCCGACCGCAACAGGTGTGCTGACCGAATTCGAATAACTCGAGTAGCTCACCTTGAATCCCTTGCTTTCCAAGAGCTGGAGAAAGGGGCTGTTATCCAAACCGGTGTATTTTTTGAGCACATCCTGCCGGGCGTATTCATCAAAGATAAAGTAATAGAAATTGGGCCGCTCCGGGGTGGAGAGGATGGCCGGATATCCCGGACCTTCCGGGGAATAGTCCGTACCGGTCCGACCTTCCGCGGGCCTCGCCCGGGCCAGCACGGACATCCCATCCGCGGCGTTGAAGAAAGTCAGGACCAGATAAGCCGCGCCGAGGCCAACTGTAATTCTGAAAAGGCTATCATCTCCCTCCCGCCGGTTGACAAATACCCGCAGAGCCAAGGCGAGACTCATGAACAGGAAAAGGAAGGTCGGGGCGATCCGCCACCAGCGCCACTCGGGAACAATGCTCCGGATGACCTCCTCGATCAAGGAATAGTTCATGAAAACCAGAATGAAAAGCAGCGCGGCAAATGCCCCTTTAGCTGTGGTACCGGACAGCATTCCGAAGGCCAGCCAAGCCACCATCGCAATGGCGGTGAAAACGAGCATCGGCGCGAAAACCTGCGTGAGGACGACTTCCTTGATGTTGCGAAAATAGAGAAACAGGACGGGATAGGCGCACACCGAAACCAGGGCGGCCATGAGCAAGCCGGACCTGAGCAACCTTGTAGACCTATCCATCGATAGTTCCTTGCGATGTACCTAGGGGGCGGAAAAGATGCCCTCCATCATCCGATCCAAACGGATGGTAAATCGTGCCCACCACCTATGTCAAGGCTCAGCCATTGCGGTCTCGATTTCTTGACTTCCCCCTCCTCCAAGCGTATAGCTATAGCGAAAAGCATAAAAAAACGGCTGAAACAGGACCCGCGGCTCGGAAAAAGGGGTTCCTTTCGGCTATTCCACTCTCAGGAGGAGGGCATGAAAAAAGGATGCCTGTTGATCGCGGCTCTTGTGTCATTCTTCTGCGCTCAGGCCGCTCCGGCCACCTGGACGCCCAATAAAAGGCTGACCTGGAGTTCCGGAGATTCCAAGTATCCCGCCATCGCCGTCTCTTCCTCCGGAATCCTCCATCTCGTCTGGCATGATAATTCGCCCGGGAACCCCGAGATATTTTACAGGAAAAGCATCGATGGGGGGGTCACGTGGACAAGCAGCCAGAGGCTCAGCTGGACCCCGGCCTACTCCTCTTCTCCGTCCATCATCGTCGATTCCTCCCACCGGATCCATGTCGTCTGGCATGATTACCCGCAGGGAGACTCCGAGATCTGTTACAGGAGCAGCACGGACGGCGGCTCCACCTGGACGGCCATGAAAAGGCTCACCTGGTCGTCGGGCGAAACCGACGCTCCCGCGATCGCCTCCGATTCCTTCGGCTATCTTTATGTGGTCTGGGCGGATTCAACACCCGGGAACTGGGAGATCTATTGCCGGAAGAGCACGGACGGAGGGGGCACCTGGGGAGCAGCTAAAAGAATCACCTGGACAACGGGCGATTCCTTTGACCCGGCCGTCGCCGTCGACCCCTCCTTATATCTCCATGTGGCCTGGTGGAGCGACCAGCCCGGAAACCCGACGATCTATTACAAAATGAGTACGAACGGGGCGGCATCCTGGACGGCCGCTCAAAGGCTCTCCTGGTCGTCGGGCGGCTCTTATAATCCGGATATCGCCGTCGATTCTTCCGGCCACCTCCAGGTCGTCTGGCATGACTACACGCCGGGCTTCCCGGAGATCTTTCAGAGAAAGAGCATGGACGCTGGGGCAACCTGGACGACTCGAAAAAGGCTCTCTTGGACTTCCAGCTATTCGATGGACCCGGCCGTCGCCGCCGGCCCCTCCGCGACTCTCTATGTGGTTTGGTATGACACCACACCGGGCAACAACGAAATCTATTACGTGAGAAGCACCAATGGAGGCGTCACCTGGGAGGCCGCCCAAAGGCTGACTTCGACGGCCAGCGATTCCGAGAATCCGGACGTTGTCATTGATCCCTCTGGTTTTGTCCATGTGGTTTGGGATGACGAAACACCCGGAAACCCCGAGATCTACTACAAAAGGGGCAATTGAAGAAACAAAATAAGGATTCCTCCTGATTTCTGCGCTTCCGGTTATTGCCGTTGATCCGGCCGGATCAAAGCGACTCTATATGCCTCCTCGTTGAAGCGGCAAAGCCTTCAGTTTTTTCCGGAAGAATTCCGCCGGAACCGCGTCTAATAGACTGAAGGACACGCAATGAAAAGAACCGCTTGGCTACTGGCGCTCGGGCCCGCATCCTGCGCCGTCGGTCCGAAATACAGGCCCGAAACTCCGGATGAGATGAACGTTCCTGCGGCCTGGCATGCCTCCCTTTCAGAAAACGCAAAAACCGGCGATCTCTCCGAGTGGTGGCGGCAGCTCGGAGACCCCCTCCTTTCGGTCCCCGCCGAGGCGAACCTCCAGCGGCCCATCGCCGACGAGGCCAGCGAGTCGGTGGATTCAGCCTCCGCGGCCTGCAGAGCCGAAACCGAGACTATTGCTTACGGCAAATACGGCCCGCTCACGTCAAGCCGCGCCGGAATGGTTGGGATGATCGGGTTTTCCGGATTTCCTCTCAATCTTTTATGCTGGCCAGGATCGCTTGGGCCGTCTTGGCATTCTCTCCTTCAGACTCCAGGGAAAGGTATTTTCCCAGCTCCGTTTTCGCTCCCGGCAGGTTGTTCAAGCGGAAATAGCACAGCCCCAGATGGTAGTGGCCCAGGGCGAAATCCGGCTTGGCCAGGACCGCTTTTTCGAGATACTTGGCGGCTTCGGCATCATTCCCTTTATTGGCTTCGACGACACCCATGTTGTAGAGCTCTTCGGCCGAAAGCTCCGTGTCCGGAAAGCCCTTGAGTTTTTCCTGATATTCAACGGCTTTACTTTCGTCCCCCAACTTGGAGTAGGCCACGGAGATCAATTTGATCATCTGGACCGATTGCGGGTTGATGGCCTCCGCCTTCCGGGCCGCCGCGATCGCCTTCTCATACTGCTCCGCCCGGAAATGAGAAGCGGCGAGGTTCTCCCAGGCTTCCAGGAAATCCGGTCTGGCTTCGGCGGCGCCTTCGAATTGGGAGACGGCTTCCGCGAAGCGGCCCGCGGTGAACAGCTCGATTCCCCGGTTGAAAAAGCCGAGGGCTTTATCGTTCGCCTCCTGGGCGCGGCGTTGCTGGTCGGGGGTGAATTCCTGGACCCGATAAAGGACGAATGGGATCGTGTAAAACATATCCTCCTTCGACGCCTGAACGGCCTGGAGGGCCACGGTTTCATGATGGTTTTGATAGCCTTCCTTTTCGAGGAGGAAATCGACGACCTTGACCTCCAGGGGCAGGAGGAAGGCCGATTGGCCCTTCTTGTTGGTGGCGTAAGCTTTTTTAAAATCGCCCCGCTCCTTGTTGGTGGCGGTGATCGTCACCTTGTCGATCGGCTTCCCCGCGGTATCCTTGACTTCGATGAGGACCCGGCGGGCCGCCGACTGCGCCCCCCCGAACGACCCTGCCAGCAGCAGCATGATCAGGAATATCCCACTGGTCTTCTTCATGGTTGGTGAACCTCCTTGGGCGACGGATGGGAGCTCGCCGGGGACTTTTCGAGGATCTCCAGTTTTTTCCGGACCTCTTCCTGACGGGGTTCGATCTCCAGGGACTTTTTCCAGGCGGATCGGGCTTCTTCTTTTTCTCCGACTTGATAGAAGCTCTCGGCCAGGAGATTCAGGATCTCGAGATTCGTCCCGAAATGGGACAGATACTTTTTAAAATAATAAACGGCTTTGGCGAAATCGCCTTGATGAAAATGCGAACGTCCCAGAAGATCATACACCTGGGATTGCTCGTCGGCCTGGGACAAGAACCGGGTCAACAACTCTTCGACCTTGGGATATTCCTGGGACCGGAAATGGGCTTGCGCCAGACTCAAGGCGAAGTCGAGGGAGTCCGGCCTTTTCCGGTAGGCCTCCTCCAGGAGCTTCTTGGCCTCCTCGATGCGGTCCACGCTCAAGAGCTCCGTTCCCAGGATATGGGAATACTGGGGGTCGTCGGGCGGTGGGTTCCTTTCCGAAATGCTCCAGGTCGCGGGCAGGCCCGGTTGGGCACTGAGGATGAAGTCCTCTTTCGCCGCGCCGAGGTCCATGTTGTCCGCGTCCCGGAGAGAGACGGTGATGGAAAACAGCCCGGGCTCATGCGGGCTCAAGTCCAGTTCTTCGCAATACGCCTGCGGTCCCGGATAATCCCGCAGGGCTTTGGTGAAGGACAGGACCTTGCTGTCCTCCCGGAAAAGCGCGAATTCCAGCTGTCCGGCCTCGGCCAGGACCGGCGTCGCCCCCAGGACGGCGAAGGTGACGAACAACCGGTCGCTTTTTTTGAATGTCCGGTTGGCGACGGGATAGAGCTGCGCATCGCCCACGCGGAAGGCTAAAAAGCCGGAATCCGAAGGCGCCCTTTTCTCCCGCCGGGCCGAGAGGATGAGGGGCGCGAGCCGAGGAGCCGCCAGCGGCCCGGGAATAGCCACCTCACTTTCGAAAGAGGTGAACTCCTTGGAAACCTGGTTCTTGATGAGCACATCGAACCGGTATCGTCCGGAAATCAGCGGGAACGCATCCTGAAAAGAAAACCTCTTGGTCTTCATCTCCTGGACCTGTTCCGGGTCCAGGTCCAAGGAGACGTCCTTCTTGTATTGATAAACGGTTTTCCCCGAGAGATCCGCCACCCTGCCGAAGACCTCCAGGTGGATGAAGTACTTCCCTTCCGCGGAACCGACCGAAATCCGGCTCGGCTCGACGGCGTAGTGAACGAAATACCGGTCCTCTCCCTCCGGGACCACCTTGAGGAGGGCCTCGTTGCCGACGTAATAGACGGAATGATCCACCTCGACAAAGGATTTGTACTTCAACAATCTTTCGGCATAAAGATCATCAACCTTCTGTTGAGGAAGAACGGCCAGCTTATTCAGCAGCATCTCCGAATCCAAGGCCGGCCGCGTATCGATGATGGCCGTGGATTGTCCCGGGATGAGGGACAGGGAAACGCCGGCCAGCTCCCTGTCCACCCGGAGGATGCGGTTGACCGCTTGACGGGGGTCGCCGTCATAAGCTTCCAACAGCTTTTTGGGACCGTGCCGGAGAGGGCTGTACAAGATATAATCGCCCAGCCCTTCCTCCTGGAAAAACACGACATAGAAGCTCGCAGGTATTCCGGGACCGTAGTTCCCTTGGTAGAACCAAACCTCGATCGGAACAAGGTTGATCTGTTCTCCCCCGTAGGAGCTGACGCTGGCCGGTTTGCCGAGGATGATGTAGATCTTTCCCCGGTCCGTCTTCCAGCCGGGCTGACGGCTTCCCCTGCCAAGTTGGGCGTTGGCGTACTGGATGCGCCGCTCATGCTCTTCCTGGAATTCGTTGTTCCGGGTCTCGGCGACGGGATCCCGCTGCCGCCAAAAGGCCTCGATGAACAGATCTCTGTCCCGGTCCGACTCCAGCTGGAGGAAGACGTCTTTTTCTTTGGGGGTAATGATGTAGACGACGTCTTCCGTCAGCCAGGTCCTGTACTTCGGGGGAAGATCCTTGGTTTTCTGGGACGGCCCCCCCAGTGTGACCCCGCCCCACAACAGGAAGAGGACGCCGCAGACCGTGTGGATAGTCTTCAAGGACCGCCTGTCCATGGATGAGATCCTTCGGGCTCTCCGTTCCAGACGAAGGCCTTTTCGTTTTCGCCTCACGGCATTGTATCGCCGGCCGGAGGACGATGTCAATTTTCCTGCTGGTCAGTCCTCCCCTTAAGTGCCCGGCCTCATGGGGGGCCGTCGAGGGAGGCAGCGGATCTGACCAACTCGCCGCCGCAAGCCGAGCTCAGGGTCAATGAAAAAGAGGGCCTCCTCCCCAGGACGAAGAGGCCTATATCCGACCGGCTCGCGACCTCAGAATCGAATATGAGCCTGCAGCTGAACCCAGCGCGGATACTGTCGGCCCCAGACCTGCTTGAAGAACGTGCTGCCCTCTCCGCTTCCATAGGAAACGGGCCGCTGGGAGTTGAGCACGTTCGTGACGTTGAGGCGCACCCCAAAAGATACCCCGCCTGTCAACCGGAAGTCCTTTTCGACCGACAGATCGACGTACATATGGCCGGGAATCGTCTCGGTTCCACGTCCGTGGGGAAGGTAGGCATACGCCCAATACCCCGTCTGGAATCCCCAGATCGACCAATGGTAGCCCTTGTAGTACTCGGCATTGGCACTGACCATGATCCCGTAGGGCGCGGAATACGTTCCCAGGACCTTCACCACATGATCGCAGCTATACGGCAGGTATCCGTACCAACCCTCGTCGCCGTAGCCCCAGCCGCCAAAGCCGTAGGACCAGACCGCGTAGTCGGCGTACGGGGAGTCAGCCGGCCCGGCGAAATGGTCTCCGAAGCAGCCATTGGTATTGTACATGGACCATTCGTAGTTCCCGATCCATTCCGAATCGCCCGGCGTCGACCCCTTGGCGGACGATCGCGAATAGGAGCTGTTCAGGAAGAACTTGTCCCCGATCCGGCCGTTGAGTTCGACCTCGACGCCCCAATAATTGCGCCGTTTTTCGTCCCAGTTCATCAGCTCGTACCAGGCATCCGTCATACTGAAGAAGCCGAGGTCCTCGAGCATGTTCTCGTGCCGGGAGACAATACCCCGGAACTTGAGGGCCCAGTTCGGCCCCAGCCGCCGGTCGTATTCCAGGACCGCCTTTTCCAGGAAATCCGGACCCGTGCCCGGTCTGACCTGTTTGTATTGCTGGAGCTCACCCGGCCCTCCCTGCTGCCAGTTGTACTCCCAATTGTTGAGATCCTTCAAAGCGGCCGTGTCGTCCTCGTAGGTCGGGAGCGGGCCTTTCCAGTGGTACATGACGAACGTCCAGCTTCCGTTCCGGGTGAACTGGCCCATGACGTCCCAGATCATCGTGTCGGAAAAACGGCCCAACCCGAACTTCAGGACGTTCACGCCGTCCCCGGTGACATCCCAGCTCAGCGAGAAGCGCGGAGACAGGAACTTGTTCAACCCCCAGGAAATCGAGCCGACCTTGCTGTCTTGGTCGTCATAGATTTGCTGGGATTCCGAGCGCAGGCCCAACATCAAGCTGAGCCGTCCGAAGGTGATCTTGTCTTTCAGATAGAACGACCAGCCACGCCCCTTGTTGTAGTAGCTCAGGTTCCTGTACTGTGAAAGCTGGGCGGGAGCCCCGAGCGTATCGAACACGATATACGACCCGCCCGTCCAGTAGTCTTCGGTAGGGGCGATCAGCCAGTCCTTCCCGGTGAGCTCGTCGTAGCTCTTGTAGTACATAGAGTAGTAGGAGATCCCCAGGCCGAATTCATGATTCCCGAATTTCTCGGTATTCAAGTACTGCGTGAACCGCGAAGTGAAATCCGTCCTCTGGTCAACAGTGCCCCATTTGTCGAAAACGTTTCGGGTAGCCTGGTTGATATCGTTGTAGAAGAATTGGGCGGGGCCCATATTCCCGCTCACCGGCACTGAGGCCTGATCCCGGCTCGACCGGCCGACCGCCGCCTCCAAAAGGGTGTTGGGGCCAAGGATGCCCTTGTAATTGAGCCGATAGGCGTAATCCTTATAATCGTACTTGGTGTACAACTCCGGCAGGCCGAACCCGCCGCTTTGGCTGAGGAACGAATCGTAGGTTCCGCTGGCGAAGATCGTGTGGTTCTCGAGCAGGGCATAGGTCAGCTTGCCGAAGACGTTGTTGGTGTTGACCCTCTTATTGCCCGGCGGAATGGTCAGCCACCCTATCTGGCCGCCCTCATTATCGTCCGCGGTGCGCCACAGGTTATCGGAAATGAAAAACCAGAGCTTGTCCTTGATGATGGGGCCGCCGATGTCGCCAAACACGTTGTATTTGGAGGTCACCGGCTCAACAGCAATCGAGAGCTGCGGCTGGCGATCCGCTCTGAGGCCGTGATCCCAGAGGAGCCCGCCGACTTCCCCATGGAAGCTGTTTCCGCCCGACTTGGTAACGATATTGATGATGCCGCCGTAGGTGCTCCCTAACTCGGGAGAAAACCCGTCGGAAATGATCTGGACTTCGTCCCAGGCGTCAAAATTGACCTTGACGCCGGAGCTGTGTTCAGTGGCCCCTCTCTTGGAAAGGCCGTCCACGAGCCAGTTGTTCCCCGAGGCTCCTTCACCCCTGAAGCTGCCCGCGCCGAATTCCGTTCCTCCCCCGCCCGTTCCCATGGTCGTGTTGTGCCGGACGCCGGTGACGCCGGGCGTATAATTCATGACTTCATTGATCGACCGCCCCTGGACGGGGATCTGCGCCAGTTCCTTGGAGTTCAGATTATAACTCGTATCCGCTTTTGTCCTGTCGATCAGAGGAGCTTCCGCGATGACCGTCAGTTGTGTTTCGATCGTCGCCGGCTGCATCACAACCTTGAAGCTTGTCGCCTGGCCCAGTTTGACGCCGACGTTCTCTTGGGTGACGGTCGAGAAGCCCGTCAGCTCAAAGACCAGTTGATAGGTTCCGATCGGCAGCAGCGAGAACCGAAAAGCGCCATTCGGATCGCTCGATGCGGATCGTTTTCCCTGGAGGCCCGGGCTTGTCGCCGTGATCGTCACTCCGGGAAGTCCCACACCTTCGTCATCGGTCACCCGGCCCAGGATTTCTCCGGTTTCCTGCGCCCAGAGCGAACCGGTGAAAAGAAGCAGGAAGCCGACGCCTGCAATCAAAGAAATCCTGCCGCTCTTTCTCACGCTCATGCTCTTTGCTCCTTCTCTTTTTCTAGGAAGATAAAGATGCCTTAAGCCCGACAATGGTTTTGCGCTCTTTTCTTCGATAATGTCGCCTCCTTTCCCCATAGAGAGCCCTGGTTTCAGTCGGTTATCTTTTTGTGCGAATTACCACCTTATACAAATATTTAAAATTATATAGTTGTCAAGTTATTTATTATATAATCGGGGAGATAGATTATTCAGTATAAATGAATAATAGATATTTACCGGTTAAATGCGAAAGCCAAAAAGAGAATTGACTAAATCTGGATAAGTTATATATTTATATAAAGGGCAGATAGAATCTATCTATTTTTTCTTTTGAGGCCAGATTGAGGTAGACGCTATGAAGATCAGGTGGTTTTTGGATAAAAACAGCAAGATTCCACTCTATATCCAACTGAAAGACTTGATCAAATACTACATCTCGACCGGCGAAATTAAGAATAACGAGCAACTTCCGGGAGTCGTCGTTTTATCAAAAGAACTGCAGATCAACTTCGAAACGGTGCGCAAGGCCTACAAAGAACTGGAGAAAGAGGGGTTGGCGTTCATGAAGCGCGGCAAGGGCAGCTTTGCGATTCTGCCGGACGCTCCTTTTTCGGGCTCAGGAGAAGTCGTTGATACAAATGCTCAAGCGGAGCCGGAAGTCGAGCTCAAACACGCCATCCGGCGGCTTTTTAAGGAAGGAAGGAGCGAAGCGGACATCAAATCCCAGGTGAACAGGTCTCTCCAAGAGGCCTCCGCCGAAAGCCGCCATTTTTTCCTCATCTTCACCGAGTGCAGTAAGTTCCAGGTGAATGAGATTTCGGCCATCCTCAGGCAAGAGCTGAAGGTGGAGGTCAAACCGGTATTGGTGTCTGAACTGAAGAAGGAAATCGACCGTCTGGCCGCCTCACCGCATGACCTGCTGGCCGTCGTCACGACGGGTTTTCATCTCAACGAAGTGCGGAGGATCATCGACCATAAGCCCATTGACATCCAGATTCTGATCACCCACATGTCCCCGGAAACCCGGCTCCGCCTCTCCTCGTTCGGCAAATCCACCAAGTTCGGGTTCATCTGCAGGGATTTGGATTCGATTGCGGTTTATACGGATGTGATCAAGACGGAATTGGGAGAAGACATCAAGCTGTCCTCCTGTCTGATTTCCGATGAGGCCTTGGTTGAGGACATTCTGCGGTCCGTTGACGTTCTCCTGGTGACTCCCTCCGCTTATGAAGTCATCAAGCCGAAGACACCGGAGGAACTGCCTGTATTCAATGTCTTTGATTGTATAGACCCGGTGTCGCTCAAGATCGTTCAGGCCGCTATTTCCCGCCGGCTCGAATCCGCCATCGCCTGAAGTACCCCGGCCCGGCGCGCTGCCAAGCTCAACCCGATCGTCGCCCTGCGGCACGAGTAGTACGGCTTGCCCTCCCAGACCGTGCCCTTCGCCGATAACGTCACCTTGCGCCAGGCCATGCCCCATGCCGAATTCCACGCCGTCGACGCGGCCGGCCATCTGCCGCATATCGAGCAGCCCCAGATCGTCCATCCGCTGTTGATCGAATTTCTGCGACGGCAGTGATTGCTGAGGAGCCCTGGGGGCCGCCAGCCGGACCAGAGCAAAAATCGTGTTGACATCCCCGGAAACGCCCTTTATTCTATCTCCCCATGGCCGGATGGCAAAAGGTGTGTAAAGATGACCCCGCATCCCGCTTAGCCGAAAAACAACATCCTGTCCTTCCCCATTGCCCTGACAGGCAATTTAGAGGAGTTGGAACAATGCCCAAAACCGGATTCGTCCTGCTTTGCGTGTTTGTTGCCCTTATTTCACTGCCACCGGCCATGAGTCAGGACGCGACAGACTTGCTTGCGGAGTTCAATAAAATTCTCCAAGTCAACTTCATCGCTCCCCTGAGAGCCGCGAACATCACGATCACTCCTGAATTGCGGGCGAAATGCATCGCCTATCAGTTATACCGTCAGTTGGGTTTACTTGGAGAATTTGAAAGCGATAGGCAGGCCGGCCGGCACCTGCTTGAAGCTGTCAGGAATTTTGTGGTGGGCGCGTCATCGCCCGGCATCTGGGCCATCGTCGAAAGCGGTCTGCAGGGCCAGTACACCGAGGAAATCAACAGACTACTGGGTGGATCAGCCTATGTGCCGCCGATCATCTCCAGCCTGGACGGTATTATCGGCAAACGGAAATCCCTGGATTTCGAGCCTGATAAATACTATGCCCATGCCGAAAGAGACAGGATCATGGGTGCGGCCCAGGATTTCTTCCTTGCCATCCGGGAGCAGCGGTTTGAGGATGTCCAGAAGTATGTGGCGGGAAAGATGGCCGAGGAGTGGCCTCAAACACTCAAGGCCATGAAGGAGAAGCCGGACGTGCTGCGGGAGATGACGTCCTTTGCGGAAAAGCTGGAGTGGAAGCTCTTCTCCGCCGGTCTCGCTGAAACATCGCCTCCACTGGCCCAGCTGATCTTCGGTCTCAATGATATCGACAAATGGAGGGATTACGAGATGTACATCATCCGAGACGCGGGGAACTGGCGCATTGTCAAGTTCGACCGGCTTTAAGACGGCCCGACCATGCGAAAACGCATATTGACAATCTGTCTGCTCGTCGGCTGCGGCAGCGGCTGGTTCGCCACCGGAGGCCAGGGAGACGTCTTCCGCAAATGGATGGACCATGTCGGCAGCGCCTATTTCCATCGCGTCTACGGAGGGCTAAGCGATGATCAACGACAATCGCTGCAAGTCGACCCGACTCTCGGCGCCCGGATCATGGGCTATGCACTGAGCCTGCAGCTGAAATACATCCGGCGCGATTCCTCCGAGCACCGGATCTGGCAGATGCTTGAGGAACAGAGCAGAAAGTATTTGGTGGAAGAGGTCAAATTCGCCGCTCAGCGCGCCGGGATGAACGAGATTGCCAGGAAAGAACTGGAGGCGAAAATTCTCCAGGAATTTGCCGCCGCCACCCTCGGTTGGTTCGACGATCAGATGGCGATGCTCACCTTGATTGATCAGGGCAATGCCCCGAGCTTTTTCGATATGCTGAGCGGCAGCCGGGTGGACGCCCCCCCTCCAGTCCCGGTCGATCCAACCCCTGAGCCGGTTGATCCCGGCCGGCCCAGCGATGCCATTCTCGGGAAGTGGACAGTCATCCTCACCGGACGCTATGATATTCCTGAAAACACAATGTCCGTCGTTGTTCGAAAAGCGGACAGCACCGATCCCGCAAAATACGAAGCCCATTATCTGGAGCTCGGCGAATATCTGACGCGACGGGGCTTTCAGCCCGGACAGCTGGCCTGGAAGATAACTTTTTTACGCGATCGCCAGGGCCGCCTCGATTATGAAATTTACCAGCATGACAGGCACGATACGGGCCCGGCAAATCAGCGGGATTACTTCCGGTCCCCGGTTGTGCATACGCTGGACCCCGGCAAGCCGGGTATTCTCCTCGGGGGCAATCGGCCTCTATGGCAGCGCTAAGATCTTAAGAGCAGGGCCTTAAAAGCGGTCCGCGGGTTGTCGACTCGGGCGAAAGCTTGATAAACTGACGCTTTCAGCTGAACAACAGGCGACCCCATCATGGGTCCCTTTTCGACAGAGATTTGGAGGTGCTTGAAATGAGTGGGAGTCCAGCCCTTGGCAGCCCGATCACCAACACCCGGCTGCGGAGTCCGGGCCATCTGACCGATGTCTCCGGCATGTGCGCTGTCTGCGCCGCCGACTGCCCGGGCCCCTGCGAGATCGGGCTCTCGGCGGTGCGCGGTGCGGAGGCGATTCTGCCTTTCTCGGCCGACAAGAACCAGTTCGCCTCGGAGAAGCGCTATCCTCTCGATTTTTCCCACTTCAATATCAACGGGCGGGTATTCGGAGCGGTCGGGCGCCCCGCCGATCCGGAAGAGGCCACTTATCCCAACGCCGATATCTCCGCCTCTTTCGGACTCACCCATCCTGTCAAGCTCAAGGCTCCCTTTATCCTCCCGGCGATGGCCAAGCTGGCCTGGAAGGAATACTTTGCGGGGGCCGCCCTGGCCGGCGTGCCCGTTGTCATCGGAGAGGACGTGATCGCCAAAGATGCGGGGCTTGTCGTGGACGGCTTGAAGGTCATCCAGTCGCCGCTTATCGCGGAGATGGTGTCGGCGTTCCGGCGGTACGAGCGGGCTTTCGGCGATATCATACTCCAGGCCAACTTCGATGACGAGTATCACGGCGTTCTCGAGTACGCCCTCGAACGGCTCGGCGTCAAATCTGTCGAGCTCAAATTCGGGCAGGCCGCCAAGGGCATCCAGGGCTATGGCCGGGTGCCAAAGATAGAGGACGCGCTTCGTTTCAAAAAACTCGGTTATATCGTTCGTCCGGACCCGGCGGATCCCTCCGTCGCCGCAGCCCAGGCCAGGGGAGTCGGACCTGTGTTCGAGAGAATCGGGAAGCTGCCGATGTGGAGTCCCGAATATCTTATCAAGCGGGTGGACGAACTGCGGAGCCGGGGGGCCGAACGCGTCTGCTTCAAAACGGGTCCTTTTGATCCTCGCGATATCGCCCGGATCCTCGAAATCGCCTCCGAAGCCGGCGTCGATCTCGTCACCCTCGACGGGGCCGGCGGCGGAACGGGGAGCAGCCCGGCAAAGATGATGAACGAATGGGGCATCCCGACGGTGACCCTCGAAGCGATCGTCTGCCGCGTTCTGCGCGGGTTGGAAAAGGCCGGGAAGCCGCTGCCGCCGATCGCGATGGCCGGCGGCTTCGCGACCGAGGACCAGGTCTTCAAGGGACTGGCGCTCGGCGCGCCCTATGTCCGCTTGATCGCCATCGGCCGCGCGGCGATGGCCGCCGCTTCCGCGGGGCGTCTGGTCGGAGAAACGCTGCGAAAAGGAGCCGTCCCCAAGGAATATGCCCGCTTCGGTTCGAGCGTCGAGGAGATATTCGCCGACTTCCGCGTTCTCAAGGCCGAATACGGGGACGAGACATCGCACCTTCCGACCGGTGCTCTCGGTGTCTATTCGTACCTGAACAGAGTCTCAGTCGGACTCAGGCAGCTCCTGGCGCTGAACCGGAAATTCGCGCTTCGGCATATCGAAAGAGAGGATATCGTGCCGCTGACCGAGATAGCCGCGAAAACATCAGGGCTTCGGACCTATGAGGAGTTGCTGGATATCCCCCGCTGATAACAGGAATTTCATCAGTCCGCTCCCTGCGGGCAAAGAGCGCGGCACGCTGTCCGGGGGCCTCCGGCTCGAAACCGGTTTTTTCAATCCGCCTTCGCTTCGATAAAGGGGATGCCGGACGCTTTGAGACGCGCATTGAAACCCTCAAGATCAGTCGATAGAAGCGCGTCCAGCTTGCTCTTGTGTTCCTCCACCTGCTTCTTGAATATCTGATAAACGTCGAGCTGCGCTTGAGTCGGGGGGAAATCAGATTCGCTGATATCGGAAACGAGGCTTTGAAGATTGGAAAAAAGCCGCGGCGGGTAGTAGAAAGAGTCGGCTCCGCCCGTAATGTGCGGATTGAAAAACGCCGATTCGATTTCGACGAGCTTTCCGTCGAGCCCTTCCGCTTCCTCGCTCAGAGGTTTCAGCTTGTCGGCGAGTCTCGGTTTGATATCGAGGAGCTGTTTCCGGACGGACTCGATCCGGTTGATCATTCCGGTCATCGATTTCAGCAGATCAAGGAGATCCAGGACGACCGCAGTCGCCTCCCGGATCCCGTCTTCGCTCCCCTGGGAGTTCGGGTCCTTCAGGACGACGAGTTCGCGCTCCAATTCGACCTGGCCCGCTTTAAGCTTGACGGTGTATTGACCCGGCGGGACGAGGGGAGCTGCCGCGCCGCCGCTTTCCGGTCCCAACGGGAAAGCTCGCCAGCCTTCCGCGTTCAGGCCGATTTCCGGGTGGCCGACGGGACGTGTTCTCAGGCGGGGCATCTCCAGGGACTCATATTTCAGATCCCACCAGAGCCGGTTGATGCCCGGCTCTTTGGTTCCCTTGAGTTTCCGGATGGAGCGCCCTTCTGAATCCGCTATTTCGATCTGGATATCGCCGGCCGGCACCTCCCCCAGGTGGTAGTTAATCGAGGCCCCATAAGGAGGATTGTGACCGAGCGCGCTGGGAGGATCGAACTCCTCGCCCATGTAGATCGGCAGCGTCGGCCGGGTGAGAAACCTGTAGGCCGGCCGAGGAGGGAAAAGATGGGCGGCCGAGGAAAGGACCTTCGTGTCGAAGTGCTGGAGCGGCGTGATGTCATCAAGAATCCAGAAGCCGCGTCCGTAAGTCGCCACGACCAGGTCGTTGAAGCGCTCCTGGACGACCAGCCAGGACACCGGGGCATGCGGCAGGTTGGCTTGAAGCGGCTGCCAGTTGTTCCCGTCGTCGAAAGAGACGTAGAGGGAGTTCTCGGTCCCCAGATACAGCAGTCCTTTCCGGACGGGATCCTCCGTCACACAGTGGGCATAGCTGAACACGCTTTTTGGGATTCCGCTTATGATAAGCTTCCAGGTCTTTCCGTAATCGGCGGTCTTATAGACATAGGGATTTCGGTCATTCACCTGGTGGAGGTCAACGGTTAAATAAGCCGTCCCGGCGTCATAGCGGGAAGGCTCGATCTTGGTCACATTCCCCCATGGCGGCAGGCTGGGAATGGCCTTGGTGATATTGTCCCAATGGCCGCCTCCGTCCCGGGTGACATGGACAAGGCCATCATTCGACCCGGCCCAGATGACATTCCCGTCGAGGGGCGACTCGGCGATGGCGAAGAGCGTACAGTAAAACTCGACACTCGTGTTGTCCGGGGTCAGGCCGCCGGAAGACTGCTGTTTGCTTTTATCGTTGGTTGTCAGGTCGGGGCTGATCACGCGCCAGGTCTGGCCCGCGTCTTCCGAAACATGCACATACTGGCTTCCAGCGTATATCCGCCGCGGATTGTGGGGAGAAAGCGCGATCGGGAAAGTCCATTGGAGGCGGAACTTCTGGTCGGCCAGGGGCCAATTCCAGCCGCCGGCGGGCCAGGGATTCACGTTCCTTGCCAGGCCGGTCCGCAGGTCCAGGTGCTGGAGGTACCCCGCCTGTCCCGACGTCCAGACCATGTTGGGATCGGCCGGGTCCGGGAAGGTGAATCCGCTCTCGGAACCGCCGGCCCAGATCGTGTCCGCCGGCAGGATCTGTTTTCCGTTCAGGGTATTGCTCGGGACAGCATGTCCGGGCCCGTCCTGCCTGTTGCCGTAGACCCAGTAGGGAATGCGATCATCCGTGGCGACGTGGTACATTTGAGCATTGGGGAGCGGCGCCCTCAGCCACGTCCGGCCGCGGTTGCCGGAAATGTTGACGTACCGGTCGTTGGCCACCATGATGCGGCTGGGGTTTAGCGGATCAATCCAGATATCGTGGTTGTCCGGCCAGACGGCGGGGACTGGACGCGACGTGGCTCCGCCGTCGATCGACATGTTCAGCGCCAGCTGGGTCAGGAAGTAGACCTCGTTCGGGTTGTCGGGGAGAACACCCATCCGCGTATAGTAATGAGGCCGGCGGTTGAGGGTCACATCGCGGCTGATCAAGGCCCAGTCATCGCCCCCGTTCTCAGACCGCCAGAGGACGCCCTGGCCGGCGGTTTCTATCAGCGCATAGACGCGGCTCGAATCGCCGGGCGCGACGGCAATCCCGATTTTCCCCAACGGGGACTCCGGGAGGCCTCGGCCCGTCAGGTGCTTCCAGGTGGCTCCGCCGTCCTTGGACAGGTAAAGGCCGCTCCCTGGCCCCCCGCTCTCCCGCGCCCAGGCCCGGATGACCAGCTGCCACATGCCCGCGAAAAGGATGAGCGGGTTGTTCGGGTCCATGACGAGCTCGCCGGCGCCCGTGTTTTCATCCACGAAGAGCACACGCTGCCAGGTCTTGCCGCCGTCGGTCGTTCGATAGACGCCCCGCTCCTGCTGGGGTCCGTAGCAATGCCCCATCGCCGCCACCAAGACGACATCCGGATCGTCCGGGTTGATGACCACCCTCGCGATCCGCCCGGATTGCTCGAGCCCCATGTGCGTCCAGCTCTTTCCCGCGTCCATGGACTTATAGACACCGTTGCCGATGGAGATATTGCCGCGGATGAAGGCTTCGCCCGTCCCGACCCAGACGATATTGGGGTTGGACCGGGCGATAGAGATCGCGCCGATCGATTGGACCTCAAACCCATCGAAAACGGGAAACCAATGGTCCCCGCCATCGGTGGTCTTGAAGACCCCTCCCGACGCGGCCCCGGTATAAATCGTGTTGGGGTCGCCGGGGATGCCGGCGAC
>Ga0079037_100000040_pt1 | contig 37498 bp, 29 predicted proteins | sample Mud3Dept4metaG_FD_71479 | JGI IMG/M metagenome (GOLD analysis project Ga0079037, IMG submission 71479) | Freshwater wetland microbial communities from Ohio, USA, analyzing the effect of biotic and abiotic controls - Mud 3 Core 4 Depth 4 metaG | ecosystem: Environmental > Aquatic > Freshwater >... | reverse complement strand
CGTCGCTGCTCTCCTGGCGACGACCTCCGTCGCCGAGCCCTGGATCGGGCCGGGAGACGTGCGCCTGCGGCACGATCTGCAGCGGCTCGCCGATGCGGGCCTCCTTACCGGGCCGAGCCTGAGCTGGCCCTTTGCGTGGTCGCAAGTGGCGCGCGAACTCGGCCGCCTCGACTCGAAGGCGCTGGATAGGGGCGCCAGTGCGGCCGTGGATCGACTCCGCGCGCGGGCCGCACGCGAGATGCGCGCCGGCGACTTCCGCCTCGAGGCGACACTCTCAGCCTCCGCCGCCCCCACGCCGCTGCGCGGCTTCGAATCGATCCCGCGCGAGGAGGGCGAGGCCCGCCTCGCGGCCGACTGGGTCGGCCAGCGGTTCGCCTGGAAGCTCGCAGCGACCGTGGTCGCGGATCCGGACGACGACCAGACCGTGCGGCCCGACGGGTCCTACGTCGCGATGACCGTCGGCAACTGGATGGTCTCGGCCGGTTATCTCGAGCGCTGGTGGGGGCCGGGCTGGCAAGGGAGCCTCATCCTCGGCAGCAACGCGCGGCCGCTGCCGTCGATCGCCCTGGACCGCAACGAGTCCATCCCCTTCGATCTGCCGGTGCTGCGCTGGCTCGGGCCCTGGCGCTTCTCGACCTTCATGGGCCAGTTCGAGAGCGACCGCGACTATCCGGAGGCCCTGCTGTTCGGCATGCGGGCGGAGATCCGCCCCCATCCCACCCTGCAGATCGCCGCGAGTCGTACGGCGCAGTGGTGCGGCGACGGGCGTCCCTGTGACCTCGGCACGTTCTGGGACCTCCTGGTCGGCAACGACAACGATCAGGACCTCGCCGAGCAGCCCGGCAACCAGCTGGCGGGCTTCGACCTTCGCTGGTCCTGGCCCGGCGCCCGCGTGCCGGTCGCGCTCTACGCGCAGGCGATCGGCGAGGACGAGGCGGGGTTCATGCCGTCGAAATACCTCGGGCTCTTCGGCCTCGAGACGTGGGGCGACCTCGCCGGCGGCTCGTGGCGGCTGCACGCCGAGTACGCGGATACCGCCTGCGATTTCCTCAGTGACCCGCCGGAGTTTGGCTGCGCCTACACCCACAGCATCTACACGTCGGGTTACCGGTACCGCGGGCGGGTGCTCGGGCACTCCATGGATGCGGACGGCGAGTCCATGGGTGGCGGGGCGCTGTTCATCGATTCCCGGGGCCGCCGCTGGGAACTGCAGGGTCGCAACGTGAAGCTCAACCGGGCGGGCGTCGCGGCCGGACATACCCTCGCCGGCGCCCCTGGCACGGTGCGGGATCTGACCTTGGCCCACGAATCGAGCCACCCGTGGGGTACAATCGCCGTCTCTCTCGGGTACGCGGACGTGGATGCGACCGGGCCCTTGGCGGTCGAGGACGGCGTGCGGGGCTTCGTGACCTGGCGCCATGCGATCCGCTGAGGCTTAGCTTCAGTCCAACAGGGCGGTCAATGATCGGATTCGTTCGAGGTCGGGGTTCATGCGTCAGGACGGCGCTCCTCACGGCTCTCATCATGCTGGTCGCGGCCCTTGGGCCGGTGCCGGACGCCACGGCCCAAACGCCGTCCGCGGCCGAGATGGAGGCTTTCAAGAACCTTCCCCCCGAGCAGCAGCAGGCCATCCTCGAGGGACTCGGCGACGGTGCCCCGGGTGGGGTGAAGCGTGACAAGGACCTGAGTTCGCCCGAGACCGTGCGCCCGAAGACCGTCGAAGGCACGACCGACCGCGAGACGACCGGCACGACGGATGAAATGGAACTGCGGCCGCGCGAGCCGCGCATCCGCGGCAACGACACGGTGCTGCTCGAGATCGAGATCAGGCGGCTCGATCTGGCCGCTGGCCGGACGCGAACGCCGGAGGAAACCAAGCGCCTCGAGGAGCTGCGCGAGCGCGCACAGCGCGGCAATCCTTTCCGCCTCGACGCCAACGGCCAGCTGCGTATCCTCGGGGTGGCGCCGATACCGCTGGCCGGTCTCACCGAGAAACAGGCGACGGAGCGTCTGCTTCGCGACCCGGTGCTGCGCGATTTCGAAATCAAGCTCACGCTGCTGCCGCTCGATAAGCTCGATGCCGAGGGCCTGAAGCCTTTCGGCTACGACCTCTTCGCCGGCGTGCCCTCGACCTTCGCGCCAGTCACCGACGTGCCCGTACCCTCGGAGTACGTCGTTGGCCCCGGCGACCGCCTCGAGGTGCAGCTGATCGGCAATACCAAGGGCCGTCACTCGCTGGTGGTGAACCGCGACGGCCGCGTCAATTTCCCCGAACTCGGGCCCATCGCCGTGAGCGGCTTGCGCTTCGAGCAGGCTAAGGCGCGCATCGAAGCGCGCGTGACCGAGCAGATGATCGGCACCACGGCCGTGGTCAGCATCGGCGACCTGCGCTCCATCCGGGTGTTCGTGCTCGGCGAGGCCGAGCGGCCGGGCTCCTACACGGTGAGCGGGCTCGCCACGATCACCAACGCCCTGTTCGCGAGCGGCGGCGTGAAGCCCATCGGCTCGCTGCGCAACATTCAGCTCAAGCGCAACGGCAGGCTGGTGCAGCGGCTCGACCTCTACGACCTGCTGCTGAACGGCGACACGTCTGCCGACGTGCGGCTGCTGCCGGGTGACGTCATCTTCATCCCGCCGGTGGGCAGCACCGTCGGCGTGACCGGCGAGATCCGGCGCCCGGCCATCTACGAGATCAAGGGCGAGAGCACGGCGGCCGACCTTCTGTACCTCGGCGGCGGGCTGACGCCTTCGGCGGATCCCTCGCTCGCCCGGATCGAGCGCATCGACGAGCGGCGCGACCGCGTGGTCGTGGACGTGAACCTGTCGTACCCCGAGGGACGGGGTGTCCAACTGCGCTCGGGCGACCTGATGACGATTCCGGCGGCACGGCCGACCTACAAGAACGCAGTCCAGCTGGGCGGTCAGGTGCACCGGCCGGGGGCGCACCAGTTCCGCAACGGACTGCGGCTCACCGACCTGATCCCCTCCATCGACGAGCTGCGACCCAACGCCGACCTGCACTATGTGCTGATCCGACGCGAGCAGTCCGGCACCCGGCGCATCCAGGCATTCTCAGCGGACCTCGAGCGGGCCTGGCTCGCGCCGATGTCGGACGCCAACCCGCTGCTCGCCGCGCGCGACCAGGTCTTCGTGTTCGACGTCGAGACGGGGCGGCGCCAGTACCTCGAGCCGATCCTCGAGGCGCTCCGGCTGCAGGCCGTGAGCAGCGAGCCCACGCGCGTCGTGCGGGTCACGGGCCGCGTGCGGGCCGAAGGAGAGTACCCACTCGAGCCCGGCATGACCGTAAGCGACCTGATCCGCGCCGGCGGCGGCCTCGCCGAGCAGGCCTTCGGCGGCGATGCGGAACTCGCCCGCTACGAGGTGCGCGACGGGCGGACGCGCCAGACCGAGGTCATCAGGATCGACCTCGCGCGCGTCATCGGCGGCGACGCCGAGGCCGACCTTGTGCTCCGGCCCTTCGACACGCTGGTCGTAAAGGAAATCTCCGAGTGGTCGCAGCAGGAATTCGTCCGGCTGGAGGGCGAGGTGCGCTTCCCGGGCGAATACCCGATTGCGCGCGGGGAAACCCTGCGCTCGGTGGTCGAGCGCGCGGGCGGCCTCACCGCGCTCGCGTTCGTACAGGGCAGCCTGTTCACCCGCGAGACGCTGAAAGAGCGGGAGCGGCAGCAGATCGAGGTTCTGGCCGATCGCCTGCGGCGGGACCTGAGCTCGCTGGCGCTGCAGTCGGCGCAATCGGGCGTCCAGGGTGCCGGCCAGGCGAATGAGACGCTCGCGGTCGGCCAGACGCTGCTCGCGGACCTGCAGGACGCCGAACCGGTCGGTCGCCTGGTCATCGACCTCGAGCGCGTGCTGGCGGCCGAGCCCGGCTCGCCGGATGACGTGATCCTGCGCGGCGGCGACCGGCTGAAGATTCCGAAACTCTCGCAGGAAGTGACCGTGATCGGCGAGGTGCAGAACTCGACCTCGCACCTGTTCGACCCCGGGCTGTCGCGGGACGACTACCTGCGCATGAGCGGCGGCACGACCCAGAAGGCCGACGACAAGCGCATTTACGTCGTGCGCGCCAACGGCAGCATCGAGGCTGGCAGCGGCAGTCGCTGGTTCCGCCAGAGCGGCGCCATGCTCCCGGGAGATACGATCGTAGTGCCGCTCGATGCCGAGCGCATGCGGCCGCTGGCGACGTGGAGTGCTGTGACGTCGATCATCTTTAACCTCGCCGTGGCGGTCGCGGCAGTGAATTCCTTCTGAGCGGGCTATGGATCCAGCCGACGCAATGATGTCCGCGGACCGTACCGCCCAGTCGGCCGACAGCACCGTCGACGTCCGGTCGATGTGGAACCTGCTGCGGGAAAATCTGGCGCTGATCGCCGGAACGACCCTCGCCGGAATCTTGATCGCCACGGCGATTGCATTGACGGCGACACCCATTTTCCGAGCCGAGGTCGTGGTGGCGGAAGTCGAGGAGCCGGGCGGCCCGCTGGCGCTCGCGGGCCAACTTGGTGGCCTCGCAAGCCTGGCCGGAGTAAACCTGGGAGGCCTGGACGGCGGCGCGCGACGGGCGGCGGCCACGCTGCGGTCGCGTTCACTCGCCGAGGAGTTCGTTCGAAAGCACCAGCTGTTGCCGGAACTGCTGCGTGGTTCGAGCAAACCCCCGACGCTCTGGCTGGGCGTCGAACGGTTTCGCCGCAAAGTGCTGAGCATTCGGGAAGACAGCCGCACCCAGCTGATCACCGTGGGCGTGGCCTGGACGGATCCGGCCGATGCCGCACGGCTGGCAAACTCCTATGTCTCCATGGCCGATGAGCTGCTGCGCGCTCGTGCTATCGAGGATGCCACGCGGAACATCGAGTATCTGAACCGGCAGATCGCTGCGACGACAGTCGTCGAGGTGCAGCGGGTCATGTACAAGCTGGTCGAGACGGAGACCAAGACCCTCATGCTCGCCAATGCCCGTCGCGAGTACGCGTTTACGGTCGTGGATCCGGCGGTGCCGCCGGAACTGCGCCACTACCCGCGGCGCACGGCCATGGTTGTCATCGGCGCGATTGCAGGACTGCTGCTGGGAATCGCGGCGGTCGTGCTTCGCCGCTCGATTGCCCGGTGAGGTACGAATCGTTCGAGCAGGGCAAGGGGCGGTGCAGGGGCCGGCGGCTTGTCCGGAAGGGGCGGGCCTGGTCGTGAGGCGCCAGATCGCGAGCCTCGGGCGGAATGCCGCGGTGTACGGCACGGGCACGGTGCTGACGCGGCTGATCGGCCTGTTCCTGTTGCCGGTGTTTACCGCATATCTCACCCCGGCGGAGTTCGGGGTGATGGCGATGCTCACGGTGATCGGTCAGTTGCTGCAGCCGATTTTCGCGCTGGGTCTGGGAGCGGGTATTGGGCCCACCTACTTCGAGGGCAACGATGAGGGCCGAAAGTCGGCGACGATCTGGACGGCGACGCTGCTGATCGCCGCCGGCGGCGTCGCTATGGTGGCGCTGAGCCTGCCGACGGCGGGACGGATCAGCGACTGGATCTTCGACACTCCCGAGAACGGGCCAAGGATCGTGCTCTACCTGGCAGGCATGGCGTTGAACAGCCTCATCAGCCCCCTGATGCTCCGCACGCAGTTCGAGAACCGCGTGGTACCGTTTGTGACCCTCACGATCGCAACCACGCTTGTGTCGCTCGGCGCCAGCCTCTACCTCGTGGTGTTCCGCGGGCTCGGCCTCGACGGGATGATCCTCGGGCAACTGGCGGGGCACGCCGTCGCGGCGCTGCTCTGGACGTGGTTTGTTGGACGTTCGATGCGCTTCGAGTTCCGCCGCAGCCTCGCGCGCGAACTGTTCGTCAGTGGCTCCGTGCTGGCACCGTCATTCATCTTCCTGTTCGTGCTGCTGCACGCGAACAAGTACCTGCTGCAGCGGATGAGCGGCCTCGACTCGCTCGGCGTCTACTCGATCGGATTCAGCCTGGGATTCGTCATGCAGGTGGTCGTGGGCGCGATCCAGACGGCGTGGTATCCGTTCTTCATGACCTACATGAACAGGCAGGAAGAGGCGGGCGCTCTGTTCGGCCGCATCATGACCTATTACGTCGTGGCGGCGGGCGCGCTCGTGCTGTTGTTTTTCGCGGCGGCGCGGCCAGTAGTGGCGATCCTCACCCAGCCCGAGTTCCACGAAGCCTACAAGGTCGTTGGCCTGGTGGCCGGTTCCCAGTTCCTCAGCGGCGCCTTCTCGCTGCTGCTGCCAGGGCTCTACTTTTCACGAGAGGTGCATTTCGTGAGCATCTTCCAGGGCTGCGCGGCGCTGGCGTTGGTGGTGCTGTGCTTCGTGCTGATCCCGCCGCTCGAGGCCCTGGGCGCCGCACTCGCGCTGTTCCTCGGCAGCGGCGTGATGGTCCTGATGATCGCACTGTGGTTTCGGGCATGGCCAAGCCGCTACCTGCGGGTGTGCTACGAGCCGCGTCGGCTCCTGTTGGCAGGAACACTGTACGTAGGGGCCGCTGTGCTGCTGATGGTCCCGTATACGGCGTCGCTTGCTGCCTATTTGTCCGTCGCCACGGCGGCGATGGTGGTCATCCCCGGGATCGCGTTGCTCCTCCTCAATCGCGGCGAGCGAGCCGCTCTGGGGCAATGGATCTGCTCCCGCGGCAGGTCGTTGTCGGCGGGAGAGGGTGGATGATGGACGTCTACTCCCGTGCTCCGATTTCGTGGCTGGGCGACATTCCGGTGTTCTCGGAAGCCGACCGCTACACCGAGAACTACGAGGCAATCGCTCGCGATCACCTGCGCGAATTCGAGAAGACCGGTCGAAACCCATTCCTCGACGAGCGCCACTGGAAGGAGTGCGAGGATTCGACGGCGGATCTGGTGCGCGGTCTCGCGAAGCCCGGCCAACGGATCCTCGACGTCGGGGTCGGCATGGGTCGTCTGCTGGCGCGGTTCCCCGAGCTGTGCCGGTACGGCATGGATATCACGACCCAGTATCTCGCGCATGCGCAGGCGAACGGCATCGAGGTGTGCTTCGCGCGCATCGAGGATATGCCCTATCGCCGGGATTTCTTCGATGTCGTCACCTGCACCGACGTGCTCGAGCACGTGCTGGATCTTAACGCGTCGGTCGCCAACATCATGAACGTGCTGCGGCCCGGTGGGCTGCTGGTGCTGCGCGTCCCGTACCGCGAGGACCTCAGCGCCTACCTCGATCCCTCGTGTCCGTACGAGTTCGTCCACCTGCGGAATTTCGACGAACACTCGCTGCGTCTGTTCTTCGAGCGCATCGCCGGGCAGGAGGTCTTGACGCACACGCTTGCCGGTTATCGCAACGGGCCACTGAGGTTCGCGCCGGCCTTCGGTCTCGGCGCGCGCGTGCTGCGAAGACTCGCGGCGATGCTCGAGGGCCTGGGGGCGGCGGGCGCAGCGACTGCCCGACGACTGCGCGAGCGAATGCTCATGCCGGGCGAGATCAACCTGGTGGTCCGCAAGCGCACTGCCGCTGGCACGGAGCCCGGCTCGGCTGCGGCCTGACGAACGGAGGCGCAACACGAAATGTGCGGCATCGCTGGCATCCTCGCAATGCATCGAGCCCCGGTTCCGGAGCTCGCGCGCGGCCTCTCGGTCATGTCGCGCCTGATTCAGCATCGTGGTCCGGATGGCAACGGCCGCTGGGTGCATCCGTCCGGCCGTGCCGGCCTGGTCCACCGACGGCTGAGCATCATCGACCTCTCACCTGCCGGCGCGCAGCCGATGACCGACGGGGACGGCAACTGGATCAGCTACAACGGCGAGATCTACAACTACCGCGAGCTTCGCGACGAGATCGGCCGCGATCAGTTCCGCACGGAATCGGACACCGAGGTCATCCTGCGCGCTTACCGCAAGTGGGGCAGGGACTGTGTGAAGCGCCTGCGTGGCATGTTCGCGTTTGCACTCTGGGACGAGGCGAGCCAGACCTTGTTCTGCGCGCGCGACCGCTTCGGAATCAAGCCGTTCTATCACGCCCGCGTCGGAGACCTGTTCCTGTTCGCGTCGGAGGCGAAGGCCCTCCTGCCCTTTCTGCCCGGCATCGCGACCGACACGAGGGCGCTCGCGGAGTACCTCACCTTCCAGTACACCATCGGCGCGCACACGCTGTTCGAGGGGGTGCAGCAGCTGTTGCCGGGGCACCGACTGGCCGTCGACCCGGACGGAGTGCAAGTCGAGCGGTACTGGGACGTGCGCTACGAGATCGACTGGGAGCACTCGCCGCGCTACTTCGGTTCCCGACTCAGGGAGCTCACGGAGGACTCGCTCCGTTTTCACCTGCGCAGCGACGTTCCCGTCGGCAGCTACGTATCGGGCGGAATCGATTCGAGCCTGATGCACATCCTCGCCCTCAGGCAGGACCCGGCGAACCGGCTGGGATTCCACGGCAGATTCACCGAATACCCCGGCTATGACGAGAGCGACCACGCGCGTGCGGCCGTCGCATTGAGCGGTGGCGAGTTGCACGTGCTCGACATCACCGCCTCCGACTTCGTCCGTCACATCGGCGATGTCATCTACCACCTCGACCATCCAGTGGCCGGTCCGGGGTCATTCCCGCAATACATGGTTTCGAAGCTGGCCGCCTCCTCCGTGAAAGTCGTACTCGGGGGGCAGGGCGGCGACGAGATCTTCGGAGGCTACGCGCGCTACGTGCTCGCCTACCTAGAACAGTGCCTCAGCGCCGCAATCGACGGAACGTATCGCGACGGCAACTACGTGGTCACCATTGAGTCCATCATTCCGAACCTGGGCTTGTTGCGCGAGTACAAGCCGATGATGAAGGAGTTCTGGCGCAAGGGGCTGTTCGATCCGTTGGACGCACGGTACTTCCACCTCATTGACCGCTCCTCCGACATGCACGGTGAGATCGAGTGGGAGGCGCTGGACAAGCTACGCGTGTTCCAGGACTTCTCGGCGATCTTCAATAGCGCCGAGAACGTCCGCAAGGAGGCGTATTTCGACAAAATGACTCACTTCGACTTCAAGTGTCTGCTGCCGGCGCTCCTTCAAGTCGAGGACCGGATGAGCATGGCGCACGGCCTCGAGAGCCGCGTGCCGCTGCTCGACCATGCGCTGGTCGAGTTCGCGGCCACGATCCCGGCGGACGTGAAGTTCAAGGACGGCTCGATGAAGCACCTGATAAAGACGGTGTTTGCGGGCGACCTGCCGCCGACGATCGTGAACCGCCGCGACAAGATGGGTTTCCCGGTGCCGCTCAAGGAGTGGTTCGGCCGGGAATTGCGCAGCTTCATCGTCGATACCTTCGCCGGCATGTCGCGCAGCGCGCGACCCTACATCAACGCCGAGGCGGCGTTGGCCAACTTCGGCAGCGAGGGCAGGTTCTCGCGAAAGACCTGGGGCCTGCTGAGCCTCGAGCTGTGGCACCAGCGCTTCCACGATCGCGCCGGCGATTTCCGGGCGATGCTCGCCGCGCCTGACCTGGCCGATCAGACACCTTGCACCAAGGAGCAAACATGAGAGTCTTTGTCACAGGAGGCTGCGGGCAGGTCGGCTCGCACGTCGTAGAACTGCTGTTGGCCCGCGGCGACGAGGTCGTGGTGATCGACAACTTGGCCACCGGCCGGCGCGAGCACCTTGCCGACCACCCGAAGCTTCGGGTCGTGATCGACACGATCGCGGACAAGCCGCTGGTCGACGGGCTGATCGGGGACTTCAGGCCGGACGTCGTGGTGCACGCGGCGGCGTCCTACAAGGACCCGACGGACTGGTACAACGACGCTCTGACCAACTGCGTCGGTGGTGCAAACATCGTTGCCGCCGCGAGGGCGAGCGGGGTCGGGCGGTTCGTCTACTTCCAGACGGCGCTCTGCTACGGGGTGAAGCCTCTGCAGCAACCGATCCGCCTCGACCACCCGAAGCTGCCGGCCAACAGCAGTTACGCCATCACGAAGACTGCGAACGAGGACTTCCTCGAAATCTCGGGTCTCGACTTCGTGACCTTCCGGCTGGCAAACGTTGTCGGCCCGCGCAACGTCAGTGGACCACTGCCGATCTTCTACCAGCGTCTCAAGGACGGCAAGCGTTGCTTCGTCACCAAGGCACGACGCGATTTCGTGTTCGTCGGAGACCTTGCCCGAACCGTGATCAAGGCGTGCGATGGCGCGGGGCATGGGGCCTATCACTTCTCGTCGGGCACCGACGTTGCGATCCGCGAACTGTACGACGCGGTGGTGAGGGCGATGCGCATCCCGAGCTACCCGGAGCCCGAGGTGCGCGAGCTCGGTCCGGATGACGCCCCGTCCATCCTGCTCGACCCGTCGCGGACTTTCGCGGACTTCGGGGCCATCGATTTCACCCCGCTCGAGCAGACCGTGTCGTCGGCGATCCGGTACTTCGAGATCCATGGCACGCTCGGCGAATACACGCACCTCAAGCACGAGGGTCGCAGGTGAGCCTCGGCATGCGGCTCCTGATTACCGGCGGCGCGGGCTGTCTCGGCTCCAACCTGCTCGAGCGCTACCTGCCGCAGGGCCACGAGATCCTCGTGATCGACAACTTCGCCACGGGCAAGCGCGAGGTCGTCCCTCCGTCGCCGGGCCTCACGGTGATCGAGGGCACCATTGCAGACGCGGCGCTCGTGGAAAGCGCGTTCCGGGACTTCGCGCCGACGCACGTGATCCATTCCGCGGCCGCCTACAAGGACCCGCAGGACTGGGTCGAGGATGCGGCGACCAACGTGATGGGCTCCATCCACGTCGCGAGGGCCGCGCGCGCCGCCGGCGTGCGGCGCTTCGTCAACTTCCAGACGGCGCTGTGCTACGGTCGACCGTCACGCGTGCCGATCCCGGCCGATCATTCGACCGCCCCTTTCACCAGCTACGGCATCTCCAAGACCGCCGGTGAGCAGTATGTGCGCCTCGCGGGCCTGCCGGTGGTGTCGCTGCGACTGGCGAACGTCTGCGGTCCGCGCCTCGCGATCGGCCCGATCCCGACCTTCTACAAGCGACTCAAGGCGGGGCAGCGCTGCTTCTGCAGCGATACGATCCGCGACTTCCTCGACATCAGCGACTTCTTCGCGATCGTGGACCTGGCCCTGAGGGAGGATGCACCGACCGGCACGTTCAACGTATCGACAGGCATCGGCCACAGCATCAGCGACGTGTTCGGGGAGGTGGCGTCATACCTCGGAATCGAGGTGCCGGACGTGCCGGTGGTGCCGGCGGGGACCGATGACGTGCCCGCCGTGGTGCTCGATCCCGCGGAGACCGGGCGCGCCTTCGGCTGGCAGGCGCAGGTGGGGTTCGCCGAGACGATCCGGCGCCAGCTCGAATGGTACGACCGTCACGGGGTCACCGACGTCTTCAGCCACCTGGCCGTGCCCAAGTGACCTTCAAATCCACGAGTCGTCCATGACAGACGCAATCGAGAGCTTCAAGGGAAAGCGGCTGCTGGTGGTTGGCGGCGCCGGCTTCGTCGGCAGCAACCTCGTGGCGGCACTGCTGGAGCAGGAGCCGGAGCAGGTCACGATCGTCGACAACCTGCTGTCCTCCGACGTGAGCAACGTGCCGATCGATCCGCGCGTGGGGTTCCTGTTCGGCTCGATCGCGGACGATTCGATCCTCGCGAGACTGCCGCGCGACCTGGACTACGCCTGGCACCTGGCCTGCTACCACGGCAACCAGTCCTCGATCGCGGACCCGCTCGCCGACCACGACAACAACACTCTCACCACTCTCAAGCTCTTCGAGGTACTGAAGCACTTCAGCGGCCTGCGTAAGGTCGTGTATGCGGCTGCGGGCTGCGCCGTCGCGGAAAAGACTTTTGGGGACGCCACGGCGACCACCGAGGACGCGCCGGTGTCTCTGTACCACGACAGCCCCTACTCGATCTCCAAGCTGATCGGCGAGCTGTACGGGAACTACTATTTCACGCGCCACGGATTGCCGGTCGTGAAGGCCCGCTTCCAGAACGTCTATGGTCCCCGCGAAGTCCTCGGCGCCGGCCGCTGGCGCGGCACTGTCCACACCGTCTGGCGCAACGTCACGCCGACGTTCACCTGGCTCGCTCTCGAAGGCAAAGCGCTCCCTCTCGACAACGGTGGTGTCGCCAGTCGCGACTTCATCTACGTCGGGGACATGGTGCGGGGCCTGATGATCTGTGCCCTGCGTGGCGCGGCGGGCGAGGTCTACAACCTCGCCTCGGGGGTCGAGACGACGATTCTGGATCTCGCGCGGAACATCAGCGAGCTGACCGGCAACGCTACCCCACTCGACGTGCGTCCGGCTCGGGATTGGGACCGCTCCGGGAAGCGCTTCGGGTCGACCGAAAAGGCCGCTCGCGAGCTTGGCTTCACGGCGCAGGTCGGCCTGCGCGAAGGTCTGCAGCGGACCGTCGAGTGGACCCGCGCCAACCGCGACACGATCGCCCGCTGCATTGCACAGCACGACGTGTTCATGGCGCAGGCACGACGCTGACAGGTCGACACGATGAGTGACCGACTGCGCATTCTGGTCCTGCACCGCCTCGGCGACCCCCGTACCTGGCGGACGTCGATGGTGGAGCACGAGTTCTGCCTTCCGCAGGGGGCCCCGGAGCATGACTACGTCGTGCACAACAGCGCGCTGCCGCTGCCGGATCTCGTGCGTGACATCGACTTCGACGGCATCGTCCTCTGCCAGACGTTTCTCAGTCGCCGTCGCGACCCCGAGGCGTTCCGCCGCACGCTGGAGGACTACGACTTTGTGCGGCGGTCCCCTGCACTCAAGATCGCGTTGCCCCAGGACGACTACGACTGCAGCGCGATCCTCGATCGCTGGCTTTGTGACTGGGGGGTTGACGTCGCGTACCCCGTGGTTTCCGAGCACTGGGACGTGCTGTACCCCGGATTCATCAAGCAAGGTACGCTGCGCCTCGGTTACACAGGCTACTTGAACGCTCGCATGCGCACGCGCTGGCAACGGCCGAAGGCTGCGTCCGAGCGTCGCATCGACGTCAGTTACCGCGCGGCCAAGCTGCCGCCGAGCTTCGGGAGACTCGGGTACCTGAAAGGCGTGATCGGTGAGCGGTTCGTTGCGGCGGCGCACGGCCGCGGCCTCGTCCTGGACGTCTCGACCGACCCGAAGGACACCATCGTAGGTTCGCGCTGGCACGAGTTCCTCGAGGATTCCCGGTTTGTACTGGGCGTCAATTCCGGTAGCAGCCTGTGGGACCCGGAGGGTCGCATCAACCTGCGCGTCTACGATTACGTGGTGCGGCATCCGAGGGCGAGCTTCGAAGAGGTCGAGGCGGCGTGCTTCCCCGGCGAGGACGGGCGCTACGTGTTCACGGCGATCTCGCCACGCAACGTCGAGTGTGCACTCATCGAGTCCGCGCAGGTGCTCACGCCAGGCCCTTACAGCGGCGTGCTGGAGGAGGGCGTGCACTACCTGCCCGTTGCGCCCGACCTCTCCAATGCCGACGAGTTGTTCGGGCGCATGGCCGACCGGACCGGTGTTGCGCGGCTGGTGAAGGCCTGCAAGGAGGCCGTGCTGTCGAACGTGGCGCTGCGAGCCGAGCACCACGTGGCGGAGCTGATTGGCTCCATTGCGGCGGCAGTTCGACCTGGTCGGGCCTCGGACGCTGGCCAGCGGACGCTGATCGAGCGCTGCCGCCTGGAGTCGCGCCGATTCGAAGCGCTGCACTGGGCGCGACAGCGGGCGGCGGATTCCCTCCGCGCCGCGCTGGTACCACTCGGCGCAAGGCGATTGAAGCGCATGATCGTGCAGCTGGCGGGGCAGCGCTGAATGGAGATCGTGGCGGTGGTTGGCGCAAGGCCGCAATTCGTCAAGGCTGCCGTGGTTTCGCGCGAGCTGGCGGCCACCCCCGGCGCCCGCGAAACGCTGGTGCACACCGGTCAGCACTTCGATCCCGGCATGTCCGACGTTTTCTTCGGCGAGCTCGGCATCCCGGAGCCCGCGTTTCACCTGGGTGTCGGTGGCGGTACGCACGGCCAGAACACCGGGCGCATGCTCGAGGCGATCGAGCGGGTCCTGCTCGAGCGCCGTCCCGACTGGGTTCTCGTGTACGGAGACACCGACTCGACTCTGGCAGGCACGCTGGCCGCGGTGAAGCTGCACATCCCGGTGGCGCACGTAGAGGCGGGGCTGCGTTCCTTCAACCGGCGGATGCCGGAAGAGATCAACCGCGTTCTCACCGATCACGCGGCGTCGCTGCTGTTGGTGCCGACCGAGACGGCGGTGCGCAACCTGGAAGCCGAGGGCATCCGCGGCGAAGCGGTGCGCATGGTCGGCGACGTCATGTACGACGCGGCGCTCATCTACGGCCGCGAGGCCGAGCAGCGCAGCGGCGTGCTCGCACGTGTCGGTGTCAGGCCCGGAGCCTATGTGCTCGCGACCATCCACCGGCCGTCGAACACCGACGACGTCGGCAATCTTCGCGGCATCCTCGCCGCGATGGCGGCGTCGCGCCTGCCGGTCGTCTGGCCGGTGCACCCGAGAACGCGTCGGCGCATCGCCGAGTTCGGGCTCGAGATTCCCCCGGCGGTGCACGCCATCGAGCCGGTTGGGTACCTCGATATGATCAAGCTCGAGCGGCATGCGCGTGCAATCGCCACGGACAGCGGCGGCGTGCAGAAGGAGGCGTTCTTCCACCGGGTGCCCTGCCTCACGCTGCGTCGCGAGACCGAGTGGGTCGAGCTTGTCGAGCTGGGGGTGAACCGCCTGCTGGGCGAGGATTGGTCCGCCTTCGGCGCGGCGCTCGCAGGCGAGCTTCCCGAGTTCTCGCCGCTCGACGATCGGCAGCCCTACGGGCGCGGTGACGCAGCACTGCGCATCGTGCGCGCGCTGCAGGGCTGAGGGGCCTCGGCGGTGTGCGGCCTGCTGGGATGCTGGGTGCCGGGCGCATCGACCGGGCTGGAGTCACGCGTGGGCCGCGGGCTCGCCCAGCTGGTGCACCGCGGTCCCGACGACCGCGGCGTCATGGTCGAGCATGCCGGCGACGGAGTGCTCGCACTGGGGCACACGCGCCTTTCTATCATCGACCTGAGCGCGGGTGGTCACCAGCCGATGTGCTCGCACGATGACCGCCACGTGATCATCTACAACGGCGAACTCTACAACTACCGCGAACTGCGCGCCGAGCTCGCGGCGGCTGGGGACCGCTTTGCGACGGACTCGGACACCGAAGTGCTGCTCGCGGCGTGGCTGCGCTGGGGACCCGCCTGCCTGAAGCGGCTGATCGGGATGTTCGCGTTCGTCGTGCACGATCGCGGCGCGGCCACGCTCACGTGCGTACGCGATGCCTTCGGCATCAAGCCATTCTTCTTCGCGCAGGACGACGGGGCGTTCGTATTCGGCTCGGAGATGCCGGCCGTGCTGGCAATCCGGGAGACCGCGCCGCGCCTCGATCCGCAGCGCGTCCACGACTACCTGGTGCACGCCGTCCAGGATGCGGGCGGCGACTCCTTCGTATCCGGAGTCCATCACCTTCCGCCTGCACACCTGCTGCGGCTCGAACTGCGGTCGGGCTCAAGACCCTCGGTGGAGCGCTGGTGGCGCCCGACGGTCGAGGAGCGTCCGGTCACTTTCTCGGCCGCGACGGAGGCCGTTCGCGAGACGTTCGTCTCCAACGTGCGGCTCCACCTGCGCAGCGATGTCCTGGTGGGCGCGGCGTTGTCCGGCGGCATCGACTCAGCGTCGCTCGTGTGTGCGATGCGGCACGTCGAGCCGGACCTTCCGATCCACACCTTCTCGTTCATCGCGGACGACCCGCGCCTCTCCGAGGAGCGATGGGTCGACGTCGTCAACGAGCATGTGGGGGCCCGGCCACACAAGGTTCGCGTGGCCGCGGCCGATCTCGCCCGCGATCTGCTGGACGTCGTTCGAGTGCAGGGTGAACCGTTCTGCACGACCAGCATGTATGCCCAGTACCGGGTGTTCCGTGCAGCGCGCGAGCAGGGCGTCACTGTCGTGCTGGAGGGTCAGGGTGCCGACGAACTGCTCGGCGGCTACGACGGCTACCCGGGGCAGCGCATGCTGAGCCTGCTCGAGCGCGGGCGCCTCGCCGACCTGGTTGCCTTTGCGCGCGGCTGGCGCACGTGGCCCGGTCGCGAGTCGCGCTCGGCCTGGCGGGCGCTGGCCGGGCAGCTGCTCCCTGACTCGGTGTACCGGCATGCGCTCGCGCGGATCGGCATCGACCCCGCGCCCGACTGGCTCGACGTCGGGGCCCTGGAGCGCCGCGGCGCGTCGTCCCGGCCGTACCGGGTACCTCGGAGTCCAGCCGCCCGCGGGCGGCGCCTTCCCGAGGTCCTGGCGCACGCGCTGTCGGATACGTACCTGCCATCGCTACTGCGCTACGGCGACCGAAATGCGATGCGCTTCTCGGTCGAGAACCGCGTGCCGTTCCTGACGGTGCCGATGGCGGAACTGATGCTGTCGCTGCCGGAGTCCTTCCTCGTGTCGCGCGATGGCCGCACCAAGCACGTGTTCCGGGAGGCGATGCGCGGGATCGTGCCGGACGCCGTCCTGGAGCGGCGTGACAAGGTCGGCTTCGAGACGCCGATGCGGAGCTGGTTGAGCGGCATTGCGCCCACGGTCACGCAGATGCTCCGCGAGACGGCGCAGCTCGACTTCGTCGACCCCATCCGCATGGTGTCGGCGTTCGAGGCGAACATGGCGGGCACGGGAGGCGACGACGCCCTGACCTGGCGCATGGTCAATCTCTGCTGGTGGTCGCGCCTCTTCGGCGTGAACTGAAGGCACTGCGCGATGACTCCGGCCGAATCGACTGCAGTTCCGGGTAGCTTGCCTCGCGACGGGGCTGCAACGCGGCCGCCGTTGCAGGCGGCCGCGGGGGCCGCGCTGGTCGTCTCAGTCGCGGTCGCGGCGATGTTCGCGCTGTCGGTGGACCGGGCAGCGGTGTTCGCGGCCTATGTCTGCTTCGGCGCCGCCGGCCTGCTCGGAGCGAGGAGCGGGGGCACGATGGCCGCGCGTATCTTCCTCGTGGTGTACGGCGTCGCGGTAGTCAGTGCGGCACTGCTGTACGTCTTCTATCAGGGCCGCTACGGGGTGCCCTACTGGCTCGGCGGATCCGACGAGATCCACTTCGAGGCGATGGGCAAGGCGTTCGCGGACGAGTTCGGCGTCCTCGACTACGGCGGCATCCGACGCGAACTGGTTCCCGCCTGGCACAACTCGGTCGGCTACATCTACCTGGTCGGGCTGCTGACGAAATTCGGTCAGTTGCTCGGGGGCGAGCACACGATGGTGCCGCGGCTGTTCAACGCGTCGTGCCTCGGAGTGGTGGCGGCGGGCGTGCACACGCTGGGCCTGCGGCTGCGACTCGAACCGATGACCGCGAGAGTCACGGCGCTCGTCGTCGGGTGCCTGCCGCTGATGGTCTGGACTTCCGTGCAAACCCTGCGTGACGTCGTGGTGGCGATGCTGTTCGTGGTGCTGGTGCTCGTCTGGACACCCGACGTCCGGCAGCCGGAGCAGCGGCGACCGCTGCTGCTCGCCGTGCTCGTGACGCTGTTGATCGTCGTCGCGATGGTAGAACTCAGGCGCGCGCACGCGGCAGTGGCTGCGCTGGTCGCCGTCGTGGGATTCCTGGCTGCCGGGCGGAGCCGTTTCCGCCTCGTGTGGCTGCTGTGGCTTGTGGTGCTCGGGATCGGCCTCGGATGGCTCGCGACGCGGCTTTCGCCCATTCTCAGCGCCGACACCGCGTTCTTCCTGTGGCAGGCCGAGACCTACACCTCTTACCGGGTGGAGGAGGTCGGCGGCGGTTTGAGCGCAGTGGTGTTCCAGGCGCCGCCGCCGCTCGGCTACGTGCTGCGGGTCCTGTATGCATTCGCTTCCCCTATCCCCATCCCGGGTCCCAACCTCGACGAGACCTGGCGCGACTCTGGAACGATCGTCCATCTGATGTTCCTGCCGTTCCTGCTGGCCGGCCTCGGCCTGGCGGCGAAGCGGACAGAGTGGCTCGTGGTGCTGGCGGCGTTCGCAGTGCTGTTCGTGGGCATGGCGATGTTCACCTTCCAGGTGCGCCACATCGTGCAGTACCTGCCGTTCGCGGCGCTGATCGCGGCGCTCGGCTACGAGCGCCACCGCCGGTGGCGCGACGTCGTGTTTGCCGGAGTGCTCGGCATGCTCGGTGCGATGGCGGTGCTGTACTTCGTCCTCAAGGGGTGAGCCAGCCGTGACGCCGATTGACCGCAGCCGTTACCGCATCCTGCAGATCACCGCGCAGCCGTTTCCACCCGAGATCCGGGTCGTCAAGGAGGGGCTGTCGTTGCGCTCTGCAGGGTACGGCAGCGCGGTCCTCTGTCCGCCGGTGCGTGGGCGCCCGGCGCGCGAAACGTGGCGCGGAATCGACGTGTACCGTCCGGACGTGCTCGCCGGCGCGGACTCGACCGTGGACAAGTTGCTGTTCCAGTCGGCGTTCCTGAGCCCGGCCTGGCTGCGCGCGATGCGCCAGACCATCGAGGGGTACGACCCCCACGTGCTCCACGTGCACGATATCTGGCTGGGGCGAACGGCGTTCCGCGTCCGCGGCCGGCGGCGCATCGTGATGGACCTGCACGAGAACATGCCGGCGGCGGTCGTCGAGTACCTCGGTGCTTACCATGGGGCATTCAAGCTCTTCAACTCCGTATTCAAGGCTCGCAGCAGAGTGCTCGCCTATGAACGGGACCTGCTGGTGAGGAGCGACCTCGTGCTCGGCGTAGTGCAGGAGGCGCGGGAGCGCGTGCTCGCCGAGCATCCCGGCCTCGATCCGTGCAAGGTCGTCAATATCGAAAACCTCGAAAGCAAGGAGTTCGTTGCGGCGCCGCCAGATGCACGGCGACTCATCGGAGATGATCAGTTTTCCGTGCTCTATATCGGTGGTTTCGGCCCGCATCGGGGCATTGATACCCTGATCCGGGCGTTCGCTCACCTCAAGCAGCGCGGCGTGCGCGCGCGGTTGCATCTCGTGGGAGCGAAGGAGGGAAGCGACTACGTCGAGACGCTGCACAGCCTCATCGCGGCCCTGGACGTGGCAACTCACGTCGAGATCGTCGGCTGGGTTCCGGCGGAGGCGGTGCTGGCCTACATTTCCCAGGCCTCGGTCGGGGCGGTGCCGCACCACTCCAATCCCCACACGGACAGCACCATCCCTCACAAGCTGTTCCAGTACATGATCGCGTCGCGGCCTGTGCTGGTGTCGACTTCCGGACCGCTCGCGCGTACTGTGCGCGCCGCCGGGGCGGGGCGGATCTTCCGGGCGGGCGACGCGGCGGACTGCGCGGACCGGATCGAGGAGATGGCTAGGGACCCGGCCGGCTGCCGCGAGCAGGGTGAGCGGGGGTCACGCTACGTGCTGGGGCTAGGACACAACTGGGAGGACGAGGCCGCACCGGCGCTGATCGAGGCCTATGACAGGCTGCTGGCGAGGGACGGCGAGTGATGCAGGACGTCACCATTGTCGGCGGTCTCGGCAACGTCGGGTCGGTCCGGAACATGCTGGTGAGGCTCGGCTTCGCTGCCGAGGTCTCCGAAGACCCGGATCGCGTGCGAACCGCACACAAGCTGATCCTCCCGGGCGTCGGAGCCTTCGACGCGGGCGTGGGCGGCCTGCGCGAGCGTGGACTCGACGTCGCGCTTGTCGAGGCGGTGGCGGCGGGTGCGAGCTTGCTCGGTATCTGCCTCGGCATGCAGCTGCTGCTCCAGGGCAGCGAGGAGGGCCGCCTGCCGGGCCTCGGGCTGGTCGCAGGACGGGCACGCCGCTTCGCCGCCGACGGCGCACGCCTGCGCGTGCCGCACATGGGATGGAACGTCGTCAGGCCGACTCGCCGTTCGGTACTGTTCGACCTGGGCGGCCCGGAACAGCGCTTCTACTTCGTGCACTCCTACTTCGTGGAGTGTGACGACCAGGCGGACGTGACCGGTGTCGCGAGCTACGGTCACGAGTTCGTTGCGGCGGTAGAGCACGGCCGGGTGCTGGGCGTGCAGTTCCACGCCGAGAAGAGCCACCGCTTCGGCATGGCCCTGCTCAAGCGCTTTGCGGAGAGCTGACCATGCCTCGGGCGAGAGTCATTCCATGCCTCCTGCTGGCGCGTTCGGGGCTCGTGAAGACGACCGGCTTCAGGGAGCCGCGCTACGTCGGCGATGCCATCAACACCGTGCGTATCTTCAACGAGAAGGAAGTTGACGAGCTCATCCTGCTTGACATCGAGGCATCGCGTGCCGGCCGCGAACCCGACTATGCCCGTATCGCCGACATCGTCGACGAGGCCTTCATGCCGATAGCCTACGGGGGTGGAGTCCGCAGCCTGGAGCAGGCTGGGAAGCTCATCGGCATAGGCATCGAAAAGATCGTGGTCAACACGGCCGCGATCGACGACCCCACCATCGTGAGCGCGATCGCGGATCGCTTCGGCTCGCAGGCCGTGGTGGTCTCCATCGACGTTCGCAGGAATTGGCTGGGCCGCTTTCGCGTCTGCCGCACGGCGGGCGGCGGGTCGACCGGGATCGACGTGGAGGCGCACGCCCAGGCCTCGGTCGCCGCCGGCGCCGGCGAACTCATGCTGAACGACGTGCTTCGTGACGGAACGGGCCGTGGCTACGACCTCGATCTCATACGCAGTGTCGCCGGCCGCGTGGACGTCCCGGTCATCGCCTGCGGTGGCGCAGGAAGCCTGGCACACCTGGGCGAGGCGGTGAAGGCCGGCGCCTCGGCAGTCGCAGCCGGCAGCCTCTTCGTGTTCGTTGGCCGGCACCGAGCCGTGATGATCAATTACCCGTCCGACGACGCGCTGCGGGGTCTGCTCGGTGAACGCTGACTACCGCGTCTGCTCGCGCTGCGTGATGGACACCTCCGTTGCGGGCATCACCTTCGACGACAACGGCGTCTGCAGCCGCTGCAGCGATTTCGTCGCCCACCTGGAGTCGGTGAAGGAAAGCGTGGCCGACCACCTTTCGCACCGCGAGGCACTGCTTGCGCAGGTCCGTGCCGCCGGGCGGCGGAAGCAATACGACTGCATCGTCGGTGTTTCGGGCGGCGTCGACAGTTCCTACGCGCTTTACCTGGCCGTCCGAAACGGACTGAGGCCCCTGGCGGTGCACCTGGACAACGGGTGGAACTCGGAACTCGCGGCCCACAACATCTCCTCGCTCGTCGGCAGCCTCGGAGTCGACCTGTACACGCACGTCATCGACTGGGAGGAGAATCGCGACCTGCAGCTGTCCTTCTTCAAGGCGCACGTCGTGGATATCGAGATGCTCATGGACAATGCGATGCTCGCCTTGAACTACCGGCAGGCGGCGAAGCATGGCCTGAAGCACATTCTGTCGGGCGTGAACATCGCGACCGAGGGCATGCCGATGCCCGAAAACTGGGTTCACTACAAGCGCGACGTGCGCAACATCCGCGCGATCCACCGCCGCTTCGGGACAGTGCCCATCCGAACTCACCCGCTGCTCTCCACGCTCGGGCACGCATGGTACGAGGTGGTGCGCGGCATCCGCTGGATCCCGTTCCTCGACTACTTTCCGTACCGCAAGGCCGAGGCGCTCGAGACCCTGCAACGGGAAGTCGGATACAAGCCCTACCCGTACAAGCACTATGAGTCGGTCTTCACGCGTTTCTACCAGGCCTACATCCTTCCGAGGAAGTTCGGATACGACAAGCGGCGCGTACACCTCTCGACGCTGATCGTCACGGGACAGATGACGAGGGACGAGGCTCTCGCGCTGCTGTCGACGCCGCCCTATCCGGACGCGCGGCAGGAGGAGCAGGACCGGGTCTTCGTGATGAAGAAGCTCGGCTTCACGGAGGAGAATTTCGGCCGGTACATGGCGGCACCGGGCGTGCCGCACGCGTACTACGGCTCGGAGCTCGGCATGTACCAGCGGCTGCGCGGGATCTACCGGCGGATTGGAGGGCGATGAGGTGCTGAAGTTTGCGTTGGTCGGATGCGGTCGGATTGCCAAGCGTCATTCGGAGCTGCTCGGCGAGGGCCAGATCGGAGGCGCGACGCTGGCGGCCGTCTGCGACGTCGTGCCCGACAGGGCGCGGGCCATCGGCGAACGCTTCGGTGTGCCGTGGTTCGGCGACCTGCACGAGATGATGCGCACGTCGGACGTGGACGTCGCGGTCGTTCTGACGGAGAGTGGCCGACATGCCGAGCACGTGATCGCGCTGGCGCCCTACGGGCGGCACATCGTGGTCGAGAAGCCCATGGCGCTCACGCTGGGTGACGCCGACCGCATGATCGAGGCCTGCGACGTTGCCGGCGTGAAGCTGTTTGTCGTGAAGCAGAACCGCTTCAACGTGCCGATCGTGAAGGCGCGCGAGGCGCTCGAGGCCGGACGCTTCGGCAAGATCGTGATAGGTACTGTGCGCGTCCGCTGGTGCCGTCCCCAGTCGTACTACTCCCAGGACCCCTGGCGCGGCACCTGGGAACTCGACGGTGGCGTGCTCACCAACCAGGCGAGCCATCACGTCGACATGCTCGAATGGATGATGGGCGACGTCGAGAGCGTCTACGCCATGAGCCGCACGGCCCTCGTCGACATCGAGGCCGAGGACACGGCGGTGGTGGTGCTGCGCTTTGCGAGCGGCGCGCTTGGGGTAATCGAGGCCACCACGGCGACGCGACCGAAGGATCTCGAGGGGTCACTGTCGATCCTCGGCGAGAAAGGCACCGTGGTCGTCGGCGGATTCGCGATGAATCGAATGGAAACGTGGGAATTCGTCGAAAGGCTGCCCGGCGACACGGAAGTCATGACGCGTTACTCGGTCAATCCGCCGAGCGTCTATGGCTTCGGCCACCAGGCCTACTACGACCACGTGGTGGACTGCATCCGGAACGACCGCCGGCACCTTGTGGACGGGCTGGAGGGCCGCAAGAGTCTCGAGCTCATCTCGGCGATTTACGAGTCCATCGAGTCGCGGCGCGAGGTGGCGCTGCGCTTTCGGCCGACGCACTGCCGACTGGGGTTGCGCCGTGGCTGAGCCGCGGGTGCGCTGCGTCGGTATCGTGGACGTTGCGTTCGGCGAGGGGGTGACGGTCGTAGAGCCCGTCAATCTCTATGGCTGCGACATCGGCGTGGGCTGCTTCATCGGACCGTTCGTCGAGGTACAGCACGGCGTCCGGATCGGACCGCGCACACGTATCCAGTCCCACTCTTTCGTCTGTGAGATGGTGACGATCGGCGAGGACTGCGTGGTCGCGCACGGCGTGATGTTCATCAACGATCTGTTCCGGACAGGAGGGCCGGCACGTGGCGACCGGAGGCAGTGGCGGCCGACGACCATCGGCAACCGCGTCTCGATCGGCTCGAATGCGACCATCCTGCCGGTCTCAATCTGCGACGACGTGGTGATCGGTGCCGGTTCCGTGGTGACGCGGGACATCGTCGTCCCGGGAATCTACGCCGGCAACCCGGCAAGAAGGCTGCGAGGAGTGACGTGATCAAGTTCCTGGACCTGCACGCCCAGTACCTGGGCATCAAGCCGGAGATCGACGCGGCCATTGCCGAGGTCATTGGCGACACGGCGTTCATCGGCGGCGCGCCGGTGAAGGCCTTCGAGGAGCAGTTTGCCTGCTTCCAGCAGGCCGGCCATTGTGTCGGCGTGGCGAACGGCACCGACGCGATCGAGATTGCGCTCGAGGCGCTGGCGCTTCCGGCCGGCAGTGGGGTCATCGTGCCCGCGAACTCCTTCATAGCGAGCTCGGAGGCGGTCACGCGGTCCGGCCTGCGCGTGGTGTTCGCCGACGTGGATCCCGCGAGCTACACACTCGATCCTGCCGACGTCGAGCGGCGCATCACCGGCGAGACGCGCGCGATCGTGGCCGTGCACCTTTACGGCCATCCCTGTGACATGGACGGACTGGGGGCGATCGCCCGGCGCCACGGACTGCGGATCATCGAGGACTGCGCGCAGGCGCACGGGGCCGAATACCGGGGTCGCCGCGTTGGCGCAATCGGCGACGTCGGTGCGTTCAGCTTCTACCCGGGGAAGAATCTCGGCGCCTACGGTGACGCGGGCGCGGTCCTCACTGACGACGCGGATCTCGCGAAGCGCTGCCGCATGATCGCGAACCACGGCCGCACCGGAAAGTATGATCACGAGTTCGAGGGACGCAACAGCCGGCTCGATGGACTGCAAGCCGCGATCCTCAGTGCCAAGCTGCGCCATCTCGACGGCTGGGTGACGCGCCGCAACGAGGTGGCGGGGCGTTACCTGCGCCAACTCGCAGGGGTGGGCGACCTCGTGCTGCCGAGCGTCGCGCCCTGCGTACGGCATGCCTTCCACCTTTTCGTGGTTCGCACGCGGTTCCGGGACAGCCTCGCTGAGCACCTGGCCGGGCGCGGCGTGCAGACCGGCGTCCACTATCCGGTCGCGCTGCCGCGTCTCGCCGCGTACCGCCATGTCGTGCAGTCCACCGAAGGCATGTTCGCCTGCCGGGCGGACCGGCAGCTCCTCAGCCTGCCGATGGGCGAGCACCTGTCCGACGCGGACGTGGACGCAGTGTGCGATGCCGTGGCGAGCTTCAACTGGCGCTAGCGCCGATGTCTCGGTTCATCTTCTTCACCAAGACCAGGTGGAGCGAGCCGCCCCGACTGCGCCACCAGCTCGCAAGCCTGCTGACGGCCGTCGGGCACGAGGTGCTGTTCTTCCAGAAACCCGGGCTGTCGGGTCCGGTGCCGCCCCCGACACCGGCAGGCAGCGGCCTGGTGCTCGCCGGTCACCGGGAACTTCTGCACCACCGGCTGCGGCTGCTCCCGGTCCTGCACCGCGCAAACCGGCGGGTTGTGGAACGATCCGTCACGCGGGTGATGGACGAGATCGGGCGCAGGCCCGACGACGTCGTGGTCAACTTCAACTACGACTACTGGTTCCTGCGCGGACTGTTCCCGGGTCGCCGGCTGATCACCGTCATCAACGACGACTTCGTCAACTCCGGGCCGTTCGGCTACGCCGGCGCGGCGCGCTGGGCGATCGCGCGTACCTGCGCGTCGAGCGACCGAGTCCTGACGGTGTCCCGGGCGCTGCAGAGGGGCCTCGCACCGTTCTGCGACGCGGAGCTGTTCCTGCCGTGGGCCGATCGGCCGTACCAGGCTCCGTCGCACGGCCGGGAGCGCAACGTCCTGCTGTTCTGGGGCTTCATCGACCGGCGCATGGACTTCGCGCTGATGACGGAGGCGGCGGCGGCGCTCGCCCGGGACATGCCGGCGATACGCATCGTGCTCGCCGGCCCGCAGGAGGACCGGGTGGCTGCACAGGTGGAAAAGCTCAAGTCGACCGGCAACGTGACGCGCATCGCGGAAGCGGGACTAGGTCAGCTGCCGCTGGACGAGGTGCTCGCGGGCATCATCCCGTATCGCGCCGGCGATCCGGTCAGCGACGCGATCATGCTGCCGAACAAGGCCATGCCGCTGCTCGCGCGGGGGGTGCCCCTGATGATCGCCGGGATGCCGGATTTCATCGAGGCGCCGTTCGTCCTGCGCTTCGGGCGTGGCACCGCAGTCGACGTCGTCCGCGAGCTGCAGCGATGCCACGCGATCGTGCAGCCGCACATCGAGCGATTCGTCGCCTCCAACACGGCCACGGCGCGAGCTGCGCAGTTCCTGGGGCAGATCGAGGGCGCTTGAGGCCCGGCGATGCGCTGGGCGACAATCGCGACCGCGCCGGCCGGCCCAGTCCGTGGCGACCTGGAGATTCCCCGTTGCGGATTGACCGCCAGAACAACTTCGACCTGATCAGGTTGTTCGCGGCCCTGCAGGTTCTGCTCGTACATGCCGGCCATCACCTGGGGCTGGACTCGGCGCCGTGGCGGGTGCTGGCCTCGGCGCTCGACTGCTTTCCGGGGGTTCCGATCTTCTTCTTCGTGAGCGGCTACTTGATTTCGGCGTCCTGGGTCCACGATCCCTCGCTGTCGCGCTACGCCGTGCGACGCTTCTTTCGCATTTACCCGGCGCTCTGGGTTTGTTTTGGATTGACACTGTTGCTGCTGCTGGCGTGCGGCGCGCTGGACGGCACGCCGGTCGAGACAGCGGTATGGGTGCTGGCCCAGCTTTCCATCGTGCAGTTCTACAACCCGCAGTTCCTCCGCGACTTTGGAGTCGGTGTCATCAACGGCAGCCTTTGGACAATCCCGGTTGAACTCTCCTTCTACGTCGTGCTGCCGGTTGCATTCCTTCTGGTCGCCCGCATCGTCAGGGGAGCGGGCTCACGCTCCGCAGGCTGGCTGCTGCTGGGCCTCGGTCTGGTGCTCAGCGCGTTCACGGACCGGCTGGCGGCCTCCCAACCCGACGCTCTGGCCACACGGCTCCTGATGGTGAGCTTGCCCCCCTTCCTGTACATGTTCGCATTCGGCGTCGCAGCGTTCGCCTACCGGGAGCGACTGCTGCCCCTTGCGATTCGCGTCGGCTGGTGGACGGTACCCCTCTACGCCATGATCGCCTACGCGGCTGCAGAGAGCGGAATCGGGCGCATCGGCATGCGGCCGGACGGCTGGCTCTTCGCGCTCCTCGGGCTGGCCATACTCGGCGCGGCGCACTCGCGCCCGAAGCTTTCCCAGCGGATCCTGCGTGGCAACGACATCTCCTACGGCACCTACATCTACCATATGCTGGTCGTGAATCTGCTTGTCACGGTCGGCTGGCCCGGGTCAGCAGCGAGCGTGCTCGCGGTCGCAGCGCTGACTCTGCTGCTGGCTTGGGGCTCGTGGCGGCTGGTAGAGAGGCCCTGCTTGCACCTGGCCAGGCAGCGTTTTCACTCGCTGCGAGAGGTGTGACTTGCGGCCCGCGCACACGGGGAGCCTGCGGGGCATGGAGGCAGGAGCCGGTCGCCGGCGAGGTGACGGAGTGGACAGCTGTATCGAGTCAGGCGCATCCGCCGCGAGGACCCACAATTGAGCACCATGTTCGCTGGCAAGTCGCTGCTGATCACGGGGGGCACGGGCTCGTTCGGAAACGCGGTCCTGCGTCGCTTCCTCGACACCGACCTGGGCGAGATCTGGATCTTCAGTCGCGACGAGAAGAAGCAGGAGGATATGCGTCGGCACTACGCGCACCCGAAGCTCAAATTCTGCATCGGCGACGTGCGCGACGCCTCCAGCGTAGCTGCGGCCATGCGCGGCATAGATTTCGTGTTCCACGCGGCCGCGCTGAAGCAGGTCCCCTCGTGCGAGTTCTATCCGATGGAGGCCGTGCGCACGAACGTGCTCGGCACGGCGAATGTGATCGAAGCGGCAATTGCCGCCGGGGTCCGTCGGGTCGTCTGCCTGAGCACCGACAAGGCCGTGTACCCGATCAACGCGATGGGGATCTCCAAGGCGATGATGGAGAAGGTGATGGTGGCCGCATCGCGCAAGCTGTCGGGCACGGACACCGTGATCTGCGGGACGCGCTACGGCAACGTCATGGCGTCGCGCGGTTCCGTGATTCCGCTGTTCGTTCAGCAGGTGCGAAGCAGCCGTCCGATCACCGTGACGGACCCCGAAATGACCCGCTTCATGATGACTCTCGACGATGCCATCGAGCTCGTCATGTTCGCGTTCCGCCGCGGCGGAAACGGCGACATCTTCGTGCAGAAGTCGCCGGCGGCGACCGTGCGAACGGTTGCAACCGCGATTCTCGAGCTCATGGGCAGGCCGGGCCACGAGGTCCGCGAGATCGGCACCCGGCACGGCGAGAAGCTCTACGAAACTCTGCTGAGCCGCGAGGAGCGCGCGGCCGCCGAGGACCTGGGTGACTATTTCCGCGTGCCGCCGGACGATCGCGATCTCAACTACGGCAAGTTCTATGAGCAGGGCGAGAAACGCATCGCGCAGTGCGAGGATTACAACTCGCACAACGCCGAGCGCCTCGACCTCGACGGAACGAAGAGCCTGCTGATGAAACTCGCACTGATGCAAAGCGCCGTAGCCGGAGGATCGATCGACGCGGAGACGCTGTCCCCGTGAGGATCGCCCTCACGGGTTCCTCCGGGTTCCTTGGCACCAACCTCCGGTTTCGTCTCCGGGAGATGGGACACGGAGAGCCGAGGCTGCTGCGTCACGACCTGCAGGTCGCGGAGCTGATCCGAGAGCTGGATGGCGCGGATTTCGTGTTCCATCTGGCGGGCGTCAACCGTCCGCGTGACCCGGCGGAATTCGACAGCGGCAACGTCGGGTTCACGGGCCGTCTTGTCGAGGCCATGCGGTCGCTGCCGTCGCCGCCGCGCGTGGTGTATGCGTCGTCGATCCAGGCCGAGGGCGATCTGCCCTACGGCCTGAGCAAGCGCGCGGCGGAGTCGGCGCTCGAGGCGTATTCGCGTGCGACCGGCGCAGCCGTCCACCTGTTCCGGTTGCCGAACGTATTCGGAAAGTGGTCGCGCCCGAACTTCAATTCGGTTGTCGCGACTTTCTGCCACCACATGGCGCGCGGGCTACCCATCGACGTGCATGATCCCGATGCCGTGGTCCGGCTCGTTTACGTGGACGACGTACTCGACTCGATGACCGGATTACTCGGCCTGCAGGACCGGCCGGGCGGGTTCGTGGACGTCGCTCCCCAGTACCTGACCACGGTCGGCGAACTCGCCGGGACCATCACGGCCTTCCGCGACAGTCGCAGCAGCCTCGTGATTCCGCGCGTGGGCGATGGCCTGATACGCGCGCTGTACTCGACCTATGTGAGCTTCCTGCCGACCGAGTCGTTCGTCTACGCCGTGCCGCGGTACGAAGACCAGCGCGGCTTGTTCGTCGAGATGCTGAAGACCGATGGCTGCGGTCAGTTCTCCTACTTCACCGCGGGGCCCGGAGTTACTCGGGGCGAGCACTACCACCACAGCAAGACGGAAAAGTTCCTGGTGATCAAGGGCCGCGCGCGCTTCGGCTTCCGCGACCTCCGCACGGGTGACGTACACGAGATCGTGGTGGAGGGAGGGGAGGCTCGCATCGTGGAGACGGTGCCTGGCTGGGCGCACAATGTCACCAACGTCGGTGAGGGTGAACTGGTCGTGCTGCTCTGGGCGAATGAGACCTTCGATCGGGCGCGGCCGGACACCATAGGGATGAAGGTAGGCACATGAAGAAGCTCAGCGTCATGACGGTCGTCGGCACCCGGCCGGAGATCATCCGGCTCTCGCGCGTGGTCGCGGCGCTCGACCGGCACGCGGATCACACGCTCGTTCACACCGGGCAGAACTACGATTACGAGCTCAACGAGATCTTCTTCAAGGACCTCGATGTGCGCCGCCCGGATCACTTCCTGGAGGCCGCCGGCGCGTCCGGCGCGGAGACGATCGGCCGCATCATGATTGCGATGGAACCGCTGCTCGAGCGAGTTCGTCCGGAGGCCCTGCTGGTACTCGGGGACACCAACAGCTGCCTTGCCGTCATCCCCGCCAAGCGGCGCAAGATCCCGATCTTCCACATGGAGGCCGGCAACCGCTGCTTCGACATGCGGGTGCCCGAGGAGATCAATCGTCGCATCGTGGATCACACGGCCGACATCAACCTCACCTACAGCGCAATCGCGCGAGAGTACCTTCTGCGGGAGGGACTGCCGCCCGACAGGGTGATCCGTACCGGCAGCCCGATGCTCGAGGTGCTGACCCATTACCGGGCCGGTATCGAGGCGTCGGACGTCCTGCAACGACTAGGCCTGGAGCGAGGCCAGTACCTCGTCGTCAGTGCGCATCGCGAGGAGAACGTCGACTCGGATCGAAACTTCGGGCGACTGGCCGACCTGCTCAACGCAGTGGCGGCCCGCCAGCGGCTGCCGCTCATCGTCTCGACACACCCACGCACGCAGAAGCGCGTCGAGGCGACGGGTGTCAGGTTCGCGCCCGAGGTCCGGCTGCTCAAGCCGCTCGGATTCAAGGACTACGTCAAGCTGCAGATCGAGTCGGCTGCGGTGCTCTCCGACAGTGGCACGATCACGGAAGAGTCATCAATCCTGAATTTTCCAGCACTCAACATCCGCGAGGCGCACGAGCGTCCCGAGGGAATGGAGGAGGCGTCGGTGATGATGGTCGGTCTCGACGTGGACCGCGTGATGCAGGGCCTGGAGATTCTGCGCAGCCAACCCCGCGGCGCGGTCCGGCTGCTGCGCGAGGTGGCTGACTACACGGCACCGAATGTGTCCGACAAGGTGGTGCGCATCATCCACAGCTACACCGATTACGTGAATCGCGTGGTGTGGCGCCGCGTCGACTGAACGCTCGCCATGCGTATCCTCGTCGTGAGCCAGTACTTCTGGCCCGAGAACTTTCGGATCAACGATCTTGTAACCGAGCTCGTGCGCCGCGGGCATTCACTCACGGTGCTGACCGGCGTTCCGAACTACCCGGCTGGCGATGTCTTCCCCGAGTATCGCAGCGACCCGGCACGCTTCCGGAGCTTCGCCGGCGCGGCGGTGCTGCGCGCGCCGATGCTGTCGCGAGGTCGAGGCGGACTTCGGCTTGCGGCCAACTATGCGAGCTTCGCTCTCGGCGCCTGCGTGACGGGCGCGTGGCGGCTGCGCGGGCAGGTGTTCGATGCGATCCTCGTGTTCGAGCCCTCGCCAGTAACCGTCGGGCTCCCAGCCGTGCTGCTGAGGCGCCTCAAGCGGGCGCCGCTGGCGTTCTGGATCCTGGACCAGTGGCCCGAAACCCTGGAGGCTGTAGGCGTCGTGCGCTCCCGCCTGGTGCTGCGCGCCGTCGGCCGACTGGTGTCCTTCATCTACCGACGCTGCGACCTGCTGCTCGCTCAGTCGCGTAGTTTCATCCCACAGGTGCGGCGCTACGCCGGTCACCGGCCGCGCGTGGAATACTTCCCGAGCTGGTCGGACTCAGCCTCGCCGGCGCAGGGCGTGGTGCGCGCCCCTGAAGTGGCGGCGGCGCCGGATACTTTCACCATCCTCTTCGCGGGCAACGTGGGCGACGCGCAGGACTTTCCCGCGGTGCTCGACGCCGTCGAGCGCCTCCGCGACCGGCCGGACGTTCGTTGGGTGATCGTGGGCGACGGCCGCCGCTCGGAATGGGTCTCGGACGAGATCCGCCGGCGCGGTCTCAGCGATCGGATTGCAATGCTCGGGAGGTTTCCCCTCGAGCGCATGCCTTCGTTCTTCGCGGCCGCTGACGCCCTGCTCGTGTCCCTGAAGGCTGAGCCGATATTTGCAATGACGATCCCGGGAAAGGTCCAGTCCTACCTTGCAGCAGGTCGACCCCTGCTGGGCATGCTGGATGGTGAAGGTGCGGAGTTGATCGAGCGCGCGGGTGCCGGGCTCGTATGCCGTGCGGGGGATGGGAAAGGTCTCAGCGAGATCGTGACGAGAATGGCAGGCATGTCGCTCGCGGAGCGAGCCACCATGGCTGCGAACGGTCGACGGCTCAGCGAGGAGGAGTTCGACCGCAACCGGCTGGTCGGGCGGCTCGAGGGCTGGCTGGCGGAGCTTGCGCCTTGAAGGTGCTGGTCACCGGGGCGAGCGGGTTCGTCGGCCGCGTTGCCGTCCCGCGACTGGTCGCGGCGGGGCACGAGGTGCGGGTGGCACTTCGCGGGCCGGTGCCGGATCCACCATCCGGGTCCATCCTGGTAGGTGAGATCGGGCCGGACACGGAGTGGAGGCCCGCGCTCGAAGGCATGGACGCAGTGCTGCACCTGGCCGCAAGAGTGCACGTGATGCGCGACCGTGCGGGCGGCGACGGAGATTTCATGCGCACTAACGCCGAAGGAACGCTGCAGCTTGCGCACGCTGCTGCTCAGGCTGGCGCAACACGCTTCGTTTTCGTGAGCACCATCAAGGTGAACGGCGAGGCCACCGCCGATCGACCGTTCCGTGCCGACGACGTGCCGGCCCCATGCGACGCCTACGGGCGTTCGAAGCTGGCTGCCGAGGTCGGCCTTCGGGAGATCGGCGGCCTCGACGTCGCAATCGTGCGGCCGCCGCTGGTCCATGGTCCTGGGGCCAAGGGCAACCTTGGGCGCTTTTGCCGGCTCGCCCGCGCGGGTCTGCCGGTGCCGTTGGCCGGAATCGAGAACCGGCGCGACCTGGTCGGTGTCGAGAACCTCGCCGACCTGCTCGAGCGCTGCCTCTGGCATCCCGCGGCACCGGGGCAGGTGTACCTTGCCGCCGACGGAGAGCCGCTGTCGACACCACAGCTCTATCGGGTGATCGCCACGGCGATCGGGCGCGTACCCCGAATGTTCCGGGTGCCGGTGCCACTTATGCGTGCCGCGGGGCGGGCGATCGGACTCGGTGCCGAGATCGATCGGCTCACCCAGTCGCTGGAGGTCGATGTCGGCAAGACGAGAGACCTGCTGGGTTGGCAGCCGCCGCGGACCGTCGTCGAGGGGCTGACCGGGATGGCCCGTGCCTTCGGAGCCGGGTACTTGTGACTGCCTCTCTGATGGCTGCTCTGGCGCTGGCGGCGGCGCTCGGGTCCTGGGGTGGGGTGGCGCTGGTACGACGCTACGCGCTGCGCCGCCTGCTCGATCTCCCGAACGAGCGCAGTTCGCATTCAAGTCCGACGCCGCGTGGAGGCGGGCTCGCCTTGACCATTGCGCACCTGCTCGGCGTGGTCGTGGCCGGTGAACTCGGACTGGTTCCAATGCATCTGGTGATTGCGCTGGTGGGCGGCGGTGCAATGGTCGGCACGGTCGGATTCCTGGACGACCACGGCCACGTGCAACCGTCCGTGCGGCTGCTGTGCCACGGCCTTGCGTTCGGTTGGCTGGCCTGGTGGGTTGGAGGGCTGCCGCCGGTCGACTTCGGGTGGGGTGCGGTCGACCTTGGCGCAGCTGGCACCGCGCTGATGCTGCTCTATGGGGTGTGGTACCTGAACCTGTACAACTTTATGGACGGGATCGACGGCATTGCGGGAACGCAAGCGCTTTGTATGAGCGCGTCCGCCGTGCTGCTCATGGGCGTGGCCCACGCCGATCTCGCGAACGCCGCTCCGCTGTTGTTGCTCGCGGCCGTGGCCGTCGGCTTCCTCCCATGGAACTGGCCGCCGGCAAGGATTTTCATGGGCGATGTCGGCAGCGGCTATGTCGGCTACGCACTGGGCGCCCTGGCGCTTTGGACGGTGGTGGAAGGGTTGCTCACTCCCTGGGTCTGGCTGATCCTCGGGGGCGCCTTCCTCGCCGATGCGACGACCACGCTTCTCGTGCGTGCGCGTCGCCGTGAGCCGCTGACCGAGGCCCACCGCAGCCATGCCTATCAGCGACTGAGCCGACACTGGGGCGGCCATCGCCCGGTCACTCTGGCCTATGCGGCGGTCAACGTCCTGTGGCTGGCGCCTTGGTCGCTGGTCGCGGTGCAGTCGCCCGCTCGCGGTTCCGCCTGCGCCACGCTGGCGCTCGTACCTCTGTTCCTGGCGGCGTGGTGGCTGGGAGCCGGGCGAGCCGGCGACATCGCTCCGGCCCCGCGCTGACTCCACGGGGGCATTACCCGCCTGCGTTGAAAACCTGTGGGATCAGCGACGAGGGCTGTGCGGGAACGAGCGGACCCTCGCCTGGCACGGCCGCGACGCAGGGGTGGACTGGACTCTGCCCGCGACGCACAAACTCACCCTCGGCGGAGGTGACCAGCGCGGCGAGCTAAGTGACGGCGTTCCGCCCGCCGGAGTCGCCCTGAGCCGATCAATCCTGCCGCGAACCCGCGAGTGTACGCAGTCCAATTGCCCGGGGTGAAGAGGCGAGTGCCGCGTGTGCACCTGTACAATGCGCAGCCAGCCGGATTCATCCAGGATCCGCCGCGACCTGTCCACGGAGACGGACCTTGCCCAAAGCGAAATTGCTGACCCAGGCCAAACGCCTCGGCGAGCGCGTTATCCGCCTGCCGCGTGCCCGCAAGCGGGCGATCATGCTCGCGTCCGATTCCCTGTTCGTCCCGGCCGCTCTTTGGAGCGCGCTCGCCCTGAAGCTCGAAGGCCTGCCCGAGGGCCTTGGCGCGTCTCCGTGGCTGTATTTCGCGGCACTCGTCACGAGCATCCCGATTTTCGTTCGCCTGGGCCTCTACCGTGCCGTTGTCCGCTTCATCGGCGCGCAGGCCATCGTGGCTGTGACGGCCGGCGTCACGGCCTCGGTCGTCGTCCTGGCCGTCATCAATGCCGTGCTGCCGGGCGACGGGATCCCGCTGAAGGCCCTCCTCATCTACTGGGCCCTGGCACTCGTGTACGTCGGCGGGACCCGCATCCTCGCCCGCAACCTCATGAATCTCCGTCCGGTGGGGGCAGAGCGCGTGGTCGTCTACGGGGCGGGGGCCGCGGGTGCGCAGGCTGTCTCCGCCCTTCGTAGCGGCGGCTCCTATGACCCGGTCGCCTTCATCGACGACGATCCGTCTCTGCATCGCAGTGCGGTGGCGGGGATCGACGTGTACGGCCCTGGGGCGCTGCGGATGCTGATCGAGGAGGAGTCCGTGAGGGTGGTCCTGCTCGCGCTGCCCTCGCAGTCGCGCCGGCGCCGTCAGGAGATCCTCAAGTTGCTCGAGCCCTACCCGGTGCGTGTCATGACCGTGCCCGACATCGCCGACATCGTTGCGGGTTCGGCCCGGGTCGAGGACATGCGCGACGTGGACGCGAGCGACCTCCTGGGCCGCGACAGCGTGCCGCCGGACGAGCGGCTGTTCGATGCCTGCATCCGAGACAAGGTCGTCATGGTGACGGGCGCGGGCGGCTCGATAGGCTCCGAGCTGTGCCGACAGATCGCACACCTGCGGCCGCGGCGTGTCGTGCTGTTCGAGATGTCGGAGCTCGCGCTTTACCAGGTGGACCGCGAGCTGCGCGCGGTCATGGAGCGCGACCGCCTCGAGTTCGAGCTCATCAGCCTGCTCGGTAACGCGCACCACAAGTACCGCGTCCGCGAGATCCTGCAGGCCTACGGCGTGCAGACCGTGTACCACGCCGCGGCGTACAAGCACTTGCCCATCGTCGAGCAGAACGTCATCGAGGGCATCCACAACAACGTCATCAGCACCTGGTACACGGCTGAGGCAGCGCTCGAATGCGGCATCGAGAATTTCGTGCTCGTCTCGACCGACAAGGCCGTGAACCCGTCGAACGTCATGGGCGCGACGAAGCGACTGGCGGAGATCGTGCTGCAGGGCCTGAATCAGCGCGGCGGGCGCACGAAGTTCTGCATGGTGCGCTTCGGCAACGTGCTCGAGTCCTCCGGCTCCGTGGTGCCGCTGTTCCGCGAGCAGATCCGACGTGGCGGCCCCGTCACCGTCACGCACCCGGACGTCATCCGCTACTTCATGACCATCCCCGAGGCTTCGCAGCTCGTGCTGCAGGCCGGAGCGATGGCCAAGGGCGGGGACGTGTTCGTCCTCGACATGGGCAAGCCGATCCGCATCGCCGACCTCGCGCGCCGCATGGTCAACCTCGCTGGGCTGACCGTGCGCGACGAGGCGCGCCCCGACGGCGACATCGAGATCCGCTTCACCGGCCTGCGGCCGGCGGAGAAGCTCTACGAGGAGCTCCTGATCGGCAACAACGTGTCGGGCACTGGGCACCCGATGATCATGCGCGCCATGGAGCACTCGCTGCCCTGGGATCAGGTGCAACAGCTGCTGAACGACTTGCTCATCGCCATGGGGCAGTTCGACGTCCGAACCGCCTGTGAGCTGCTTCAGCGGGCCGTCCAGGAGTACCGCCCGACGGGCGATATCGTCGACGGCGTCTGGTGTCGCCGCGAGGGCGAGAAGCGCCTCCAGTCCAAGGTCACCAGCATCGAGTCGCGACGCAGCTCCGCCCGCCGCGAAGGCGGTCCGGGCACCTGAGCGGAATTTCGACCTGCCCCTCGTTTTCGGCGCATTCGCGCGCCTAAACTCCCGCGCGTGAAAACGATCACCGTCCACCTCATCGCTGCGGCGCGGCCGAACTTCATGAAGATCGCGCCGCTCTACCACGCACTTGCGCGCGAGGACTGGTGCCTTCCGCAGATCGTGCACACCGGCCAGCACTACGACGCGAACATGTCGGACGCGTTCTTCCGCGACCTCGGCCTGCCGCGCCCGCACTTCCACCTCGAGGTCGGCAGCGGCACGCACGCCGAGCAGACTGGCGGCGTGATGATCGCCTACGAGAAGGTGGCGATGCGGGAGCGGCCCGACTGGATCGTGGTCGTCGGCGACGTGAACTCCACGGCGGCCTGCGCCATGGTGGGGACCAAGCTGTGGATCCCGGTGATCCACCTCGAGGCGGGACTGCGAAGCGGCGACCGGCGCATGCCGGAGGAGATCAACCGACTCGCCACGGACGCCATCTGCGACGTGTTCTGGACCCCTTCGCCGGACGCCGACGAACACCTCGCGCGCGAGGGTGTCCCGTCGTCGAAGATCGACCGCGTCGGCAACATCATGATCGACTCGTTCGAGATGATGCGCGGGGCGATCGAGGCGGACGGCACCCGCGCCGGGATGGGCCTCGAGCCCGGCAACTACGCCGTGGTGACGCTGCACCGGCCCTCGAACGTGGACACGCGCGAGGCGCTCGAACCGCTGGTGCGACAGCTGCTGGACGTGTCGCGCGACCTGCCGCTCGTCTTCGCGGTGCATCCGCGCACGCGCAAGAAGCTCGAGGAGTTCGGCCTGATCACGATGCTGCAGGGCCCGAGCATCCGCCTCACCGAGCCGCTCGGCTACGTCCAGTTCATGAATCTCGTGCGCACCGCGAAGGCCGTCATCACGGACTCCGGCGGCGTGCAGGAGGAGAGCACCTACCTCGGCATCCCGTGCCTCACGCTGCGCGAGAACACCGAGCGGCCGATCACCGTCACCGAGGGCTCGAACCGGTTGGTGAAGCCTGCGAACCTCTACAGCCAGGTGCAGGACGTGCTGGCCGGGCGCTGGACCACCGGCCGCCGGCCGGAACTGTGGGACGGGCGGACGTCGGAGCGCTGCGTGGCGGCGCTCAAGCGGCGTGCGGGCCTCTGATCAGGCGACGGTCACGAATGGCCCGTAGCCCGCGAGCACTTCATCATTGGTGAGCAGGATCATCGGCTCGCACGATCTCCCGCGGGTCCCCCCGCATCTTGCCGAGCGCCACCTTGATGCTGACTTCCCAGATGGACGCGGCGCTCACGTGCACCTCGGCCTCATCGATGAGGCGGCGCGCCTCCTTGGTTAGTCCAGTCTCGCGTCGGGGCTGGCTCCATTCAAGAATCGGGCGGGTTGGGCCACTTTTTCTGTCGTCTGCGACAAGACTCCGTTCTCACTCGGCTCGTGGACGGTCTGTTAACATCTGCGGCGGACAAGTACCGACCGCCAAATAATAGTTAACAGCTTTCAAAGGGTTACGAGTGAAAGTTACAGTTTTCGGTTCGGGTTACGTCGGCCTGGTGACCGGCGCCTGCTTCGCCGAGGCGGGTAACCACGTGGTCTGCGTGGACATCGACGCGGGCAAGGTGGAGCGCCTGCAGCAGGGCGAGATCCCGATCCACGAGCCGGGCCTCGACGACCTCGTCCGTCGCAACCAGGACAAGGGGCGGCTGCGCTTCACGACCAGCGCGGAGGAGGGCATCGCCCACGGGCTGTTCCAGTTCATCGCGGTGGGCAC
>Ga0079037_100000037_pt1 | contig 38060 bp, 33 predicted proteins | sample Mud3Dept4metaG_FD_71479 | JGI IMG/M metagenome (GOLD analysis project Ga0079037, IMG submission 71479) | Freshwater wetland microbial communities from Ohio, USA, analyzing the effect of biotic and abiotic controls - Mud 3 Core 4 Depth 4 metaG | ecosystem: Environmental > Aquatic > Freshwater >... | reverse complement strand
CGCCCCACATTACCGGCGGGCTGGGGACTGCAAGTTATGGTCTTACAAAAGGCATGACTGCAATAGATGATATGGAGGTGATCTTTGTAGTGCCAAAATCGTGGGGCGATGAAGATCAAACCGGGGTACGGCTGATTGGTGCAAACAAAGTGCCGGTCGCATTCAAGCAGATTTACTTTAAGGGAACCAGAAGGCCTGTTGAAAAGATTGAGATCTCTTCCAGGATTGTCCCTTATATTGATCCTGAAGATTACTGGAAGATTGTCCGTTCCAAAGTATCCGGGCACAGGCTTATAATCCAGACAAACAAAAAGGGGATGATTGATTTTTCGGGCAGATACGATCACAACCTTATGGATGAAATATATAAATATTCCATTATTGCTTCAGTGATAGCCGAGGAAAATGAATTTGATATCATCCATGCCCACGACTGGCTTACCTATCCTGCAGGAATTGCAGCAATGGAGGTTTCCGGCAAGCCGCTTGTGATCCATGTTCATGCCACTGATTTTGACAGAAGCGGCGGCAATGTCAATCCCGATGTGTACCGCATTGAAAAGAACGGAATGGATGCTGCATCAAAAATAGTAACGGTCAGCAACCTTACAAGAGATATCGTAATAAACAAATATAATATTGATCCCGACAAGGTAGAAACTGTTTACAACGCTGTTGAACCTGTGCATTTCTCCGATGATATAAATGTGAGCAAGGGATTTGATGATAAGGTAGTTACTTTCCTGGGCAGGATAACGCTTCAGAAGGGGCCTGAATATTTTATTGAAGCTGCTTATAAGGTTCTGAAGGTAATGAATAACGTTAGGTTCGTGATGGCAGGATCAGGAGACATGATGGAAAGAATGATGAGGAGGGCTGCATCCCTTAAAATAACCGATCGCTTTCATTTCACTGGTTTTTTGAAGGGGAAGGATGTATTCACATTGCTTGCAATGAGCGATGTTTATATAATGCCTTCTGTATCTGAACCGTTCGGGATTTCACCTCTCGAAGCAATGCAATCGAATGTACCCGTTATTATCAGTAAGCAGTCAGGTGTGTCTGAAATTCTAACGCATGCAGTAAAGACTGATTTCTGGGATATTGATGCAATGGCAGATGCTATTTACGGAATTCTTAATTACCCTGCGCTGGCAAGCATGTTCATCAGGAACGGCAAAGAAGAGGTTATCAGGCTTAAATGGGATAATTCAGCCAGACATGTCAGAGATATATATGAAAGAGTGATTTGGAAAAAATAAGTATTAAAATATGAGCTCATCAGGTAAGAAAGCAATTTGCTTTTATTTTCAGGTCCATCAGCCTTTCAGGTTGAAGCGTTACAGGTTCTTCGACCTGGGGCATGATCATTATTACTATGATGATTTCTCGAATGAGTCAATAATGAGGAAAGTGGCAGATAAGTGCTATCTCCCTGCCAATAAGATTATTATGGATCTCATTCAGAAACACAAGGAGAAATTCAAGGTCGCTTTCTCCCTTACGGGGATTGTAATAAACCAGTTCAGGCTTTATGCTCCGGATGTTCTTGAATCTTTCAGACAGCTTGCTCAGACAGGAATGGTTGAATTCCTTTCTGAGACTGATTCCCATTCCCTTTCCTCACTTAAAAACAGGAACCAGTTTCAACAACAGGTTGAAATTCACAGGGAAATGATGAAAACATACCTTGGAGTTGAAACAACTTCATTCCGGAATACGGAGTTGATCTACTCTGACCAGATAGGTTCTTGGGTTGCAGACATGGGATTCAAAGCCATGCTGACTGAAGGAGCCAAGCACATTCTTGGATGGAAGAGCCCTAACTACCTTTATTGTAACGCTATAAATCCCCGACTGAAACTCCTGCTCAGAAACTTTGTGATGAGCGACGATATAGCATTCAGGTTCTCTAACAGGTCATGGAGCGCATGGCCTCTGACAGCGGAGAAATATGCTTCGTGGATTAACAAGCTTGCACCAAAAAGCGAATTGCTGAATATTTTTCTCGATTATGAAACGTTTGGCGAACACAATTGGAAGGACACAGGTATTTTTGATTTCCTGCAGCACCTGCCGGGCATGATTATCAAAAAGACCCCATTCAGGTTCATGACACCCTCCGAAATTGCAGATACATTGCAACCTGTTTCGGCAATAAGCATACCATCTGCCATATCATGGGCTGACGAAGAGCGTGATATAACCGCCTGGATGGGCAATGAACTTCAGGTAGCTGCCCTTGATAAGCTGTACGAATTATCGGATAAGGTGAAAAAGTGCAACGATGAACAGTTGAACAAGGATTGGGAATACCTGCAATCAAGTGACCATTTCTATTACATGGCAACAAAATTCTTTTCCGACGGTGCTGTCCATGCTTATTTTAATCCTTACGAAACACCCTACGATGCATTCATGAATTATATGAATGTGCTGAGTGATTTTGAAATCAGGCTGAACAGGCTCTCTCCGGATACAAGTGAACAGATCCAGATCAGAAAGCTCGATGATATGCTTAAGGAAAAAGAAAAGATCATTGAACAACAGAATGCCGAGATCCAAAGGCTCACCAAGAGAAGGATTAAAGGAGTGAAAGGGGACCTATATAGCACTGACAAGGAGACAAAAACTTCATTGAAGGAACTGGCGCATAAGCTTATATCCGGATCTGCCAGTGAAGAACCCGGCAGAAAAGTTTCCACGGAAACGGCGGGATCAAAGGCAGATACTGTTAAAAAACCCAGAACTTTAAAATCTCAAGCGAAAAAAACAACTGCAGGGAAAACTGTTAAAAAGAAGGCAACTCCCGGGAAAGCTGCGAAAGCAAAGAAATAAGTCAAAAAAATAGAATTTTAAAATTCCACAATAACTGAAATCCGAAAATGAAGGTTGATTTTATATTTGAAACAAGCTGGGAGGTATGCAATAAAGTTGGCGGGATACATACTGTGATCTCGACAAAAGCTCTGAATATTGTTGACGAACTTGGTGATAATTACATACTTATCGGGCCTGATGTCTGGAGAGAGGATGTGAAGAATCCTGAATTTATTGCTGATGAATCGCTGTATGTCGAATGGAAGAGCAGGGCAGAATCGGAAGGTTTAAGAGTAAAGACAGGAAGGTGGAATATTGCAGGAAAACCTGTTGTATTCCTGATAGATTTCACTCCATACTTCGGCCAGCAGAATGAGATATTCGCCAGGTTCTGGGAAACTTACAAGCTTGACAGCATATCGGGACAATGGGATTATGTAGAACCTGCGCTTTTCGGATTTGCGGCAGGCAAGGTTATTGAGAGCTTCACTTCTTTTTATCATGAACATCATAACATAATCGCGCAATTCCATGAATGGATGACCGGCACAGGAATACTGCACCTCGAAAAGCAAGCTCCCTGGATTGCCACTTCTTTCACAACGCATGCAACAGTTCTTGGCAGAAGCATTGCAGGCAATAACAGGCCGTTGTACGGCAAGATGAAAGATTTTAATCCCGGGCAGGTTGCCCGTGAATTCAATGTTGTGGCCAAACAGTCCCTGGAAAAAATATCGGCTTCCATTGCAGATGTTTTTACAACTGTAAGCGAAATAACTTCAAGAGAATGCAGCCATTTCCTCGGGAAAGATGTTGATATCGTTACCCCGAATGGTTTTGAAGATTCATTCGTTCCGGGCGATGATGTTTTTGAGGAGAAGAGGAAAGCAGCCAGGCTTAAGCTCAAAAGTGTAGCTGAGGCCATTCTCGGATACAAGCTTTCCGATGATTGCATTCTTATTGCGAACAGCGGACGATATGAGTTCAGAAATAAAGGAGTGGATATTTTTATTGATTCCCTGGGAAGTCTGAACAAAAAGGATAATCCTTCAAAAGAATGCATTGCTTTTATACTGATGCCTGCTTATCACAAAGGTCCGCGCCAGGATATTGTTGATATTCTGAATAATAACGCAACAACCAATGGAGGCGACCGGTACCTTACACACAGTCTCCACTATCCGTCAGACGATCCGGTTCTGCAGAGAATAAGTGCAAACAATCTCCAGAACGATCAGAAGTCAAAGGTAAAAATCATTTTTGCACCGTCATATCTGAATGGCAATGACGGCATTTTCAATATGCCGTATTATGATCTCCTCATCGGCTTTGACCTTTCAGTATTTCCATCCTATTATGAACCCTGGGGTTATACTCCCCTTGAAAGTCTGATGTTCTCAATACCCACGGTTACAACTTCTCTCTCCGGCTTCGGGCTTTGGGTAAAGGAATACTTCCCGAATCCGGGCAACGGCATAGCAATAATTGAGAGGACCGATGATAACGAAAACAAGGTCGTTCAGGAGATCAGGGAATTCATTCTGATGTTTGTAGGGCTTGACGGGGACGGAATAAAAGAGGCCAGGAAAAAGGCACATGAGATCTCAAGGATCGCAATGTGGGACAGTCTGGTCAAATATTATTTTACAGCATATGAAAAGGCCCTTCTGAAAAGCAGTGAGAGAAGAGATGAGCCAAGGGAATTTATCAGGTTTGTGGAAGCACCGGGTCTCGTTTTCCGGAAACCTCACCAGGTACCTGTCTGGAAAGACATTTATGTACAGAGCGACGTTCCGGAAAAACTGGCTTCACTCAAAGAGTTGGCCAATAACCTCTGGTGGTCCTGGAATAATGAGGCTGAATCAATATTCAGAAGAATGGACCCCTCCCTGTGGGAAGAGGTTAAGCATAATCCGAAAATGCTTCTCGAAAAGATTGATTACAAGAGACTCCTGGTTCTTGAAGATGATGAAGAGTTTGTAGCTGACCTTAAAAAAGTGGAAAAGGTCTTCAGGGAATACATTTCGCGTCCGGATGATCCAAAGAATCCGTCAGTAGCATACTTCAGCATGGAGTTCGGAATACATCCATGCCTGAAGATATATTCCGGAGGCCTGGGAATCCTCGCGGGCGACTATCTGAAAGAGGCCAGCGACTCAAACATGAATATAATTGGAATAGGTTTCATATACAGGTATGGCTATTTCAGACAGAAACTGGGACCTAAGGGAGAACAGTTAACCATTTATGAAGCTGAGGATTTTTCACGCCTTCCCATTAATCCGGTTAAGGACGAAAAAGGCAATCATCTCTCAGTAGCCCTTGTATGGCCAGGCAGAACTGTCAAGATCAGAGTCTGGGAAGCAATGGTTGGGAAAGTAAAGCTTATACTTCTCGACACCGATTTTGACGATAACACTCCCGAAGACAGGACTGTCACACATTACCTGTACGGCGGTGATCATGAAAACAGGTTGCGCCAGGAACTGATACTTGGCATTGGTGGGATACGAGCCCTGGATGCAATGGGAATAAAACCTGATCTCTTCCACAGCAATGAAGGTCATTCGGCATTCATAAGTCTTGAACGGTTAAGGACGATGATTGAAGGGTATCATCTTACATTTAACCAGGCACTTGAGGCTGTAAGATCATCTACCCTGTTTACCACGCATACTCCCGTACCTGCAGGGCATGACGCATTTGATGAAGACCTTCTCCGTAAATATATTTCTCATTATGCCGGCCGCCTTAATATAACATGGGAAGAGCTGATGGCTCTTGGAAGGTGCGAAGGAGATGCAGACAGGAAGTTTAATATGAGCTATCTGGCAACACGAATGTCGCAGGAATTGAATGGTGTCAGCAAGCTCCACGGCGAAGTGAGCCAGGGAATGTTCAACAAGCTGTGGCCCGGGTATCTCAAGGAAGAGCTCTATATTGGGTATGTGACAAACGGGGTTCACCATCCTACCTGGACTGCCCCTGAATGGAGGGAGGTCTATGAAGAGATTACCGGAAGCTCCAATTTTGACCAGACTGACAGGGCGCAGTGGGAAAAGCTCTATAAGGTTGATGATAAAAGGATCTACGAGATAAAGAAAAATCTGAAAAAGGCTCTTTTCATAAACATCAGGAAGAGACTTCAGAGTGATATGATGGAAAAGCATGTTAGCCCCAGAACACTCCTTAACATCAGCAGTCATCTTGATGAAAAAGCACTTACCATAGGTTTCGCCCGTCGTTTTGCAACTTATAAAAGGGCTTCACTGCTGTTCAGGGACCTCGATCGCCTTTCACGGATAGTAAACAATCCTGAGAAACCTGTTCAGTTCATCTATGCCGGTAAAGCCCATCCGCATGACGGAGGGGGTCAGGATCTTATAAAGAAGGTATTTGAAATTTCACAGATGCCTCAATTCGCCGGCAAGGTGATATTCCTTGAGAACTATGATATTGAACTTGCCAGGTACCTGGTGCGGGGCGTCGATATCTGGCTTAACACTCCTACAAGGCCGCTGGAAGCTTCAGGAACAAGCGGAGAAAAAGCAGTGATGAACGGCACGATACATTTCAGCGTCCTCGACGGGTGGTGGGTTGAAGGTTACAGGGCATTTGCAGGCTGGGCTCTTCCGAAAAAGAGAACCTTTACAAATCAGGATCTCCAGGATGACATTGATGCTGAAACAATCTATAATATGCTTGAATATGAAATAATTCCCGCATATTATTCATTTAACGATCAGGGTATTCCTGTTGAATGGATAAGCCATATCAAGAACACCATGGTTAAGATTGCACCTGAGTTTACAATGAAACGCCAGCTCGACGATTATTTTGAAAAATATTATACCAAACTCTTTGCGCGCAATAAATTTCTGACAGCAAATGATTTTCAAAAGGCAAAAGAGCTTGCTGCATGGAAAAAAACGATGATGGAGGAATGGGATAATATCGAAGTAATAAACTACAGCTTTGAGAAACCGGGAGGGAATGTTTATCATTCAGGTCATGACTATAAGGCAGAAATTGCTCTGAATATAAAGAAGATCCCCAGGGAGAACGTAGGGGTGGAATATGTAATTACTCACATGAGTAAACACGGGGAGCATGAGTTTGTTGCCAGCAAGGAGTTTGCATTGGTGAGCAGCAAAAGCGGCAAATGCCTCTACAGGGCTAACCTTATTCCTGAAAAGGCAGGTACATTCTTCTATGGAATACGCATCTACCCGAAGCATAAAGATCTACCCCACAAACAGGATTTCTACCTGCTTCGCTGGATAGACTAAATTTCTGTGGCTTTTTTGACAGCCTCCTTCTTTAATACAAGGGCAGTACGGGCCGGAAGATAGAGATAAAGGTAATAAGGCATATTAAGAGTCTGCCTGTCTGCTTTTCTGACTGAAGTATAAATTGTGTTCCTGTCAAAACGGTCAAATCCTCCGAATGCCGGATCGTCGGAATCGATCAACACCCTGAATTTGCCCTGTAGCGGTATGCCGTAATCGGTAAATGAATTGACGGGGTGGAAGTTAAATACAAACAGGAGCTCACCCCTTGTAAAGGCAATGACCTTGTCATGGTTGTTCTCATAGATCCTGCCAATATATAAATTATCCAGAATCCTGTAATCATGCTGAAGCTTTACCATCTGTCTGTCGAACGCGGCAAGATATTGGTATTTAAGGTCTTTATTCTCGACAAGATGCCATTGCCTGCGGGCATATTTATAACTCCAGCTATTTCCTTCGCGTGGAAAATCGATCCATTCAGGGTGTCCGAATTCATTGCCCATAAAATTCAGATAACCTCCTCCTGCCGTGCTGAAAGTGATAAGCCTGATCATTTTATGGAGTGCAATACCCCGGTCAAGAACGAGACTATGATGGGATTTGGTCATACCGGTATACATTTCAGCATCAATCATCCTGAAGATCAGGGTTTTGTCTCCGACCAGCGCCTGGTCATGCGATTCGCAGTAAGAAATGACCTTCTCCTCCGGGCGATGCTGTGAAAGTTCATGTACAAGAGTTCCCATATCCCAGTGCTCATCTGCGATCTCCTTTACCAACTTTATCCAGAAATCAGGAACGCCCATAGATAGCCTGTAATTGAATCCATAACCTCTTGAACCGGTCTCAGCCGCCAGTCCTGGCATTCCGCTCATTTCCTCTGCAACGGTCAGCGCTCCTGGACGGAATTCATGGATCATTTTATTGGCAAGATAGAGGTATACTAATGCGTCATTATCCTGCCCTCCATCGAAATAATCTCCGTAGGATGTGAAATTCTTTCCCAGTCCATGATCAAAATATATCATGCTGGTTATGCCATCGAACCTGAAACCGTCAAATTTATATTCTTCAAGCCAGTAACGGCAGTTGGATAAAAGGAAGTGAATCACATTATCCTTACCGTAATCAAAGCACAGCGAATCCCATGCAACATGATTCCTGCGATGGTTTGCATGAAAATACTGACCGGGAGATCCGTCAAAAAGCCCCAGGCCTTCATTGACATTCTTAACTGAATGGGAATGAACCAGGTCCATTATAACTCTCAGCCCTGATGCGTGAGCCGTATCAATCAGTTCCTTCAGGTCTTCAGGGCAACCAAACCGCGATGATGCTGCAAAGAAGCTGGAAACATGATAACCGAATGATCCGTAAAAAGGATGTTCCTGGATGGCCATCAGCTGGATGGTGTTATATCCGGCTGCTGCGATATAAGGAATAACGTTCCTTGTGAATTCCCTGTAGGTTCCTGTTTTTTCTTCCTGCGTTGCCATCCCGATGTGGGCTTCGTAAATAACGGGAGCTGTCGAAGCAGGAAGATAATTTTCAATCTGCCATTTATAAGGTTCTTGCGGGGACCATACCTGGGCAGAAAAGATCTTTGTTATATCATCCTGGGCGAGACGTGTTGCGTATGAAGGGATACGCTCACCTTTCCCGCCTGGCCAGTGAACCGAAAGCTTGTAAAGATCTCCGTGATTCATCGCACCCAACGGCAGAGCTATTTCCCAATCACCCTGCTGGTTAATTCTATTCATCCGGTAACCGGTTCTCTCCTCCCACCTGTTGAATGTCCCCACAATGTAAATAGCGGTGGCATTCGGCGCCCACTCCCTGAAAATCCAGCCTTCATCAGTCCTGTGAAGTCCGTAATAATAGTGCCCAAGCGCGAAATCAGAAAGAGATCCGTTCCTGACAAGATGCCTTTCCTTGAGCTGGCATCTGTTGAAACGTTCATCGATGATCCAGGTATATGGTTTCAGCCATGGATCCGATGTATAGAACTTTCCGGCAATCATTTAAAATCAGCAGATGGGTAACTTCATATAAAAGTACAAAAACAAAATCATTATTTCATTTCATATCGGCGGGCTTTGTTAATTTTGCATGAATAGTGACACGGAATGATAATACACAAGGGATATGAAGCTCTTGACCTGAAGAATCCCGTTGTGACACTTGGGATCTTTGACGGAGTGCATCGCGGGCACCAGGCTTTGCTTAAAAAGCTTATATCCATGGCCAGGGACGTGAGAGGGGAATCAGTTGTAATGACTTTTGATCCCCACCCGCGCCAGGTGCTTGAAAAAGGAACCGGAAAAATGTCATTCCTTTCATCAATGGATGAAAAAACGGCACTGCTTGACAAGGCAGGAGCAGACCACCTGATCATCATCAGATTTACAGTCAGTTTCAGCAAAATGGATGCCTGTGATTTTATCGAAAAGGTACTTGTTGGCAAAGTGGGAACAAGGCATCTGATTGTCGGTCATGATCATCGTTTCGGGTATCATGGTAACGGCAATTATGATACTGTAGAGGAATGTGCCAGGTTGATGGGTTTCAGGGTTGAGCAGGTGCAGGGGCTTAAAACTGCCGGGGGTGCAATAAGCTCATCAATCATCCGTGAGGCGCTGTTAAGCGGCAACCTTGACGATGCAAACAAATGGCTTGGGTATTGCTATTCCCTGAAAGGCTCGGTAATTGAAGGCCGGAAAATCGGCCGGAAAATCGGATTCCCGACTGCCAACCTGAAACCTTCCTATAAATTTAAGCTGATACCTGGCGATGGGGTATATGCAGTCGAAGTGCAGATAGATGACAAAAAACTACCGGGCATGCTAAGCATAGGAAGGAATCCCACTGTCAATAAATCACCTGATAAGAGATCAGTGGAAGTTCATATATTTAATTTTGAAAAGGAGATCTATGGCAGGGAGATTGAGATAATTTTCAGGCATCGTCTCCGGGATGAGATCAAATTTAATAATACTGATGAGCTTGCCCGGCAGATGGAGATTGACAGGGTTAATGCCATGAGATTGCTGGAATGAACAGTTACTCCTTGTTTTTTGTTAAATTTGAAGTCTTAATGAAAATTACATGGTTTTAGTTAAAGAAAAAATGGATTATAAGGTTAAAGATATCTCTCTTGCAGATTTTGGCAGGAAAGAGATAGAGATAGCTGAAAAGGAAATGCCGGGATTACTGGCCATCAGAAAGAAATTCTCGAAGGAAAAACCCCTGGCAGGAGCCAGGATCACGGGGTCCCTTCACATGACAATTCAGACAGCAGTGCTTATCGAGACTCTTGCTGAACTGGGTGCTGATGTAAGGTGGGCCAGCTGTAATATTTTTTCAACCCAGGATCATGCAGCAGCTGCAATAGCTGCAAGCGGGATCCCGGTATTTGCCTGGAAGGGAGAAACACTTGAAGAGTACTGGTGGTGCACAGCACAGGCACTTTCATTCCCCGGAGGAGAGGGTCCGAACCTTATTGTGGACGACGGCGGTGACGCAACACTGCTTTTACATATGGGATATAAGGCTGAGAATGATCCTTCGGTTCTCGATAAGAAACCTTCTAACAGGGAAGAAGCGATAATAATTGCCACGATCAGGGATCTTCTGGCTAATGAGCCGGGAAAATGGCATCGTGCAGTAACCGCACTGAAAGGTATTTCGGAAGAGACAACAACAGGCGTTCACCGGTTATACCAGATGCTCGGGAATAACGAATTGCTGGTACCTGCAATAAATGTGAATGACTCGGTCACCAAATCCAAATTTGACAACCTTTACGGTTGCCGCGAATCTCTTGCCGACGGGTTAAAACGGGCAACCGATGTGATGATTGCCGGAAAGGTGATCGTTGTCTGCGGTTACGGAGATGTTGGGAAGGGTTGTGCTAAATCGATGAGAGCCTACGGAGCCAGGGTTATCATAACGGAGATCGACCCTATCTGTGCTCTCCAGGCTTCCATGGAAGGATTTGAAGTGAAGACCGTTGAAGAGACCCTGGATGAAGGAAACATTTTCGTTACCGCAACCGGGAACAAGGATGTCATAACTGTTGATCACATGAAAAAAATGAAAGATCAGGCTATCGTCTGCAATATTGGTCATTTCGATCATGAGATCCAGGTTCATGGGCTCAACACCATGAAAGGCATGAAGAAGATAAATATTAAACCTCAGGTGGATAAATACCTTTTCCCTGACGGTCACGCCGTTTTTATACTTGCTGAGGGCAGGCTTGTCAATCTGGGATGTGCCACCGGACATCCTTCATTTGTTATGAGCAATTCATTCAGCAACCAGACACTGGCCCAGATCGACTTATGGAAAAACACCTATAAGACCGGGGTTTACAGGTTGCCTAAATATCTGGATGAAGAGGTTGCAAGGCTTCATCTTGACCAGCTTGGGGTGAAACTGACAAAACTCACAAAGGAGCAGGCTGATTATATTGGCGTTCCTCCTGAAGGTCCGTATAAGCCGGAGCATTACAGGTATTGATTTACCTCATGTACCCACCCCCATCCCCCTCCCTGCTAACGCAAGGAGGGGGTGAACGTATTGTAATTCAATTAGTTTCCCTCTCTTTGCGAAGCAGAGAGGGGGAAAAATAAAGGGGGTGAGTACATGAGCTGAAATCTAATAATTCCACACTCGTACATACAATCCGTCGGAGCTGGTTCTGTAGTTTTTCAGAGGATATCTTCCGATAGTGTCTGTGACCGGAGTACCAAGATTTGTGAGAGCATATCTTGTCTTGCATTGAGGGCATTCGGCGTATATAATATCAACAACACTCACCTTTATTAACAATTTATTAACAACATAATCATGAGGGCAGGTCCTGTCATATGCGTAAAATTCATCATTGGGTCCGGCAAAGACAATTATACCATTACCTTCATACCCTGCAGCTTTAAGTCCCCAATTATTGGTATTTGCGTTAACATATACCGATCCGAATAATGTTGTAAGGTTCACAAATTCTATATCATTCAGGTTCATGGTAAAATCCACATACACATCGGGAATAACGTCATTTTCACGTCTTTCGCAAGCAGACAGTGAATAAGTTGTTAAAATGACAAATAGAAAATATTCTAGTTTTGAACCCGTTACCATTGTGGTTTGTTTTACTGGTAAATTTACTAAAACTGCCGCTTTAGTAACGCGACCGGATAATGTTTATTGTAAACGTTTTATTATGAAGGCACCGTCAATAAGCAGGTTTGTTATTTCAGTAATGATTCTGTCATTCACTTTTTCGCTTTGTGATGCCCAGTCTTTTAAGAGACCTCCTGCACCCCGGCAGGGAAGACATGCTCTGAAGAGGCCCCCTGCAAAGAAAAGACAGGTAAAGATCATGGAGCCCAAGGTAGTAATGAAGGCAAAGGAAAAACAGGAAGCAGACGAAAAAAAGCGCGAAAGGGATTATAAGCAATTTGTAAAGGAGAATCGTCAGCATGCGCTGGATATACAAACTCCTGAAGTCAGGGAACGCATGAAACAAAACAGGAAGGAAGCCAATGTAAATTATAAGAACAAGAAAAAGATTATTTCATCCAGGGAGAAAAAGAGCGGTAAAAAATACAATTAAAAATACCTGAAATCCTGATTTGTAAAGCACTTATTTTCAGGATTATTTTTGCAATTATTTAAAATATTTTATATATTTGCCTTATGAAGAGTTCCGGAAAACCCGGAATTCTTCTTATTTTTTACTTGTTTCAGAAGAAAATGTCAGAGGTTTTGCATGTAACGGAAGAGGGTCTTCAAAAGCTGAAAGAGGAACTTGAACATCTCAGGACTGTTGAAAGACCTATGATTTCCAGGTTGTTAGCGGATGCAAGGGATAAGGGTGACCTTACTGAAAATGCTGAATATGCGGCTGCCAAGGAGGCTCAGGCTATGCTTGAAATGAAAATAGCAAAGCTTGAGGATGTTATTGCCCGATCGAGAATAATTGATGAATCAAAGATTGATAATAATACTGTAAGAATACTCCACAAGGTAAAGATCAGGAATAAAGTAAACAATTCCGTAATGGAATACCAGCTGGTCCCTGAGAGCGAGGCCAACCTTAAGCTTGGGAAGCTTGCCATAAATTCACCGATAGCTCAGGGTCTTATCGGGAAAAAAATGGGGGAGACCGTACAGATCAAAGTCCCGTCAGGGATAATTCCCTTTGAAATTATTTCCATCTCTGTATAATCAGTTCATAAAATCATCATGGCATCTGTTTTTTCAAAAATCATCAAGGGAGAGATCCCCTGCTATAAGATCGCTGAGGATGACAGGTATTTTGCATTCCTTGATATAAATCCTCTGAAAGCCGGTCATACACTGGTTGTCCCCAAACAGGAGACCGATTATATATTTGATCTTGATGATGAACTGCTGACCGGACTTATTATCTTTTCCAAAAGGATTGCGGCAGCCATTAGAAGTGCATTCCCCTGCAACCGCATTGGCATTGCAATTCTGGGACTCGAGGTTCCACATGCACATATTCACCTTGTGCCAATGGATTCGATGGAGGATGTTAATTTCAAAAATCCGAAGCTCAGATTCACACCTGAAGAATTTAAAGAAATCGCAGTAAAAATCAGGAGGGAATTTACGTGATATTCTTTTTTTGTTACACAGAGTGGCACAGAGATTTTTCAAGTAATCCCTCTGTGGCTCTCTGTGTCTTCTCAGGATTTTCTCTGTGTAAGTTTTTCTAAACATAAATACTTATCTTTACGGAAAATAATTCTGCTCGCTGCATGAGTTATCTTTCCGACCTGTGGGATGATCTTTTGAGTCTTCTCTTTCCGAGGCTATGCTATGCATGCGGGAATCACCTTTTGAGGAACGAAAGCCTTATTTGTACGGAATGCTACATCCAGATACCGAGAACCAACTACCATCTTGAGGCAGACAATCCGGTCGCCCGTCTTTTCTGGGGCAGATGCAAAATCGAAAAGGCAGCTGCCTTTTCATTTTATAACAGGGACAGCCGTATAAGGCGGTTAATTCATAACCTTAAGTACAAAGGAGTAAAAGATATTGGTTTTGAACTGGGAAGAATTTACGGACTTACCCTGGATAATTCAGGCTTTACACGGGATATTGACCTTATTATACCGGTCCCGCTGCACCCCTCAAAAGAACGTGCAAGGGGCTTTAACCAGAGTTTGCTGATATGCGAGGGCATATCAGAAGTAACAGGAGTGCCGGTTGATGCAAAATCCCTGGGCCGGATCATAAAGACCAGCACTCAGACAAAAAAATCGAGATATGAAAGGTGGAAGAATGTGGAAGGCACTTTCAGCGTTGATGATCAGACTGGTATCAGCGGGAAGCATATTCTGCTAATAGACGATGTGATCACTACAGGCTCAACAATCGAGTCCTGTGTTTCGGAACTCCTTAAAGCTGAAGGTGTAAAAGTGAGTGTCGCAGCTCTGGCAGTGTCTTTGGTATAATAATGCCGGATCGGATCACCTTACCCTGCCCGGGTTCTTCTTCAGGAAATCCTTCCATCCCGTATATTTCTTTTCTCCGGTGCAATTGTTTGACTGATAAAAGTGGCACAGCGCTGCTGCGAGACCATCAGTGGCATCAAGCTTGATCTCAGGTTTTCTGAATTTCAGAATACTCATGAGCATGGCAGCGACCTGTTCCTTTGAAGCGGCTCCCCTGCCCGTTATTGACATCTTGATTTTCCTGGGAGCATATTCGAATATGGGCAGCGAACGGGAAAGGGCCGCGGCAATGGCAGCTCCCTGTGCTCTCCCCAGCTTTAACATCGACTGTACATTTTTACCGTAAAAGGGGGCTTCAATGGCAAGCTCATCAGGATGATATTCATCGATAATTCCGATCGTACGGTCGAAGATGTGCTTCAGCTTAAGGTAGTGATCACTGAATTTTGAAAGGTCAATGGAGCCTATGGTGATAAGCTCAGGATTGGCACCGGAGGCACTGATCACACCATATCCTGTAATATTCGTACCCGGATCAATGCCAAGAATTATCCTTGATTTTGGTTTTCCCTTCATCCGGGTCCTGTATTGAAATTTTATTTTTCAAAGACAAAAGCGTTGTTCATCCATGATGGCTTTTCGGAAAACTGGACGGAACGTTTGAAAACATCAGCCCCTTTTCCGGAAAAAGCTCCTGTTTCGAGGTACAGGATCGCTTCTTTAAGGCACGCTTCGTTCCTGTCATCAAAATCGTGAGTGATATCATCGTTTGCGAGCTTATCCGGAGCAAATCCATCGAAATAATCACCAAGTTTAAAAGTTATCGGCCAGAAGAAATACTTCTTGCCACATGGCCATCCGTTCATCCCTGTGGGCTTGCCATCGGTAGTATCACCGACACTTACAACACTCATTTTGGGATAGAGCCCGTTCATTACCGCTTCGCTTGCTGATATTGTTGAACGGGTTGTGATCACGACCAGCTTTGAAACATTGAGGGAATACAGGGGGGACGAAACAAAATAGTAGGGTTTGTTTTGATCCTGATTCTTATCATTATACTGCAGCGTTGCAAAAATAGTTCCGGCGGCACTGTTGCCGGCAATAAAGCTGGAAAGAAGCCGGGCTAAATCGAGATATCCTCCTCCATTATACCTAAGGTCAAGTATGAAATCCTTAACATTATTGGCTTTGAAAAAAGCAAAGGCTGTCTGAAGCTCCTTTTCCGTAGGTGTAAGAAAAGACTCAAGGACCAGGTGTCCGGTGACTGAGCCTGATGAAAGGTGAATGGTATCGTATAACAGGACCGTGTTAATTGTAAATTCCGATTTAGTCGAGGAGATTGTTGTGTCCGCTTTCCCGGTACGGGAGAATACGAAAACATTCGTTACGCCCTTAGTTGAAGGGCCAAATGCCGTATTATATGCTGTTTGATCCTTTGCGAGAAGGATAGCGGCAATATCATACCCGTTGACAGTTTTTACAATCCAGCCACGACGTACGCCGCTTGCATACAGGGATGATTTATTGTAGATCATTACGATCCTGGCTTTATCTGCATTATCAAGGCCAACCCGGATACCGTGTCCGACAAATGATCCCTCGCTCTCTGCCAGCCACGCATCATAATCGATAACAAAGCTCCATTTGTCCAGCTCTTTATATCTCATTGCCTCCAGCAACTCATACGGATCGGCATAATTTTCCCTGTCAACCGATGGCATCAGGTTGTACCAGTAATACCAGTGCTTCATTATAAAATAAAGAGAATCCCTGGCCATTGCAGGCGTAACCGTATCGGTAGGAACTGGATCATCTTTTCTGCATGATGAAAACAGGGTAAGGATTATAACAAATATGATGAATAATTTTTTCATGACGTTAACTTAATCTCTGATCTGAAAAACGTGCTTAAAGATAACAAATTATACCCTTGAAGGTTTATAATTCTGGTACCATATGCCTGATATGATGAACAATAATCCCACAGGGGTCGTATAATAAACGGGTTCATGAAGAATAAAGTGTACAAATACCAGGGAAAGAAATGGTGCAATATATACCAGATTGCTTACTTTATCGGTAGTCGGAGCCGTCTGCAGGGCTTTCAGCCAGAACAGGAAAGTCACACCCATTTCAAACATTCCTATATAGACAGCAGAGATAATACCCTTTAATCCGTATTCCCGGATTTTAAGACTTTCAGTAATAGCCAGTACTGCAACAAGATAGATGAAACCAAAAAGGAAATTAAGGAAGAGCTTCACTGTTTCATCCCTTTTATCCCTGACATTGAGAATGAAATAGAATGCCCAGAATACCGAGCTGCCTGTAGCCAGCAATACTCCTCTGATATCTGAGTTACCGGGGTGGAACAGACTGCCCTGGGAGGAGATGATATAAACCCCTGCAAAGCTTATGAAAAGTGCAGCAAAGCTTCTCCTTTTTATCTTTTGCCCAAGCAATGGTACCGAAAGGAACACAAGGATTATGGGCCAGATCATATTCAGAGGCTGTGCTACCTGAGCCGGAAGAAGCTGGTAAGCTTTAAGCAGGATAAGGTAATAGATAAACGGATTGATAAAACCAAGAAGAGCCGAGCTTAATAGTTGCCTGCCTGTGGTTTTTCTGATAAGACCGGTTTTCCGTTGTGCAACCAGGATAATGAAGAGTGCAGATGCCGAAGTCAATGCAGCAATTGTAAGCATCGGGAGGATGTCAAGCTCACTGAGACAGATCTTGAATGCTGTGGGAATAGTGGACCAGAAGAAAACTGCCAGCAGGGCATAGATGTATGGCTGATTGGACTTTTCCATGTTTTTACCCCCCAACCCCCTTGAAGGGGGGCTAATTCATTGTGTAAAAGAGCATTATTATTTACACTATATTAACCCCCCTTTAGGGGGGCAGGGGGGTCAGTTTATTATTTCAAATCCAGTATATGGTACCAGCACCTCCGGAACTTTAATACCCGATTCAGTCTGGTTATTCTCAAGGATGGCAGCAACTATTCTGGGCAAGGCAAGAGCGCTTCCGTTAAGCGTATGAACAAGGCGGGTTTGCTTATCGCCTTTCTCCTTGAACCTGCATTTCAGCCTGTTAGCCTGGAACGATTCAAAGTTTGAGACAGAGCTTACCTCGAGCCATCGTTCCTGAGCAGCCGACCACACTTCAAAATCGCAGGTCAGGGACGATGTAAACGACATATCGCTTCCGCAGAGTCTCATTATACGGTAAGGCAGGGCAAGCTTAACGATCAGGCTTTCCACATGACTCACCATTTCCTCAAGAGACTGATAAGAATGATCCGGATGCGCAATCTGCACTATTTCCACCTTATCGAACTGATGCAGCCTGTTGAGTCCTCTCACGTGGGCACCCCACGAACCGGCCTCACGTCTGAAACATGGCGTATAAGCGATATTTTTTACCGGCAAATCCTCAGCACTCAGTATCACATCGCGGTAGATATTGGTGACCGGAACCTCTGCAGTCGGGATAAGGTAAAAATTATCAAGGGTTACATGATACATTTGTCCCTCCTTGTCAGGCAGCTGGCCTGTGCCAAAGCCTGAATCCTCGTTTACAACAATGGGGGGCATTACCTCGGTATAACCAGCTTTAACACCTTCATCCAGGAAAAAACTGATAAGGGCTCTCTCAAGCCTGGCTCCTTTCCCTTTATAGACCGGGAATCCGGCGCCTGTCAACTTTATCCCAAGGTCAAAATCAATAATGTCATATTTTTTTATGAGATCCCAGTGAGGGAGTGCATTCACAGGTATTACAGGCATCCTGCCTCCTTCACGTACTTTTACGTTATCATCAGCCCCGGATCCGCTGACGACCGATTCATGTGGGATATTGGGCAGGCGGATTATCTCACTTCTGAGTTCATTGTCGAGAGGGATAAGCTTTTCGGAAAGATTCTTAATCTCTTCCTTAAGTTTATAGGTTTTCGCTTTTGCCTCTTCTGCTTCGGCCTTTTTACCCTCCTTTATCAGAGATCCTATCTCCCTTGAGATCCTGTTCAGCTCTCCCTGCATCATATCAGTCTTTGACTGTATCTCACGGCGTGAAGAATCGAGTGAAAGGATCCTGTCCAGTATCTCTTCCGACTCGAAATTCTTTATTTTAAGACGTTCAATTATAAAATCTCTTTTTTCGCGGATAAGGTTTATGGTAAGCATATTGAGTGAGGAATTAATGAAAATGCAGGCTGAAATGAGCCTGCCGTAAAATTATTAAAAAACTCCCATAATTATTTTCCTGCGAGGAAAAGAATTATGGGAGCCATGATACTTCAGCCAGTGGGTTTATTGGTTTATCGGTTTAACCGATACATAGACCCTGTTATCTTTTCTTTTCTTGAATTCAACCTCTCCGTCGGTGAGAGCAAAAAGAGAGTGATCCCTGCCGAGCCCGACATTGAGTCCGGGATTATGCCTGGTGCCTCTCTGGCGGACGATGATGTTGCCAGCTTTGACTGCGTGACCGCCGAAGAGCTTCACTCCCAGCCGTTTGCTTTGTGAATCGCGACCGTTGCGGGAACTGCCTGCTCCTTTCTTGTGTGCCATGATCTTTAATATTTTAAATACTTTTCTGCCTGATGTTATTCCTTACTCTTTCCGGATTTCTTTCCTGCCGGTTTCTTCAATGCTGGTTTCTTTTCAGCTGCCTTCTTTGCAGAAGGTTTCTCATCGCTGACAGCTTTCTTTTTAGCAGCCGGCTTTTTGGTTTCAGCCGTTTTCTCTGCAGATTTTTTCTCCTTCACTGATTCTTCAACTGGTTTAACAACCTCTTTTTTTACCGCACTCTTTTTTGGTGCACCTTTTTCTCCGATACTTATGATTTCTACCTGTGTGAAGTTCTGACGATGGCCGTTCTTTACCCTGTAACCCTTTTTCCTTTTCTTCTTGAAAACGATCACCTTTTCACCCCTGACCTTATTGTCGAGTATCTTCCCTTCAACAACTATATCCTTAATTGTCGGTTCACCGATAAGTATTTTCCCATCATCCTCGATCAAAAGAACCTGGTCGAATTCAATTTCTTTTCCTTCACCGGCATCAAGACGGTGGACAAAAATTTTCTTGCCTTCTTCCACTTTAAATTGCTGACCTGCAATTTCAACGATAGCGTACATCTCTTTTCTTTTTTTAGTAACTCCGTGAGGCGTATACCTTAGTATCTGATATAACTTCCCTGAGCCCCTCCGGATAAATCAAATTCGGTCTGCAAAGATATACAAATTAGATTATTTACAAACCAATCAGTGTAATTTTTATTGCTCTTTTACAGCCCGGAGAACGGTAATCCTGTATTTTTAAGTTGATGGAAGTGAAGATCCGTGAGTTTTAAGAACTTATGCATGTTAAAAAAAAGAATCCGGTTATCCGGGCATTTCCTTCTATAATGGTTATATTTGTCTGAAGCTATGGTTTTGAACTGGCGCATAAATTAACTTTATGAAGAGAATTAAGCTTAAAGTTATGGGGATCTCTTACAGTCAGACTCAGTCGGGGGCTTATGCGCTGTTGTTGATTGAAGAGAACGGAGAAAGAAGGATCCCTATAATAATCGGAGGCTTCGAGGCGCAGGCTATTGTAATCAAGCTTGAAAACCTGGAGCCCCCAAGGCCTTTGACCCATGACCTCTTTAAAAAATTCGCCGATCAGTTTAAAATAGCTGTCATTGAGGTAATGATTTACAAGCTGGAGGATGGAGTCTTTTTCTCAAAGCTTGTCTGCAACAACGGTGAAAAGGAATACTCAATTGACAGCAGAACCTCTGATGCAGTGGCAATTGCACTCAGGTTCGGATGCCCGATCTATATCGACGAGGGTATCCTCGAAAAAGCGCAATTATCCAATACACCCTCCGAAACTGATCTCTCATCTCAGGAAGAACCGGAACCAAAGAAGCAGCAAAGCTCAAAATACGGGTCTTTCACTGATGAGGAGCTCTACAAAATGATTGACGAGGCTGTGAAAACGGAAGATTATGAGAAGGCCGCCTCAATCAGGGATGAGATTGAAAGGAGGAAGAAGAAAAAAGGGTAACCGGAAGCAGATCCGTAAATTTCAGCCTGACTGCATGATCCATCGTAAACACTCGCTGTAAGTAAACATGTGTTTAATAAAATATTGAAAATGAAGCATTTATTTCTATGGGCATTTATCCTGTTCAATGCCGCAGGATATTCCGCTTCAAAGGAGTACAAAATCAGTTCGCCGGATGGCAAAATCGTTGTCACCATTGTTGCCGGCACCGATCTTCGATGGTCGGCAGCATATCTGGGCCGTGAAATTATTACCTCCGTAAGAACCGGTATGGTACTCGGGACCGGAAAAATACTGGGTGTGAATGAGGCAGTTAAGAAAGCAACTTCCGGTAAGGTGAACCAGGTACTGGAGCCTGTGGTCGCACATAAAAGAGCAAGAATCGATGACAACTGCAACACACTCCTGATTGCATTCAAGTCCGGCTTCGGACTTCAGTTCAGAGTATATAACGATGGGATAGCGTATCGGTTTGAAACCACATTTAAAGAAGATATCATTATCAAAAATGAAATTTCAGAACTGCAGCTGCCTTCGGGCTCAGCTGCATGGTATCCGCTCGAAGAGAGCTTCATGTCGCATAACGAGAGAAAATACATCTATTCGTCCGTTGACACTCTGAAGGAGGAACATCTTGCCAGCCTTCCTGTCCTTTTTACCACAAACGGTGTCAACGTCCTGCTTACGGAATCTGATATCGACGATTATCCCGGGATGTGGCTCAGAGGTGCCGGCTCAGGCAAACTGACAGCTGTTCATCCTCAGTATCCGGAAACGGAAAATCTTAAAGGCGACCGTGACCTTTTCATCACAAAAACCAGGGATTATATCGCACAGACAAAAGGAACAAGGAGCTTCCCCTGGAGGGCATTTGTAATAGCGGGGAATGATGGGCAGCTTATTGAAAGCGACCTTGTGTTCAAACTTGCGTCGCCCGTCAGGCTTACTGATACGAAATGGATCAAACCCGGACAGGTTGCATGGGACTGGTGGAATGCAAACAATATTTACGGAGTCGATTTCAGGGCTGGTTTAAATACAGATACATATAAATACTATATTGATTTTGCATCGGAAAAAGGAATCGAGTACATTATTCTTGACGAAGGCTGGTATAAAACAGGGACGACCGTGCTTAAATCCATTCCCGAAATAAATGTCCCTGAATTGTGCAGGTATGGTGAAAGCAAGAATGTGGGAATCATTCTATGGGTGGTATGGAAAACTTTCTGGGACGTTATTGATGATGCTGTTGACCTTTATGAAAAATGGGGTGTAAAAGGGGTAAAGGTGGATTTTATGCAAAGGGATGACCAGAAAGTTGTCAATTTTTATCATGAGGCTATTCAGAAAACCGCCGAACACCACCTGTTGATTGATTTTCACGGTGCATACAAGCCTGAAGGGATAATAAGAACATGGCCAAATGCGGTTACCAGGGAAGGCGTAATGGGTATGGAGCATAGCAAGTGGAGCAAGAACATCACTCCTGACCATGATTTAATACTTCCTTTTACCAGGATGGTAGCAGGCCCTCTTGATTATACTCCGGGCGCAATGGTAAATATGGAGAGAGAAAATTTCACCCCGGTTTTTACACGTCCTTCCAGTCAGGGAACCAGGGTTCACCAAATGGCTTTATATGTGATATTAGAAAGCCCCCTGCAGATGCTTTCCGATTCACCATCAAATTACATGAAGGAACCGGAATGTACTGATTTCATAGCAGGGATACCAGTAGTCTGGGATGATCTGAAGGTACTGGATGCAAAGATCAGCGATTATCTTCTTCTTGCAAGACGGTCAGGGAATGACTGGTTCATCGGAGCCCTGACCGACTGGGACAATCGTGAAATGGAACTGAACCTGTCATTTCTGCCGGCCGGGGAATTTGTCATGGAAATATTTCAGGATGGAATAAATGCCGACAAATATGCACAGGATTACAAGCATCTGAAAAGCACCGTAAAATCAGGGGACAAATTGAAGATAAATCTTGCACCAGGAGGCGGATGGGTGGCAAAAATATCACCGGTAAAGGCAAATTTTTAACAGGAAAATGAAGCAATATCTTGATCTTCTCGATCATGTGCTGAAGAACGGAACTGAGAAAAGCGACAGAACCGGAACAGGTACCATAAGCGTCTTCGGATACCAGATGAGATTCAACCTTGAGGAAGGATTTCCGCTTCTTACAACAAAAAAACTGCACCTTAAGTCGATAATACATGAGCTTTTATGGTTCATTTCCGGTGAAACAAATATTAAGTATCTGAATGACAACGGAGTAAGAATATGGAATGAATGGGCCGACAAAGACGGAAACCTTGGTCCTGTTTATGGTTACCAGTGGCGCTCATGGCCTGCTTCGGACGGAAGAAAGATTGACCAGCTGAAAGATGTGATCAGTAAAATAAGGACCTCCCCCGATTCACGGCGGCTGATAGTGAGTGCATGGAATGTTGGGGAAATTGAAAAGATGGCGCTTCCTCCATGTCATATTATGTTCCAGTTCTACGTGGCCCACGGCAAATTATCCTGTCAGCTTTACCAGAGAAGCTGCGACATCTTTATAGGAGTTCCGTTCAATATTGCATCCTATGCACTTCTGAATCTGATGGTTGCGCATGTTACAGGGCTGAAGCCCGGTGAATTTATCCATACGCTTGGTGATGCTCACATATATCAGAACCATATTGATCAGGTAAAGCTTCAGCTCTCGAGGGAACCTTACCAGTTACCGCGTATGGAAATTAATCCTTCCATAAAGGATATCACCCTTTTCAGATATGAAGATTTTACACTGACAGGTTACATTGCCCATCCCCATATAAAAGGAGATATCTCGGTATAAAATTCAGTTATATGATCTCAATTATTGTTGCAGTTTCTGAAGATCTGGGTATCGGAATAAACAATGAGCTTCTCTGGCGTATTCCGGAAGACCTCAGGCGGTTCAAGAAGCTGACTTACGGGAAAACAGTGATAATGGGCAGGAAAACCTGGGAATCACTTCCCGGGAAACCACTTCCGGGACGCAAAAATATAGTCATCACAGACATTCCCCATGACTGTTGCAGCGGAGCCGAAATTGCATATTCCATTGAAGATGCATTAAGCAAATGCAGGCAGGATGAGGAAGTTTTTATTATCGGAGGAGGGAGTATCTATCAGCAATTCATGCCTCTGGCCGACAGACTTTATGTCACCCATATACATAGCAGGCTGCCGGCTGATGTATATTTTCCAAAAATAGATCCCAAAAAATGGAAAATAATCAGTAAAGAAAATTATAAATCCGGAAGTGCCGGTAATATTCCTTATACATATATTATTTACAGCCGAAAATCGAAATAGATACTTAATGGGGGGTGTCCCGCATAGCCGTCAACCAAAGGAATATTTTAAAATTGAAAACCGCCATAATTATTTGGCTTATGATCAAATAAGTTTCCCCTCCTTTTGAAGGAGGGGTGGCCGGGATTGTTGACTTTGAAATGTCTGCGATTCTGCTTTCCCGGCCGGGGTGGTTGATTTAATTAGTACCGATACTTTGTTGTCTTCTGAATTTTCTTCCTTCAAGATTCTTTGACTTTTATTGATTCCATAAAACGGATTCAGCAGAAGTGGACTTATTTCTCAGAGAAGATCTGAGAGGTTTGAGACTTTTTCGGTTGAAGAGGTGTTTGCTATCCATTAGAATAAAAGTAATAAGGAAAATTGAATCAACCACCCCGGCCAGACCATTTATATTCTGCATGTCAGATGGTTTCGTTGTCTGGCCACCCCTCCTTCAAAAGGAGGGGAAACTTTTATCCCCAAAGCTCCTTATATTGACATGGTAGTTATAGATACGCTTAGATAGCCTCTGCAGTAATTTTCTTGATCCCGATTAAACCTTTTTGCTGTGCTTGCATCTAAATGGTTGTTGATCGGAATTAAATAATTAATAATAGGACTTATGAAAACAAAGATCTTTTTGATTGTTTTAGCTCTTGCAATACTATCATTCACATCATGTACAAAAAAGGCGATTTTGGAAAAGCCCGGCATCGATCTTGCAGATGATGATGCCGTAAGCGAAGCTCTCTTCGAAGACATTTTCAACTCGGTTGACAATGCCGAAGCTATCCTTGATGGTTTTCTGAAAGGTGAAACGAAATCAATGGAAGAATCGGGTACATGCCCGGTCGTGACCACTGATCGTCCGCCCGATGCAAAATGGCCAAAAACGGTTACAATTGACTATGGAACGGGCTGTACCGGCTTTTACGGTAACACAAGATCAGGGAAAATAATCATGGTAGTGACTGCTCCCAGACTAACCCCCGGTTCTGTTAAAACCGTCACTTTGGACAATTACTTCATTAACGGGATTAAGGTTGAAGGTACGAAGGAAATTGAGAACATGGGTAAAAACGATAATCAGAACCTGGTATTCTCAATAACCCTTGAAGGCGGTAAACTGACATTACCCGATGGCAAGACCATTGAACGCTCTTTTGACCGGCAGAGGGAGTGGATAGCCGGGCAGGATACAAGGAATATATGGGATGATGAATTTCTGGTGACAGGTACAACAACCGGCGTTAATATCAAAGGGCTGGAATATACCAGCACGATCATCGCTGCTCTGCACTCGGAACGTGCCTGCAGGTTCATTGTCAGCGGAGTTGTAAAGATTGAAAGGAAGGGAATGGAACCAATGGAATTAAACTACGGAGAGGGAGAATGTGATGCTGTTGCTGTAGTAACACAGGGAGACGACTCAAAAGAAATTTTGCTGAAGCACAGGCACAGGCTATGGAAAGCTGATTGACGGCTGATGGCAGTAACGAATTGGCAAGGGGCGTTGCATAGCAGCGCCCCTTGCCAATTATGTAAATTATCATGATGCCCTGAGCACCTTCATATCTATTCTTTCCAGTTTGTGGCTTGCGTATTCAGTTGTGATCATGAGTTCATCTTTTCCGAGTGATGGCATCTCATACATCGCATCAAGCATTATTGCTTCACAGATTGACCTCAGACCGCGGGCACCAAGCTTGAACTCAACTGCTTTGTCAACAATAAAGTCCAGGGTATCCTCTGCAAATGTGAGCTCAACATTATCCATTTTGAAAAGCTTGATATATTGCTTGACAAGTGCATTTTTTGGTTCGGTCAGAATTGCTCTCAGGGTTTTCTTATCCAGCGGATCAAGATGAGTCACAACAGGAAGCCTGCCAATGATCTCCGGGATCAGTCCATAAGCTCTGAGATCCTGGGGAGCAATATATTTCAACAGGTTGTCCTTATCAACTTTTTCCCTGATCTTTGATGCTCCGTATCCTATGATCTGCGTATTAAGCCTGTTTGCAATTTTCTTTTCGATGCCCACAAATGCACCTCCGCAGATGAACAGGATATTTTTTGTATCAACAGGGATCATTTTCTGTTCGGGATGTTTCCGGCCGCCCTGCGGTGGTACATTCACAATGGATCCTTCAAGCAGTTTAAGGAGTCCCTGTTGGACACCCTCTCCCGAAACATCCCGGGTTATTGACGGATTATCGCCTTCTTTCCTCGCTATCTTGTCGATCTCATCTATAAAAACGATGCCCTTTTCAGCAGCTTTGACATCATAGTCAGCATTCTGCAGAAGCCGGGTCAGAAGACTTTCAATATCTTCACCCACATAACCGGCTTCAGTGAGGACCGTTGCATCAACTATTGTAAAAGGAACATGAAGCATCCTGGCAACAGTTCTTGCAAGCAAGGTCTTTCCCGTACCTGTTTCACCTACAAGGATAATGTTTGATTTCTCGATTTCAATTTCCTCGGCATCAGCCTTTTGCATCAATCTCTTGTAATGGTTATAGACGGCAACCGAGATGATCTTTTTAGCCATATCCTGGTCAATTACGTACTGGTCGAGGAAGCTTTTTATTTCGGCGGGTTTAAGCAGGTTAATGGTATCGAACCTGGCACTTTTCTTCGTGCCAAGTTCCTCGTTCATTATACTGTAAGCCTGCTCGATACAATGGTCACAGATATGACCCTCGAGACCTGCAACCAGCATGTTGGTCTCTTTTTTGGTCCTGCCGCAGAATGAACATTTATCCATTTTGTACTAACGTTGGGTTTTATGAAGAATCTCATCTATCATCCCATAGTCTTTTGCTTCCTCGGATGTCATCCAGTGATCCCTGTCGGAATCCTTTTCAACTTTTTCAATCGGATTTCCGGAATGAAGCGCAATAATTTCATAAAGCTCCTTTTTCAGCTTCATGATCTCACGTGCCTGTATCTCAATATCCGATGCCTGTCCTTCGGCACCTCCCATGGGCTGATGGATCATTATCCTGGAATGCTTGAGCGCTGATCTTTTTCCTTTTGTTCCTGCTGTCAGAAGAACAGCACCCATCGATGCGGCCATACCGGTACATATTGTGGCAATATCAGCCGAGATATACTGCATGGTATCGTAAATGCCAAGTCCGGCATGAACCGAGCCACCGGGGGTATTGAAATATATCTGAATGTCTTTCCCCGGATCAGAAGAATCGAGGTAAAGCAACTGAGCCTGAATGATATTAGCGACATAGTCATCAATAGGCAGACCGAGGAATATGATCCGGTCCATCATCAGACGGGAGAAGACATCCATCGATGCCACGTTCAGCTGTCTTTCCTCAATGATTGTTGGCGATATGTAACTGCCCCAGATTGAAGTATACCTGTGAAGGGCGAGGCTGCTTACTCCGTGCCTGCTCCTTGCATATTTTCCAAAATCGTCAGGATTGCTCATGATAACTTTTTTTTAACTCAGGGATCAAAGATACAAAATTTAACTTATTCTCCGCAACGCATTGATTATTATTCGAAAAGCTTATTGAATTCCTCAACTGTGATACTTTGGTTTTCAATCTTGACAAGTTCTTTAAGGTGTCCTAAAACCTTATCTTCCAATATTTTATCGGCAATTCTTTTTGCGTCATCCTCTCTCTTCAGGGTCTCTTTTGCATAATTGGAAACGTGCTCGTCAGTGGCATAAAAGAGGCCATATTGCTGAAACTGATACCTGGTAATATTCTCAGCCTCTTTCTGAAGTTCTTCTTCAGTGATTTTTATGCTGTTGTCCCTGGCTACTTTTTTCATGATAAGCTGCCATTTCAGGTCGTGCCTGAATGTATCGAACTCTTTTTCGATCTGCTCACCCGTGGTGTTCTCGTTCACTCTAAGGAGCCATTTCTTAAGGAAATCCTCAGGCAGCTGGAACTCGGTTTTCTCAATTGCAAGCTTCTTGATATCCTGCATAAGTTTGAAATTGCTTTCGCGGGTGAGGCTGGCAGAAATCTCTTCCACTATCTTGTTCATGAATTCCTCTTCAGTGGAAACTACGCCTTCCCCGTATATCCTGTTAAAGAGCTCTGTCCCGATCTCAGCAGGATGAAATCTCGATATCTCACGGATAGTGAACCTGAAATCACCCTCAGTCTTCCCGGCTTCCTCCTTGCTCTTTTTAAGCAGTCCTGCAATCTCAATATCGTTTGGGAATGCTTTCCTGATATTGAAATCTATTGTGTCATTTTCACCCTTACCGGTAAAGGCTTTTTTAATTTCTTCATCCTTGATAATATCGACCGACAGAGTTGCATCCTCGTTTGAAATTCCTTCAGGAACAATCTCCCCTTTTTCATTGATGGCTTCAATTTTACCTTTCAGCACATCTTTCTCACCGGTGATATCGGCTTTTTTGAATTCACCAAAGCGACGCGTGTAACTGTTTACATAGTCGTTTTTCATTTTCTCGTCGATGGTGATCTCGTAGAGATTTACCTTGGTCTTCTTGTTGATCTTCAGGTCGAAGACCGGAGCCAGACCAAGCTCGAATGAGAAGGCGAAATCTTCCTGGGTATCAAAGTTTATTTTTTCCTGCTCGTCGGTTTTTGGCAGGGGATCCCCGAGTATCTCTATCTTTTCGTCAGTGAGGTATTTGTGGATATTCTCCGATACTATCTTGTTTATCTCATCGATCTTTACAGCATTGCCGTAGAGCTTTTTAATAATCCCTATTGGTACCATACCCGGGCGAAATCCCTTGATATTTGCTTTCTTACGGTAATCCTTCAGAACATTTTCGACTTTTGCTTCATAATCGGGCTTGCCGATCTTCACTGTAAGAACTGCATTGAGGTCGCCAGTGGCTTCTCTGGTAATATCCATCTGTACTTTGTATTTAAATATTTAAAAAACCGCCAAAACGCACTGCATGAGGAGTTTAGGGCGGTTTGTCATGATTGTGCGGATGAAGGGACTCGAACCCCCACGTCATTTAGACACAAGATCCTAAGTCTTGCTCGGCTACCAATTACGACACATCCGCGTAAAAATCCCCGCAAAAGTATAGAAAATTACTATAAAAACAAACAGAAGTTACCGGCGTAATTCGAACTTCTTTCCAAGATAGACTTTTCTTACATACTCATCTTCAGCTAGTTGGGATGCCGTGCCGGACATCAGGATCCTGCCTTCGAAAAGAAGGTAAGCCCTGTCGGTTATTGACAGGGTTTCATGAACGTTATGGTCGGTTATAATAATACCGATATTCTTGTTTTTCATATGTGATACGATATTCTGGATATCCTCAACTGCAATGGGATCGATACCTGCAAATGGCTCATCGAGTAGAATGAACTTTGGCTTAAGTGCCAGAGCCCTTGCTATTTCAGTTCGTCTTCTCTCACCGCCGGAAAGCTGGATGCCTTTACTTTTCCTGACTTTCTGGAGCCCGAATTCATTCAGCAGGGACTCAACCCTTTCTGCCTGCTCATTCCTGGAAAGCCCTGACAATTCAAGGACAGCCCGGAGGTTATCTTCCACGGAAAGGTTTCTGAAGACTGAAGGCTCCTGTGCCAGGTATCCTATGCCCTTGCGTGCCCGTTTATATACCGGGAGGTTTGTAATCTCTTCGTCATCAAGGAAGATCCTGCCCTGTCTTGGCTGTATCAGTCCGACGATCATATAGAAGGAAGTGGTTTTTCCGGCACCGTTTGGCCCGAGCAATCCAACAATTTCACCCTGTTCGACCTCAATTGAAACATGATCAACAACCGTGCGGTTGTGGTACTTCTTCACCAGGTCTATGGTATAGAGTTTCATGACGGAATTCAGGTTGCAGGATTATTGTCCTTGTCAGGCTCGTTTTCATTCATAAAATTCGCATGCTCCTTATCTTTCTTTTTCATAACCCGTGCTGAAATTCCGATGCTGACTTCATAAAGCAAAAGCAGGGGAATGCAGACCAGTATCTGCGAAAATACATCCGGGGGAGTAATGATCGCCGCAACAATAAAGATAACAACAATGGCATGCTTCCTGTATTTCCTCATGAAAGCCGGTGTGATGATGCCTATTTTGGTGAGGAAAAAAGCAATTATCGGGAGTTCGAAGATTATTCCTGTTGCCAGGCAGATTGAGGTGATAGTTCCAATATATGATCTGATGTTGATCTGATTAACCACGTCCTCACTAATAACATAAGAGCTGAGAAAATGGATCGAAAGCGGGGCCAGGAGGTAGTATCCAAAGAGGACTCCTGTAAAAAAAAGCAATGTTGATGCAAGAACAGCTCCCCTTGCATACTGTGCTTCATTTGTATGGAGTGCAGGTCTGAAGAACCTCCAGAACTCATGTATAACAACCGGGAATGCCATTATCAGTCCGGCGACAAGAGCAACCATAATGTGGGTGGTTATCTGTCCCGCCATTTTTATATTGATAAGATTCAGGGGTTTTGAATTGATACACAACAGGTCTGGATTTTCTGAATTTAAAAGCTCAGCTGCATAATGCCCCAGCTTGCAAAACATCCTGTTTGTGAAGAAATCCGGACTTTTGGGACCAAGAATAATATTGTCAAAAATGAAACTCTTGAACAAGAAAGCGAGGACCATCATAACAACAATGGCAATTATTGAACGGATGATATGCCACCTGAGCTCCTCGAGATGTTCAAGGAATGACATCTCGCCTTCACCTCCCTTACCCTTTTTCCACTGAAAAGCCATTTTTACGTTTTTTAAAAATTCAGCGTGTAAAGATGATAAATCTTCTCCTGCAAAACAATATCACCTTCCGTATATATTGAATTTCGTAAAAACTTATTGTTAATAATAAAAAAAAACTGTAATTTAATTTGGAAATTTATTAATTTAGGTAAAATGTACGAAAACATGGTTTTCACAGTTTTGATGATTGGAGTTAATGATCAGTGACAGCACCATACACGATTATTTAAAGAGGTATTTTGGATTTGATACCTTTAAGGGGAACCAGGAACAGATAATAAAGAACATCCTGGCGGAGAGGGATACCTTTGTTCTTATGCCGACAGGCGGTGGGAAGTCACTTTGTTACCAGCTGCCGGCCGTCATGGGGCAGGGTACGGCAATAGTCATTTCTCCGCTTATCGCACTCATGAAGAACCAGGTTGATGCAATGCGGAATTTCAGCACCAATGACGATGTTGCCCACTTTCTTAATTCATCACTTACAAAAACTGAAATCGCAAGGGTTAAAAAAGATGTGCTTGACCGTGAGACGAAACTGCTGTATGTTGCACCCGAGTCGCTTACAAAAGAAGAAAACATAGAATTTCTCAAGAATGTTAAGGTTTCATTTTATGCCATTGATGAAGCGCATTGCATTTCGGAGTGGGGACACGATTTCAGGCCGGAATACAGGCGGATCAGACCTTTGATTGACACCATAGGCCGCTCTCCCATTATTGCACTGACGGCTACAGCCACACCGAAGGTACAGCACGATATCCAGAAGAACCTTGGTATCCTTGACGCTGAAATTTTCAAATCCTCATTCAACAGGCCAAATCTGTATTATGAAGTCAAGTCGAAGCAGGATGTAACCAAGGAGATCATTAAATATATAAAGAACAATTCCGGGAAATCGGGTATAATATATTGCCTCAGCCGCAAGAAAGTGGAGGAAATGGCAGAAGTGCTTAAAGTCAACGGGATCAAAGCCCTGCCTTACCATGCAGGAATGGATTCGGCGACCCGAACGCTCAACCAGGATAAGTTCCTGATGGAGGAGGCAGATGTTATTGTGGCTACAATAGCCTTCGGAATGGGTATCGACAAGCCCGATGTCAGGTTCGTTATCCATTATGACATACCAAAAAGCCTCGAGGGCTATTACCAGGAGACCGGCCGCGCCGGACGTGACGGCGGAGAAGGGAACTGCATTGCTTATTACAGCTACAACGATATAATGAAGCTCGAGAAATTCATGCAGGGAAAACCTATTGCGGAACAGGAGATCGGGAAGCAACTGCTGCTCGAAACTGTCTCATATGCCGAATCATCGGTTTGCCGCAGGAAGCTCCTGCTTCATTACTTCGGCGAGGAGTATCCGAAAGAGAACTGCGAGGCATGCGATAACTGCCTCCATCCCAAAGCTCAATTCGAAGGCAGCGAGTCGGTCGTCAATGTCCTTGAGACAATACTCGCAGTCAAGGAAAAGTTCAAAGCTGACCATATCGCACATATACTTTCCGGAAAGGTAACGTCGGCTGTCAAGTCATATAAGCATAACAAACTGGAATATTTCGGTATTGGCGAGGAGAAGGATGAAAAATACTGGAATATGGTCATCAGGCAGGCCCTGATAGCAAAATTCCTTACCAAGGATATTGAAAACTATGGGCTTCTGAAGCTCACCGAAAAGGGAATGGATTTTCTTAAAAAGCCGGTCTCCTTCATGCTTGCCGAGGATCACGATTATGCAGATACAACAGACGAGGAGAATGCCTTTGGCGCCAAAACAGCCGCTGTTGATGAAGAGCTTTTCAGTATCCTCAAGGACCTGCGGAAAAAGATCTCAAAACAGAAAGAGGTTCCTCCTTTTGTGATATTCCAGGACCCGTCCCTCGAAGATATGGCTATTCAATATCCGATCAATCTTGATGAACTGCAGAATATATCTGGTGTAGGTGCGGGCAAAGCCCAGCGCTACGGGAAAGAATTCGTGGAACTGATCAAAAAATATGTTGAGGAGAAGGAGATCATACGGCCACTCGATATGGTGGTCAAGTCGGTCGTAAATAAATCGGGTATAAAGGTTTATATAATCCAGAGCATTGATATGAAACGGCCCCTTGAGGATATTGCAGAAGTGAAGGGCCTTGAAATGGGAGAGATGTTATCGGAAATCGAAGCTATCGTGAATTCAGGGACGCGCCTTAACCTTGACTATTATATCAATTCAGTTATTGACGACGAACGGCAGCATGAGATCTATTCATACTTCAGGGAAGAGGCTCAGTCCGACTCACTTGCTGATGCCATCAGGGAACTGGGAAATGATTTCGAAGAGGAAGAGATTAGACTGGTGAGGATCAAGTTCCTCTCTGATATGGGGAATTAGGAACTCCCGTTTTCGGCTGGAGAAGGCAGCTAAAGAGAACAGCAACTACATAAAAAGGATAAGCGAACTGAGAAAAAAGGAACCATCTCATAAGGTTCTTTTTTCCATATCTGGCAGTCGTATTCCTTAAAATCATGTAATCGGGTATGGATTTCAGAAAAAATACGGCAAAGAACACCAGCAGGAAAATCGGATCGAATAATCCGGCAAAAAGCGTGGAGACCTGGAGCAATATGGCAATCAGGGTGGCCAGGGCAATAACCTTTGTGGCGCTGTCCGTATAGGAACCTGCTTTTGAGATCCATCTTGCCCTCTGCCGTATGAATGAACCGGGAGTCCATGATGGCAGTGTCGCAACGACTGCATTTTCTGACTCCAGCCATAATATTTTATCCGGATGCTCTTTCTTAATGCTGTGCAGAAGAAAAATATCATCTCCGGAAATTAATTCATCGTGGAGATCTTCAGAATGCAGGTTGTAAGATCCTTTATGAAATGCAAGATTTGCACCATTGCACATTACCGGATCTCCTGCAACGGCAGAGCCGGTTGTCACACCCTGAAGTCCAAGGAATTCAAGCTCCTGGAATCTGTGAAAAAATCCGGGCATGCCTTTGAGAACTACAGGACAAATTATCAGATCAGGTCTCTCTTTTTCATAAAATGATGCAACAGTCCTTATCCAGCTTTTGCCCATCCTGCAATCAGCATCACTGGTAATGACAAGGTCGCCTGTGGATAATGCAACTCCGGTCCTGATGGCTTGTTTCTTCCCGCTGCCCCGGTTTTTGTAAACTTTGAGGTTCCTGATCCCCCTGAATCCTGATGCCACGCTGTAGGTCGTGTCCAAAGAATTGTCATCGACGATTATCAGTTCATACAGTTCCGGTGGATAGTCCTGGGCAGAGATATCATTGAGTACAGATGAAATATTTTTCTCCTCATCCCGGCATGGAATTATTACCGATGCAAATACTGAAGGCAGACCGTGAACGCTGTAAGGTCTGATTTTGGACAGATTCCTGCTGATCTTCAGAAAAAGATGCAAATAGGGTATAAGGAGTATTAAAAGCAGCCACCGCATTGGTCATTCCCTCATCCATTCATAAAAGGAATAATGCCCGCTGTGCATTCCGAGAGCCTCATAAGTCTTTTTTGCCCTTGAGTTACCGGTTTCGACGTAAAGCCGCAACCCGGCAACTCCCTGTTTTTCAGCTTTGCTCCTTATAAATGCATACATTTTCCTGAAGATGCCCTGCCTGCGGAATTCCGGCAGGACATATACCGACTGGAACCACCACACATTTCGGTTCCTCCAGTCGCTCCACTCATAGGTTATCAACAGCGATGCAACAATTTTCCTGTCAGCTTCCGCAACATAATATTCTCCCTTGCCAGGATCGGAGAACACAGCATTAACTCCTTTTTTGACCGTTTGAGGATTAAGGGTTATTTTTTCCGTTTCCCATGCCATCTTCAGCTGGAAATCTATTATGGGCGGTGCGTCCGCGGGGATTGCTTTTCTTATTGTGATCATATTATGGTTTTTTATATCATCGTTAATCAGGGGAAATTACACACTAAAATTAAAACATTTTTCCGTTCAGGGTTTGATTTTGTAATAAAATGAATATATTTGCAGTTAAATTGTATAAATATGCAGAAAGCAAAACGGTTGCTTGCAATTGAAAAAATAATAAGAGAGGAGGATATATCATCCCAGGATGTTTTGCTGAAAAAGCTGAAAGGGAAAGGCATAATCTGCACACAGGCTACATTATCCCGGAATTTAAGGCAGCTGGGAGCAGGAAGGATTACAGACGGAAAGGGTGGCTATAAGTACTCCCTGCCTGAAGCTTTAACGAACCGGACATTCATTCCGGGCAAACTCAGTGTTTTGCCGGTAATCCGGGAACTTATTGAAGCAAAAGGGCTTGTAGTAATCAAAACCCTCCCCGGAAATGCCAGCAATACAGCAAGTTACATTGACAACACATCAAGGTATGAGATAGCAGGAACTATTGCCGGTGATGATACGATCCTGGTTATCCCGAGAGATGGAATAACAAATCACCAGATGCATACGTGCCTCGAGATCATCTTACCCGGCCTGCACGGGCAGATAAGGAAAAAATGATCCCCGGCGGAGAAAGAAACCAGATGAATGTTACCAAGGATTATTTATTGTACCATAAAATTTAAAAATGATGAAAGAAAAAGTTGTACTGGCTTACAGTGGCGGTCTTGATACTTCGGTTATACTGAAATGGCTGATTGAAAAGGATTATGATGTCATAGCTTTTGTGGCGGATGTAGGGCAGAATGAAAATTTTGATGAATGCAGGAAAAAAGCACTGATGCTGGGTGCTTCAAAGGTGATCATTTCAGACCTGAAAAGGGAATTTGTTGAAAATTATGTTCTTAAAGCCATTATGGCGAATGCGATCTATGAAGACAGGTATCTGCTGGGAACGGCTCTTGCAAGGCCCCTGATTGCCAAAACCCAGATCGAAGTGGCAAAGCAGGAGGGTGCCAATGCTGTGGCTCACGGTGCAACAGGCAAGGGCAATGACCAGGTAAGGTTTGAGCTTTGTTATTATGCCCTTATGCCTGGTGTCAGGGTAATTGCACCGTGGAAAGACAAGGAGTTCCTCGCGACGTTTAAGGGGAGGACGGATCTCCTGAAATACGCTTCTGAAAAAAAGATTCCTGTAAAAGCAAGCATTGACAAGCCTTACAGTGAAGACGAAAACCTGATGCACATCAGCCATGAAGCAGGCGTCCTGGAGGATCCGATGTACACCCTGCACAGGAGCATGCTTGCCAAGATGGTTATGCCGCAGGATGCTCCTGATAAAGAGACACGCATAGTCGTTCATTTCAGGAACGGGATCCCCGTCAAGGTTGTCAACAAGGAGGATGGTACAATAAAGGAGGATTCATATGAAATGTTTGTTTACCTGAATGAGCTTGCCGGAAAGAACGGGATAGGTCTGCTTGACATGGTTGAGAACAGATTTGTCGGAATAAAATCGAGAGGTGTGTATGAGACACCCGCTGCAACCGTGCTTCACATAGCCCACAAGGATATTGAAGGGATAGCAATGGACAGGGAAGTGATGAGGCTGGTAAATATGCTGACCCCGAAATTTGCCGAGCTTATTTACAATGGTTTCTGGTTCAGCCCCGAAATGGATTTTCTGATGGCTGCAATAGAGAAGAGCCAGGAGCTCATTGACGGGAGCGTTCACCTGTGCCTGTATAAGGGGAATGTTATTATTGAAGGAAGGGAGTCCCCATCATCATTGTATAACGAAAAGCTCTCCAGCATGGATATTGAGGGAGGATTCGACCAGACTGACAGCAGGGGATTTATCAAGATCAATGCAATAAGACTGATGGCTCACCGGGCTATTATTGAGGAGAGTCGTAAGAAATAGAATTTATTTATAAATTGACCCCCTTTCTTATTTCCCCCAGGGGGGAAAAGATAAGCTCCTTCCCCCGTGGGGGAAGGCTAGGAAGAGGGTAATGGGATTTTCAAAAATCACAATTACATTTAAAGATCAATTCACATGAAACTTTGGGAAAAAGGGATTAATCCCGAACCGGCAATAATTGAATTCACGGCAGGAAAAGACAGGAAGACCGATCTTCATCTTACAAAATGGGATATTATCGGTTCCATGGCTCATGTTATAATGCTTCATGATGTCGGACTGATATCGGATGAGGAGAAGAATGATATGCTTAAGGCGCTTCATTCACTCTTTGTTTGGGATGAGGAGGGAAGCCTGGCAATTGAAAACGATGTTGAAGATATACATTCGCAGATTGAGAAGGAGATGGCATCGATCCTGGGGACAACGGGAAAGAAGATCCATACCGGCAGGTCAAGGAACGACCAGGTGCTTGTCGATATCAGGCTCTATACAAGGGAGGAGATCGATAAGCTTGCTGTTCTTGTCAGCTCGCTTTTCAAAAGGCTGCAGTCGTTAAGCGATCAGTACAGGGAAGTACTTCTGCCCGGTTATACTCATATGCAGCCGGCAATGGTATCATCATTCGGATTATGGTTTGGAGCCTATGCCGAAAGCCTGGCTGACGATCTTTATCTTCTTGCCGGCGCACGAGCACTGAATAACAGGAATCCTCTCGGTACCGCTGCCGGATTTGGCACAACACTTCCATTAAACAGGAAGCTTACCTCGGAATTGCTTGAGTTCGACGATCTCCTCTATAATTCAGCTTATGCAAGTCTGAGCAGGGGGAAGGTCGAGCTGGCAATTGCATCAGCACTTGCTTCCCTGGCACAAACCCTGTCACGCTTCGCGATGGATATTTGCCTTTATATGAGTGCAGAATTCAGATTCATTGATTTTCCGGACGAATATGTGACGGGTTCAAGCATTATGCCTCAGAAAAGGAATCCCGACGTATTTGAACTGATCAGGGGAAGGTCGAACCTGATCCAGACACTTCCCGGTCAGGTTGCAATGCTGACCTCGAATCTGCCATCAGGATACAATCGTGACCTTCAATTGCTGAAGCAACTGATTTTCGATGCCTTCTCCGAATTGCAGGAGTCAATAGAAATTATGCTGTTGATGCTGAATAATATAAAGATAAGGAAGAATATTACCGAGAATCCGCTGTATAATGCGATCTTCAGTACGGAAGAGGTGAACCGGCTGGTAAAACAGGGAATTCCTTTCAGGGACGCATATAAAGCCGTATCGGATATGGTTAAAAATTCATCATTTTCAAAGACTTCCTTGTCAGACTATGTTCACGAGGGGAGTATCGGGAATCTCTGCAATGATGAGATAGAAAAAATATTCAATGAGAGGATGAAAGTTTTCAGGAATAAGTCAGCCGCCGAAATGGCAGAGAAAATGATGGGATATGTGAAGTGAAATGAATTCGATTTTCAAATCTACGTATTAATCTACGTATTTTAATACGTA